>Ga0194132_10002275_pt1 | contig 36621 bp, 34 predicted proteins | sample TA2KigOf80mmetaG_FD_148612 | JGI IMG/M metagenome (GOLD analysis project Ga0194132, IMG submission 148612) | Freshwater microbial communities from Lake Tanganyika, Tanzania - TA2015054 Kigoma Offshore 80m | ecosystem: Environmental > Aquatic > Freshwater > Lake | place: Tanzania: Lake...
GAGGACGATGGCGACGCGGTCCGGATTATTGAGGGCGTAGGTCTTCGGCATGATCTCGCCGAAGACGAGCACCAGCACCGTCATCCCCGCGGTCGCATAGGCGACGCCGACCTCGCCGAATATGGCGATCAGCGCGCTTGTCGCCAGCGCCGAGGCCAGGATGTTGACGAGATTGTTGCTGACCAGGACCGTGCCGATCAGGCTCTCCGAGTGCGCGCGGATCTCGTTGACGATCTTGGCGCGACGCGAGCCTTGTCGTGCGAGCGCGTGCAGCCGTGGCCGCGAGGCCGCCGTCATCGCCGTCTCGGCCATCGAAAAGAAGGCGGAGATGACCAGGAGCACGGCGATCGTGATCACGACCGCCAGCAGCTCGGATTCGCCGTGGAAGAACGGCATGGGGTAGCCTCAGGCGGCGAGAGCGGCGGCGAGCACCGCCTCGACGTCGCCCGGCCTCACGTCGCGCGTGATGAAGGCCTCGCCGATGCGACGGGCGAGAATGAATGTGAGCTTGCCGTCGACCACCTTCTTGTCGCGTCCCATGTGATCGATCAGGCGCTCGGGCGGCCAGTTTCGGCCGGCGAGGCCGGTAGGCAGGCCGACGCGCCTAAGATGGCGGCGCGTCCGTGCCGCGTCCGCCGGGGGGCAGAGGCCGAGCCGTGCCGAGAGGTCGAAAGCCATCGTCATGCCGATGGCGACGGCCTCGCCGTGCAGCATCTCGGATCCATAGCCGAGCTCGGATTCGAAGGCGTGGCCGAAGGTATGGCCGAGATTGAGCAGCGCCCGCTCGCCAGTCTCGCGCTCGTCGGCGGCGACGATGCGCGCCTTCATGCGGCAGGAATGCGCGACCGCGTGTCGGCGCTCAGGTCCGTCCTTTTCGAGGACCGCGGCGGCATTCGCCTCCAGCCAGTCGAAGAACGCGGCATCGCCGAGGAGCCCGTACTTGACCACTTCGGCATAGCCGGCGAGGAGCTCGCGGCGCGGCAGCGTATCGAGCACGGAGGTGTCTGCGAGCACCAGCCGAGGCTGGTGGAAGGCGCCGACCAGGTTCTTGCCGTGCGGGGTGTTGATGCCGGTCTTGCCGCCGACGGAGCTATCGACCTGGGCCAGCAGCGTGGTCGGGATCTGCACGAAGTCGATGCCGCGGAGCACCAGCGCCGCCGCGACGCCGGTGAGATCGCCGATGACGCCGCCTCCGAGCGCCACCAGCATCGTGCGGCGCTCGATCCGGCGATCGAGCAGCCCTTCGGCCAATTGCTGCAGATGCGCGAAGTCCTTGGTGCCTTCGCCGGGCGGCAGGACGACCCGGTCATGGGCGATCCCGGCGCGATCCAGCGATGCCGTGAGTCGGTCGAGATGCAGGCGGGCGACGGTCTCGTCGGTGACGATGACCACGCGGCGCTGCGCCAGCACGGGCAGCATATGCGTACCGGCCTCTTCGATCACACCGGGGCCGACCAGGATCTGGTAGCTGCGCGCGCCGAGGGCGACTCCGACCTGCTCGCTCGTATTGTGGCCGTCGCCGCTCACGGCACCGGTGCTTCCGTCGAGTCGACCGGTGCCAGGGCCTGAAGGCCCGCGATCACCGCATCGACGGTGACGTCGGGAGGCGCGTCGCGCGTATCGACGGTGACGTCGGCTTCGGCATAGATCGGGTAGCGTTGTGCCATCAGGGCAGAGAGGACTTCCTTCGGATCGCCGCGCTTGAGCAGGGGGCGGTTGGCGCGGCGCGAGACGCGGTGCAGCAGCAACTCGAGGTCGGCACGAAGCCAGACCGAGACCCCGCGTGCCTTCACGGTGCCGCGAGTCTCGTGGTCCATGAAGGCGCCGCCGCCGGTAGCGATCACCTGCACCGGCTCCTCGAGCAGGCGGCCGATCACTCGGCGCTCGCAGTCCCGGAAAGCTCGTTCCCCGTACATCTCGAAGATCGTCTCTATCGTGCAGCCGGCCGCGGTCTCGATTTCGTGGTCGGAATCGACGAAGGCGAGGCCGAGCCGTTGCGCCAGCCGACGTCCGATCGAGGTCTTGCCGGCCCCCATCAGGCCGACCAGGACCACCGAGCGGGACGGCCGGAAGCCGGCGCCCGCGGGAGTCAGTGGATCGCGCGCCACCGTCGCCGCCGCAGAGTCGCCACGATTGAAGTCTATCATCCTCGTCTCGGCCTGTCGCCGGGCCGAGGTATAGGCTATCAAGGGGGTGGAAGCCAACCGCACCCTGCGGAGAGCTTTGGGAAAATGGGGGGATCGGACCTAAACGGATGGCGGAAGGCAAGGCGGTGAAATCGCGTCTCGCTCTCGTGCTCGGCATCGTCGGCGTTGCCGTCGGGGCTGGACTGTTCGCATTCCTCGCAACCTGGACGATCCCGGCACCCTCGGCCACGGTCGAGCGGGTCATTTCGAATGACAAGTTTAGTCGTTAAGGGCGCGCTCGCTGCCGGGCTCGGCGTCGCGCTTTGGTCCGCGGCCGCCTTGGCCCAGGCCTCGGGTCCCCTCCGGCTCGTGCCGGTGCATCCTGCGCCGCCTGCCGCTACCGAGGTCAAGCCGGCCGAGGAGCTTAAGGAGGCGAAGCCGGCCGAAACCGAGGGCGCTCCGTCCGCGCCGGGCGCGGTGGTCACGTCGCCAAGCTCGCCGCAGTCCGGCATCCAGGTCGACACGCTGCAGGTGGTCGACGCGGATTCGGTCGGTGTTCTCACAGCCGCCGACGGTGCCCTGCCGACGACGCTGTGGCGCGGCACACCGCGGCCGCTCGCCGAGCGCTTGATCGCCCTGTTGCCGGCGCTGCCGGAGTCGCGCGTCAGCCGCGATCTCACGCGACGGCTGTTGCTCTCGCCGGCACTGCTGCCGGACGGCCCGCCGGCCGAGCCGAAGCTGCTGGCGTTGCGCGCCGAGAAGCTGGCGGCCATGGGCGAGGTTTCGTCCGTCGATCGGCTGCTCAAGGCGATGCCGTCGCGCATCACGGATGAACGCCTCGCGCGGCTCAAGCTCGACTCGGCCTATCTCCTGTTCGACTCCAATGGTGCCTGCGCGGAGATCCGACGCGTGCTCGGTGTCAGCCGCACCGAGGCGGCGCAGCGAGGGCAGGCCTTCTGCCAGGCGCTCGCCGGCAATGGCGGTCAGGCCGAGTTGTCGCTTCGCCTGCTGACCGAGCAGGGCTTCAAGCCGGATCCGACTTACGACATGCTGATGGACGCCTTGATCAACGGCACGCGGCCGCGCCTGGCCGCGATCAAGGATCTCCGACCGATGGATCTCGCGCTTCTACGCGCGGCTAAGCAGCCGGCGCCGCCGGATGCGGCGACGTCGCGAGTTCCGACCGTGTGGTGGCCGCTCGCGGACTCGCCCTCGACCGAGGCCGGCATGCGGCTCGCGCTTGCCGAGCGGCTTGAGGCGGCAGGCCTCTGGTCGGTGGCGCAGCGGACCAAGGTCATTCTCGAGGCCGATCTCCCGGCCGAACTGCTCGACAATCCGCTGAGCCGTGCGGAGGCGGATTCGAGCGCGCGCGGCCGCGCCATTCTCCGCCGCGCGCTCGACCGCCAGCAAACGCCGCTGGCACGCGCGCAGGTCATCGACAAGGCGCTGGCGCTTGGCGCCAAGAACAACGTCTTTGCCGGCGAGGCGCGTCTCTACGCGCAGGCGATCCAGGGGATCGAGCCCAGCGTCGACCTCAACTGGTTCGCGCCGGCCGCCGCTCGAGCGCTCATCGTCGTCGGGCGCCTGGATGCGGCGCGCGGCTGGCTGCAGGTGATCGAGGCGCCGCGCGACGATGCGACCCGTGCCGCCGCCGACCGCTTGTGGGCGCTGGGACGACTTGCCGGTGGCGACGCTCTCGAGCCCTGGCGGGCCGATCGTCTCGATGGCTGGGTCGGGCGCACCAAGGCGCAGCCCGAAGAGGCACAGCGGCTCGCGCGCTTGCTCGCCCTGATGGAAGCAATCGGCGAGCCCGTCGATGGTCGGCTCTGGCGCGATCTCGTCGCCGATGGCGATCGTCGGCCGGTGGCGATGCCGTCCCCGGCACTCCTGCCTTCGCTTGCCGACGCGGCCGCGAATGACCGTCTCGGCGAGGGGATCGCTTTCGCCGCGCTGGCGCTCGGCGAGACGCGTCTTGCCGACCTGCCGCCGCCCGTGCTCGGTCCGGTCGTCGCCGGCCTCGCCCGGCTCGGGCTGCTGCCCGAGGCCCGCGCGCTCGCGGTCGAAGCGGCGGTTGCTGCCGGCTTGTGAGCCGCGACCGTCACATTGAATCGTTCCTGGAGATGATGGCGGCCGAGCGTGGCGCCGCGGCGAACACGCTGGCTGCCTATCGCCGTGACCTCGAGGACTTTTCTGCCTACGCCCGCAAGCGCGGCCATGCTGGCGCAGTGGCGTCGAGCGACGATCTCCGCGCCTATCTCGCCGCGCTCGACGCCTCCGGCATGTCGGCACGCACGCAGGCAAGGCGGCTTTCGGCGCTTCGCCAGTTCCACCGCTTCCTGCTCGAGGAGGGCGTCCGCAGCGACGATCCGACCGCGATCCTGGACGCGCCCAAGCTCGGTCGGCCGCTGCCGAAGGTGCTCAGCGAGAAGGAAGTCATCCGGCTGATCGACACGGCGCGCGAAGGCGGCGGCCTCGAAGGAACACGTTTGATCGCTCTGCTCGAGCTGATCTACGGAACCGGGCTGCGCGTCTCGGAGCTCGTGGGGCTGCCGGTCTCGGCGCTTCGCCGCGACGCGCCGGTGCTGCTGGTCCGGGGCAAGGGCGACAAGGAGCGGCTGGTCCCTCTGACCAAGGCCGCGATCGAGGCGGTCGCCGCCTATCGTGCCGAGCGCGATCGGCTTCCGGCGGCTAAGGACTCGCCCTGGCTCTTCCCCTCACGGGGCAGCTCGGGGCACCTCACCCGGCAGCGTTTCGCCCAGTCCTTGAAGGAGGTCGCGGTCTCGGCCGGCATCGACCCGCGGCGGCTCTCGCCCCATGTGCTCCGGCACGCCTTCGCCACCCACCTGATCGACCGTGGCGCCGATCTCCGCAGCGTGCAGCAGATGCTGGGCCATGCCGACATCGCCACCACCCAGATCTATACCCATGTCGCCCAGGACCGCCTTGGTCGCCTGGTCTCCGAGCGGCATCCGCTCTCCCGGCGCCGGCGTTAATTGACTTTGCCGGCCTTTGCCCGTATCCGGGCCGTTCCCCAGGGATAGATGGATGAAGCAGTTCCTCGATTTCGAGAAGCCGGTCGCCGAGCTTGAAGGCAAGATCGAGGAGCTTCGCCATCTAAGCGACGGCGGCGGCGTCAACATCGCCGAGGAAGTCGCCAAGCTTCAGGTCAAGGTCGAGCGCCAGCTCAGGACCACCTACCAGAAGCTGACGCCCTGGCAGAAGGTCCAGGTCGCCCGCCATCCCGATCGCCCGCACGCCTCGGATGCGATCCAGCGCCTGGTCGAGGATTTCACGCCGCTCGCCGGAGACCGCGTCTTCGCCGAGGACCGTTCCGTGCTCGGCGGCATCGGCCGCTTCCGCGGCTTCTCGGCGGTCGTGATCGGCACGGAGAAGGGCGCCACCACCGAGGCGCGCGTCCGCCACAATTTCGGCATGGCCAAGCCCGAGGGCTATCGCAAGGCGCGGCGCCTGATGGAGCTCGCTGATCGTTTCGGCCTGCCGGTGCTGACCTTCGTCGACACCGCCGGCGCCTATCCGGGCATCGATGCCGAGGCGCGCGGCCAGGCCGAGGCGATCGCCCGCTCGATCGAGACCTGTTTGCGCCTGCGCGTGCCGATGATCGCCTGCATCATCGGCGAGGGCGGCTCGGGCGGCGCCATCGCCATCGCCTCCGGCAACCACGTGATCATGTTCGAGCACGCGGTCTATTCGGTGATCTCGCCGGAAGGCTGCGCCTCGATCCTCTGGCGCTCGGCCGAGCAGGCTCAGGATGCGGCGGAGGCGATGAAGCTGACGGCGCAGGACCTGCAGAAGCTCGGCGTCATCGACGAGATCGTGCCCGAGCCGCTGGGCGGCGCGCATCGCCAGCCGGCGGAAGCGCTGGACGCTCTCGGCGACCGGATCGAAGCAGCTTTGAGGAAGCTCGCGCCGCTCGAGGGCGGCAGCCTTCGTGCCAAACGGCACGAGAAATTCCTCGAGATGGGCCGCCAGGGTCTCGCCTGACGGTCCCCGTCTCGAGTCTAAATGATCTCGAGCCTAGAAAAACGTCCGCAGGCTCTCGACCACCTTGTACTTGTCGTCGACGACGTGGATCACCTGCCACTTGTCGAAGGTCGTGCACGGGTGGTTGATGCCGAAGCCGACCAGATCGCCGACCTTGAGCGGCGAGTTCGCCGGGACGTCGAGATAGCCGTGCTGGTCGTTCATGTTGACGCAGACATGGCCCTCGGGCATCGCCGCCGGCTTCGAATGCTTGCCCGGACGGAACCATTTGATCGGCGTCGGCCAGCCGGAATCGGCACCCGCGTCGCGCCGACCCATGGTGACCAGCACGCGGGTCGGCTCGGGCCGCGACTGCACATAGGCCCAGACTTCGAGCGCCGGCTGCAGGCCCTGGCCGAGGCTGCGCGCGACCTTGGAGCGCTTCAGCACATCGGCGAAAGCCTTGGCGTAGGAAGCTTCGTCATGGGTCAGGTAGCAGCCCGAGCGGATGACGATGCGGGCCTTGCGGTCGAGCTTGGCCTTGGCGAAGCGCTCGACCACGCGGTCATAGAAAGAGGAGCCCCCGGCCGAGAGCAGCACCTCGCCCTTGGCGTAGAGGCCGGCCTTGCCGACCTCGACCGCGATGTCGGCAAGGAAGTCGAGGAAGGCATCGACTTGGCGCTGACTGTCCTTCGGGTTCTTGCCACGGATCAGGCCCTCGAAGCCCTCGACGCCGCGGAGCGACAGATACGGCGCGGCGGCAGAGATCGCCTTGGCCACCTTCATCGCGGTCTTGAAATCGCGCACGCCTGTGCGTCCGCCGGGAATGCCGCCCTCGAGCAGCACCTGCAGCGGCCGGCCCGGCTTCTCCTTCTTCGCCGCGTCGGCCAGCATCTTCACGCCCTCGACGGAGTCGACGAGGCAGTAGAAGTCGAAGCTCTTGTCCTTGCGAATCTCGTTCATCACGTAGCGGATGGCCTGCTTGCCGACGAGTTGGTTCGCCATGACGACGCGCTTGACCCCGTGGTCGCGGGCGACCTGGAGCTGATGGGTGTTGGCGACGGTGATGCCCCAAGCGCCGTCGTCGAGCTGGCGCTTGAACAGCTGCGGGCTCATCGTTGTCTTGCCGTGGGGGGCGAGGTAGGCGCCGGTCGCTTCGAGGAAGCGGCGCATCCAGGCGCTGTTCTGGGTCAACGCCGAGTCCAGCAGCACGGCGGCCGGCAGCGGCAGGTCCTCCTTGAGGATGTTCCAGCGCTGGCCGCCGGTGCGCCCAAGCGCCATCGGCCGCTGGTTGCCCGGAACCCCCTTCATCTGGTGGTCGAGCGTCCAGCCTTTGAGATCCTTGAGATTCATCGCGTTCGACTCCCCTTGAGCCACGTTTCTCGTTGGAAATATCGGCCAGCATACACAGGGCGGTTCCGATTGGGCCGCGAAAAAATTCTTTCGATATGGAATAGGGGCGTCCCAGGTGCGTTGACGGGAGTGACGGGTCGGCTTGCTGGTCCGTCATGTGTACCGAGGCGGGGGCGCCGGATGTCGGTCTAGTGGGAAACCGCGGATAGGCGGATTGCGGCAGCATGATCAGCCGCGCCGATCTCCTGTCCCAGATTCCAGGGCTTCGCCGATATGCGCGTGCGCTGCTCCGCGATGCGGATCGCGCCGACGATCTGGTGCAGGACTGCCTCGAGCGCGCGCTCGGACGAGGACATCTGTGGCAGCCCCGACCTGGGGGCAAGGGGCTCAGAGGCTGGCTTTTCACGATCATGCACAATCTTCACATCGACCAGGCTCGCCGGCGGACCTCAATGCCCCCTGAGGTTCCGCTGGAGGCGAGCGGCCCGCTCGCCGAGCCGGCCCGGCAGACAGACCGGATCGCGCTCGGCGAGCTGGCCGCAGCAATGGACCGCCTTCCAGACGACCAGCGCCAGGTGCTGCTGCTCGTCGGTCTCGAGGGCATGAGCTATCGCGACGCTGCCGACGTGCTCGGCGTGCCGATCGGCACGGTGATGTCGCGGCTTGCGCGCGGCCGCGACCGGCTGCGTCAGGCGCTCGCGGGCGAGTCGACGCCTCCCTTGCGGAGGATCAAATGACGTCGCCGCAGCGTCCGAACGAAGCCGAGCTCAACGCCTATCTCGATGGCGAGCTGGGGCCTGAGGCGCAGGCCCAGGTCGAGCGGCATCTCGCCGGCGACTCCGAGGATGCGCGCCGGGTCGCCGACTACCGGGCGATCCAGGAAGCGATGCACGCCCTCTACGATCCGGTCCTGCAGGAGCCGGTGCCCGAGCGGCTGGCGGCGGCGACCGAGCGGCGACGCTCGACCGTGGTCGCCTGGACGATGCGGATCGCCGCGGCGCTGGTCCTGCTTGTGGCCGGTGCCGCCGGCGGCTGGTTCGCGCATCAGAATGTGTCGACCGAGGAGGGCCGGCAGATCGCCTTCACCCGCCAGGCAATCGATGCGCACCGCCTCTATTCGGTCGAGGTGCGCCACCCGGTCGAGGTCGCGGCCGCGGACGAAGCGCATATGTCGGCCTGGCTGACGCGCCGTCTCGGCAAGGCGATCGCGCCGCCGGCGCTCGGCGGCGCCGGGTTCAAGCTGGTCGGCGGCCGCCTGCTTCCCTCCGAGAGCAAGCCGGCGGCGCAGTTCATGTACGAAAATGCCGGCGGCCAGCGCCTCACGCTCTTCTTCACGGTTGCTACCGGCGGCGGCGATGCGGCCGCCTATCGCTTTGTCCGGGACGGTGGCACCCAGTCGCTGTTCTGGTACATCGACGGCTTCGCCTGCGCGCTCACCGGCGAGTTCGAGCAGAAGGACCTGATGGCCTTCGCCAAGGAGATCTATCGCTCGCGCGGCGGCGATACGTCGAACAACCTGAACTACAGCTGGTAGCCGCGTTCCGCCCGGGACGCGCGTCCTCTTCCCCTTCGGCGTCACCCTTGCCATTGTGAAGGCCCGCCTTCGTCTTCTTCCGGGAGAGAGACCGTGCTGACCTGCTTCGCTCCGCGCGCCGGGGCCGACACCGTTCCGATCGTGCCGGTCACGCGCGACGGCTTCGCCAAATGGGCGAAGACCCTCCCGGCATCCGCCCGCACTTGGCTCGAGCAGAGCGGCTTCGCCGGCGAAGCCGGCGCGCATGCGCTGATCCCGGACGAGAAGGGCCGTCTCGCGCGAGTTGCCGTCGGCGTCGAGTCCTTGGGGCACGTCTTCTCGCTCGGCGGTCTTCCGCGCACCTTGCCGGTCCGGACCTATTCTCTCTCCGCCGATCTCGACGACGCAGCGGCGACGCGGGTCGCGCTGGGATGGGCGCTCGGCGCCTATGTCTTCAGCCGCTACAAGAAGCCGAAGCGCGAAGCGGCGAAGCTGGTTTGGCCGAACGGCGCCGACCGCGACCAGGTCGAGGCCCAGGCGCGCGCGATCTACATGGCGCGCGATCTCATCAACACCCCGGCCGAGGACATGGGGCCGAGCCATCTTGCCGAGGCCGCCAGGGCGATGGCACGCCGGCACAAGGCGCAGGTCGAGGTCATCGTCGGCGACGCGCTGCTCAAGCGGAACTATCCGTCGATCCACACGGTCGGTCGCGCCGCCGACAACGAGCCGCGGCTGATCGACATCCGCTGGGGCTCGCCGCGCAATCCCAAGGTGACGCTGGTTGGCAAGGGCGTCTGCTTCGATTCCGGCGGCCTCGACATCAAGCCGTCCTCGGCGATGAAGATGATGAAGAAGGACATGGGCGGGTCGGCCGCGGTGCTGGCACTCGGCGACATGATCATGTCGGCGGGGCTCAAGGTCCGGCTGCGCGTCATGGTGCCGGCCGTCGAGAACGCGATCTCCGGCAACGCCTTCCGCCCGCTCGACGTGATCCGCACGCGCAAGGGCCTGACCGTCGAGATCGGCAACACCGACGCCGAGGGCCGCATCATCCTCTGCGACGCGCTGGCCGAGGCGGATTCGGAGAACCCGGACCTGATCGTCGATTTCGCCACGCTGACCGGCGCGGCGCGTGTCGCGCTCGGCCCGCAGCTCCCGGCGGTCTTCACCAATGACGACAAGTTCGCGGCGGAATGGGAGAAAGCGGCGACGCGCAGCTCCGACCCGATCTTCCGCATGCCGCTCTGGCAGCCCTATCGCAAGATGATCGAGTCCAAGGTCGCCGATCTCTCATCGACCGGTGACTCGCCTTTCGCCGGCTCGATCACCGCCGCGCTGTTCCTCGAGAGCTTCGTTTCGAAGACGACCTCCTGGGCGCATGTCGACACATGGGCCTGGAACGCGAGCACGCAACCCGGACGGCCCGAAGGCGGCGAGGCGCTCGGCGTCCGCGGGCTCTTCTCGGTGCTCGCCGATCGCTACGGACGCTGAGGAGACCGCCGATGAGCACGCTCAAGGACAAGGTCGTCTGGATCAATGGCGCCGGCACCGGCATCGGCCTCGCCGGCGCCGAGGCGCTCGCCGATGGCGGCGCCAAGGTCATCCTCTCCGGCCGCCGTGCCGATGTGATCGAGGCGGCGGCGAAGAAGATCAAGGACGCCGTCGCGCTGCCGCTCGACATCGCCAAGGAGGCGGACGTCGCCGCCGCTCACGCGAAGATCGAGAAGGACCACGGCATCGTCGACATGCTGGTCAACTCGGCCGGCGGCAATCTCCCGAACCGCAAGTTCTCGGAACTCAATCCCGAGAACTGGCGGATGATGGTCGACATGAACCTGAACGGCGCCTTCTTCTCGGCGCGCATCGTGCTGCCGGGCATGCGCCAGAAGAAGGCCGGGCTCATCATCAATATCGCCTCGATCGCCGGGAAGCGCGTCTCGGTGGTCAGCGGCATGGCCTATACCGCGGCCAAGCACGCGATGGTCGCGATGTCGGACGCGATCAATCAGGAGGAGTGCGCCAACAACATCCGCGCCTGCGCCATCTGCCCGGGCGAGGTCGCGACGCCGATCCTCGACAAGCGCCCGATCCCGCCGAGCCTGGAGGAGCGCGCGAAGATGCTGCAGCCCGAGGACCTCGGCCGGATCATCCGCTTCGTCGCCGAGACGCCGGCGCATGTGGCGATCCACGAGATGCTGGTGGTGCCGACCTGGAACCGCTCGGTCATGGGCGGCTCCGACCTCAAGGGCAAGCTCTAGACCAGCCCGGGAGCCGGCGATGGCGCTCTCCGCACCGCAGGCGCTTAATCTCTGGCGTGGCGCGCTCGTGGAGTCGCTGCGCCGTGGCGGTCCCGACCTCACCGCCCGACAGGTCGCCGTGCTGCTGACAGTCTATCTGACGGCGCCACCGCATACCGTGCGGGGGCTGGCATCGGGTTTGAAGGTCTCGAAGGCGGCGATCAGCCGCTCGCTGGACAGGCTGAGCCAGCTCGAGCTCGTCCGCCGGCGTGTCGACGAGGCGGACCGGCGCAGCGTGCTGGTGCAGAAAACGGTCCGGGGTTCGGATTTCCTCGCCGAGTTCGCAGACCTGGTGATCGCCGCGGAGCGCGACGTCAGCGCGGCGCCAGCCCCGACAGCCTGATCGCGATATCGGCCATCCAGAGGACGACCGCGGCCTTCAGCGTCATCTTGGCGAAGCGGATATAGGTATTGCGCAGAACCTCGCCGAAGATCGCCTGGGCGCGCGCCTCGGGAAGATCGTGGCGCTTGTCGATCAGGATCCATACCTCGGTGCGGCGATAGCTCCGGGTCGGCGCCTGTGCGGCCTTCAGCACGAGAACGACCGTCGTCAGCAGGAATAGGATTGCGCCCGACCGCATGGCGAGGTCGGGCCAGCCCATCATGCCCATCATGAAGGTGACGATGCCGAGCAGGGTGAACATGCAGGCGCGCCCGACCGAGTAGTGGGCCATATCGCGGATCAGGTCGTAGCCGTTCATCGCTCCTCCGAACGCCGATCAAAACGTGCCGGAGGGATTTTCGATCCGCAACATGTCGGACGTTCTTGCGCGATCACAAAGCCGAGCAGGGCCACCGGCGGGCGGCGCCATCCCCCGGCCGGCCCTTTGGTTTCCACGAACCCCAAGGTATCGTGCGTCCTCCGAGGCGGTAGAATCGGCACGAGGCGGGGCTAGGCTATGGGGCTATTTGATCTTTTCCGGCCGCGTCCGCCCGTTCGAGATGCTGCCGCTCTGGCAGCGTTCCTTGATCAGAACGCCGCGTTCGTGGCGCAGAAGGGTATCTACGAGTATTCCCGCGCACGTGCCGGGCACTATGCCAAGGTCCTGTTCCGCGAGACTGAGTTCCGGGATGCCTGTGATCGCTCGCGCTGGGGCGCCTATCCCCTGGGTCTCGCCATGGTCGCGGAAGTGGCCGAAGGCGTGCTGTCGGCGTCCCGTCCTGAGGAACGGCCGGCGCATGTCGACGCGATCCGCCGGCTGGCGCTTGCAGTATTCGATGGCCAGCCGGTTCATCCGGGCCTCGGCGCTGCCGCCTGGAATGAGCTGCGCGAGGAGCTGGAGCGAAACCTCGCCCGCATCGGGTTGCATCCGCCGAAATGGGCCAAGGACGTTCCGGAGTCCTACGCCGAGAAATATGTCGCGCAGATGCCGATTCACGAGACGCTGCGCGGTCGCGATGCGCCCACCATCCACAACTACCTGCGCGTGACCATGTGCAATATCCACGATGAGCTAAGCAAGCGAATGGACATCGAGGCGGTCGCGGCATCCCTGAAGACGGATGCAGCCGTGCCAGGCTGAGACCGCCGGAGCGTCTCAGAGCTTGAATTCGAAGAAGTTCCCGATGGCCGGCAGCGTCAGGAGGCCGGTACCAGCAAGCCAGATCCACAGCGAGGTCTCGGTCGAATCCGAGTCCGCGCCGACGAACCGCTCATAGAGCGCCGCCGGAATGCCGCCGAGGATGATGGTCGCTGTCGACACCATCAGCGACGAGAACATCAAGGTGAGCCCGACGCTGCCGAACAGCAGCGCCGGCGCCAGGATCTGTACGTGGATAAGCGCAAACAGCACCCAGAGCTGATTGAACAGTCCGTTGATCACCCCGAATGTGGCGATGCCGACGAAGTACAGGTTGCGGTTCATGATGAGCGCCTTTCCCGTACCCGGATCAGGCGGCCTTGGGCACGAGGCCCAGAAGCAGGAATAGGTAGAGGAGGGCCACCCGCAGCCAGAACAGCCAGACCACGCCCAGCAGCCAGAGGATGACCGCAGGCACCGCTTTCGGTGTCACGACGGCGATGACCGCGACGAACGGATCAGTGATCCGACAGAAGAACCGCCAGATGTAGTTCTTCGAATCCGCATCGACCACGAAGCTGAGCATCGCGCGGCCGAGCAGCGTGTACATCAGCGCGGCCAGAGCGAAGTTGGGCAGGTGGTAGTGCAGATTCGAGAGGAATGGGTTCGACGGGTCCACGGCGGCGCTCGATCCAATCGGTTAGAGGCATCCAATCACAGCAGGCGACGGCCGGCACGCCCAAAAAAGAAGCGGGGCCCCGAAGGACCCCGCTTCCCGTCACGAAGGAACGGCGATCAGGTCTTTTCTTCGAGAACCGTCCGGCCGCGAGGCTTGCGGATCTCGTCGACATAGGCCTGCATTTCCGCCGACGGCTCCTTGTCCATCAAGCTGACGACGTAGATCACGAGGAAGCCGAGCGGCATTCCCAGCAATCCGCAGTTGATGTTGTTGAGGTTGAACCAGCCGACTTTGTTGGCCAGCGGGTGCGCCAGGGTCGGCCAAGCCTCCATCGCGTTCGGCAAGGCCATGGCCGCCGTGATGTCGACCAGCGGCATGCCGGTGGTCGCATTCAGCAGCGAGGTCATACCGAAGTACTTGACGCCCATGCCCGGGAAGTACCGTGTGCACACTAGGTAGAAGATGCAGAGCCCGAAGCCGGCGATCATGCCGGCAACCGCGCCCTTGGTCGTTGCACGTTTCCACCAGATGCCCATGACGAGCGCCGGGAAGTTGCCGGCCATGGCAAGCGAGAACGCCCAGCCCACCATCGCCAGGATGTCCGACGGCCTCGTCGCGGCGGTCGCGGCTGCACCGACGGCGACGATGACCAGGAGGGCGCGGGCGACCGTGAGCCGACGGATCGTCGCCGCGTTCGGATCGATCATCTTGTAGTAGATGTCGTGGCTGAGCGCGTTGGCGATGGCGAGCAGCAGGCCGTCCGCGGTGGAGAGCGCAGCGGCGAGGCCGCCGGCGGCCACCAGGCCCGAGATCACGTACGGAAGGCCCGCGATCTCCGGCGTGGAGAGCACGATCACGTCCGTGTTGATGACGAAGTCCTGCAGGCGGACGACGCCGGGATGGTTGGGGATCGCCGCGCAGGCTGCTTTGATAGCGTCGATGCTGGCAGCTGCCTTACCGCACACCTGAATAAGGTTGAGCTCGCCCCAGGCGAACATCCAGGGGCGAACCGAGCTCAGATCGCGGCCGATGATGTTGGTGTAGACCTCCAGCTTCGAGAACGCCGCATAGGCCGGCGCGGAGAAGTAGAGGAGGAAGATGAAGAACAGCGACCACGCCACCGACTGCCGCGCTTCGCGGACGCTCGGCGTGGTGAAGTAGCGCATCAGGATGTGCGGCAGAGACGCCGTGCCGACCATCATGCAGAAGATGATGCCGAAGAAGTTGAGCGGGGAGTAGTTGATGAAGGGCTGGACGTGCGGCTTGAGCGCCGCCGCGGTCGCGAGGCCGGTCGCCAGCATTTCCTGCTCGCGGGCGGTGATCGCCGCTATCGCCTTGCCGTAGGTCAGCTCGGGGATCGGGATCCCGTAGTTCTTGGTCGACAGAATGATGATCGGCGTCAGGTAGGCGACGATCAGCACGATGTACTGGGCAATCTGCGTCCAGGTGACGGCGCGCATGCCGCCGAGCATGGCGCAGAGCAGGATGCCGACGAGACCTGCAAACACCGCGAGCTCGAACTGCATGCCGAGGAAGCGCGAGGCGATGATGCCGGTGCCGAAGATCTGCGCCGTCACATAAGTGAAGGAGCAGGCCACCAGCACGATGACCGCGACCATGCGGGCGACGTTCCCGCCGAAGCGGAAGGCCATGAAGTCAGGGACAGTGTAGGCGCCGAACTTGCGCAGGTAGGGGCCGATGAGGACCGACACGAGCACGTAGCCGCCGGTCCAGCCCAGCACCCAGGCGAGGCCGTCATAGCCGAGCAGGAACAGCGTTCCTGCCATGCCGACGAAGGAGGCCGCCGACATCCAGTCGGCGCCGGTCGCCATGCCGTTGTAGAAGGCTGGGACGCGCCGGCCGGCGACGTAGTATTCGGAGAGCTCGGCCGTCCGGGTCATCACGCCGATGATCGCGTAGACCGCGAGCGTGAAGAAGACGAAGAGGTAACCGAGAACCTTGTTCGGTACCCCGACCATCTCCAGGATCGCGAGCAGCACGATGAAGGCGAGGAAGCCGCCCGTGTACGTGCCATACATGCGGCCGAGATTCCTGATGAAATCCGCGTTGCCGCCGCTTGTCGTGTTTGTTGCCATGATTTGATTTCCTCCCAATCCGCTCTCAATCGTCTTCGGCGTAGCCGTGCTCGCGGTCGATCTGGTCCTGCTGTCGCGCGAACATGAACAGCATGACGACGAACGCGATCAGCGAACCCTGAGCGGCCATGTAGAAGCCGAGCGGGAAGTCGAGGATCGGAATGACGATCTTGTTCAACGGAATGACGAACATGTGGACGATGTAGCCGAAGAACAGCCACGCCCCGAGATGGGTGAACATCAGACGGGTGGTCCTATTCCAGTGCGCCTCTTGATTCTCTTTACTGTCTGGCTGGGCCATGGACGGTAACTCCCCTTGGTTTAGTGTGAAGCGGACCGGCTTTGTATCTCTCGCGGATACATGGCGCCGGCGCGGCAAAGCATTGCCTCTCGACTTCTTGGTTTTCCCCCTGATCGGACTCACAAGAGTTCTAGGGTAGGGTAGCATAGTGGTGGGACGGCTACGCCGGATCTCACATTCGACTTAGGTCGAATTGACCGGTGTCGGCCCCAAAACCCGCTGATTCCTCGGCCGACGCCTCGGCCGCCGGGCGAGACACTCGTCCGTCGGCGCCTTCGATCGGTTTTTCTTCGCCGCCGCCTGAGGTTGCGTCAGGCGGCCCGCCGGGCTAAACCCGGGCGCCTCCAACTCGATCCAGGACGCTGCGGAGCGCATTGATGGCCGCCTATCAGTACATCTACGTCATGAAAGGCCTCTCCAAGATCTATCCCGGGGGCAAGGAGATCCTGAAGGACGTCTGGCTGTCGTTCCTGCCCGGTGCCAAGATCGGCGTGCTCGGCGTCAACGGCTCGGGTAAGTCCACGGTCCTCCGCATCATGGCCGGCCTCGACAAGGAGTTCGGCGGCGAAGCCTGGGTCGCCGAAGGCGCCAAGGTGGGATACCTCGCCCAGGAGCCGCAGCTCGACGAGACCAAGACCGTGATGGAGAACGTGGTCGAGGGCCTGGGCGAGGTCAAAGCCCTCGTCGACCGCTTCAACGAGGTCTCCGCCAAGTTCGGCGAGGAGATGAGCGACGATGAGATGAACGCGCTTCTGGCCGAGCAGGCGGAGCTGCAGGAGAAGATCGACGCGGTCAACGGCTGGGAGCTCGAGCGCACCATCGAGATCGCCATGGACGCGCTGCGCTGCCCGCCGGGCGACGCCGAGGTGAAGACGCTCTCCGGCGGCGAGCGCCGCCGCGTGGCGCTCTGCCGCCTGCTGCTGCAGCGCCCGGACCTGCTGTTGCTGGACGAGCCGACCAACCACCTGGACGCCGAGTCCGTGGCCTGGCTGCAGCGCTTCCTCGCCGACTTCCCCGGCACGGTGGTGACCGTCACCCACGACCGCTACTTCCTCGACGAGGTCGCCGGGTGGATCCTCGAGCTCGACCGTGGCCGCGGCATTCCCTACGAAGGCAACTACTCCGGTTGGCTCGACCAGAAGAAGAAGCGCCTGGAACAGGAAGGCAAGCAGGAGCAGGCGCGCGTCCGCACTCTCGACCGCGAGCTCGAATGGGTGAAGCAGGGCGCCCGCGCGCGTCAGGCCAAGTCGAAGGCGCGCCTGGAGGCCTACGAGGCCCTGCTCGCCGAGAACCAGCAGAAGGCGCCCGAGAACGCGCAGATCGTCATCCCGCCGGGGCCGCGCCTCGGCAACGTCGTGATCGAGGCCGAGAAGCTGGTCAAAGGCTATGGCGACCGGATGCTGATCGAGAATCTCGACTTCCGCCTGCCGCCGGGCGGAATCGTCGGCGTCATCGGTCCCAACGGCGCCGGCAAGACGACGCTCTTCCGCATGCTGACCGATCAGGAGAAGCCGGATTCGGGAGCGCTCCGCCTCGGCGAGACCGTGGTGCTGAACTATGTCGACCAGTCGCGCGACAGCCTCGACGGCGACAAGACGGTTTTCCAGGAGATCTCCGGCGGCGTCGACGAGATCGATCTGGGCCGGCGCAAGATGCCGAGCCGCGCCTATTGCGGCCTCTTCAACTTCAAGGGCGCCGATCAGCAGAAGAAGGTCGGCATCCTCTCCGGCGGCGAGCGCAACCGCGTGCACCTCGCCAAGATCCTGAGGAAGCCGAGCAACGTGCTGCTGCTCGACGAGCCGACCAACGACCTCGACGTCGACACGCTGCGCGCGCTCGAGGAGGGCCTGCTCGAATTCGCTGGCTGCGCGGTGGTCATCAGCCACGACCGCTGGTTCCTCGACCGAGTCGCCACCCACATCCTCGCCTTCGAAGGCGACAGCCATGTCGAGTGGTTCGAAGGCAACTACCAGGCCTACGAGGCGGACCGGAAGCGCCGCCTCGGCGCCGATGCAGACCAGCCGCACCGGATCAAGTACAAGCCGCTGACTCGGAGCTGACCCCGGGGGGCGGAGGAGGGGACAGCCATGGCCGATCTCGCCTTCGAGCCCGCCCACGTGCTGGCCCGCAAGCTGCGCCGTCGCGAGGTCTCTTCCGAAGAGTTGATGCGGCTCTATCTCGACCGCGTCGCGCGGCACAACCCGATGATCAACGCCATCGTCGTCATGGATGGCGACAAGGCTCTGGCCGAGGCGCGCGAGACCGATCGTGAGCTGGCGCGCGGCGAGGTGAGGGGGCCGCTGCACGGCCTGCCGATGACGGTGAAGGAGTCCTACGACGTCGCCGGCTGGAAGACGACCTGGGGCAATCCGGCCTGGAAGGACAATGTCGCGACCGCCGACGCCGCTGTCGTCGAGCGCCTGAAGCGTGCTGGCGCCATCATCTTCGGCAAGACCAACGTGCCGCTGCTCCTCGGCGACTTCCAGTCGACCAACGAGATCTACGGTCAGACCAACAATCCCTGGAACCTGGAACGCATTCCCGGTGGTTCCTCCGGCGGCTCGTCCGCGGCGCTCGCAGCGGGCCTGACTGGGCTTGAAGCCGGCAGCGATATCGGCGGCTCGCTGCGCAACCCCGCGCATTACACCGGTACTTACGCGCACAAGCCGAGCTACGGCATCGTTCCGACGCGCGGGCAGATGCCGCCCGGCATCGTCGGCGCTGGCGATCTCTCGGTGGTCGGGCCGATGGGACGCGCGGCGGAAGACCTCGAGCTCGAGCTCGGCTTGATCGCCGGTGCCGACGGTGCCGAGGCGACGGCATGGAAGCTCGACCTGCCGCCGCCGACGGCGGATGGCTTCAAGGGTCTGCGGGTGGCGGTCTGGGCCGACGATCCGCGCTCGCCCGTCGATGCCGCGGTCGGCGACCGGCTGCAGGCGGCGGTGGACGCGATCGGCAAGGCCGGCGCCATCATCGATGACGAGGCGCGCCCCGACTTCGATATCGAGCTCGCGAACACCACCTATTTCCGGCTGTTGCGGGCGACAACCGCGGCGCGCCAGCCGAAGGATGTCTTCGACGGCTATTTGAAGAAGCTGCCGACGCTGAGCGAGGACGATCGCGGCTACTACGCGACGGTGATCCGCGGTGCCACGCTCTATCACCGCGACTGGATCGGCTGGAACGAGACGCGCGCCAAGCTGCGCCGTGCCTGGGCGAAGTTCTTCGAGAGCTGGGACGTGCTGATCGCGCCCATCTGCCCGACCACGGCGTTTCCTCATATAGGCGAGCCCGACCGCGACGAGCGCTTCCTCACGATCAACGGCAAGCCGGTCGCCTATTCGAGCCAGCTTTTTTGGGCAGGGCTTCCGATCATGCCGTATCTGCCGGCCACCGCGGCGCCGGCGGGGCTCGCACGGGACGGGCTGCCTTCCGGACTTCAGATCATCGGCGCCTTCGGCCAGGACCGGACGACGATCGCCGCGTCGCAGTGGCTCGAGCGCCTGATCGGCGGCTTCACACCGCCGCCGGGCTGGAACTGACGCCTCAGCCCGCCACGGCCAGGTAGAAGCCCTGGCTCAGATAGATGGCCGAGATCGTCACGATGATGCGCTGGCTCCAGGCGCGGAAATTCGCGTCCGACATGCCTTCGAGGATCCGCCGCGAGAGCCAGGTGCCGACGATCGCGGTGGCGATAGCGACGACCATCAGTTCGGGCGCGACGTAGTTCTCGTCCGACACGATGATGCCGCCGAAATAGACCAGCTTGACGAAGTGGCCGAAGGTCTGGGCGACGGCCTTGGTCGAGACCTGCGCCTTCCGGCCCATGCCCGACTTGACGAAGAAGGCATCGAAGATCGGCCCGGAGACGCCGGCCAGAAGCTGCAGCACGGTGCAGACGAAGCCGCAGGCGGCTGCGTGCGTCGGCCTCAGCAGGTTCGGCATCAGGCGGTCGGGCATGGCGATCGCCATCAGCGGCGCGAGCCCGATGAAGATCAGCACGATCGCCTTGCTCGGTATGAACTGGATCGCGGCGAAGAGCGCGAGCGCCGCGACCGCGCCCGCCATATAGCCGGTGAACAGCTTCCAGATGATGTGCTCGCGCCAGAGCCAGGCGCGGGCCCCGTTCGAGGCGACCTGGGTGACGCCGTGCAGCACCATCGCGGCTGGCACCGGCAGCACTACAAGCAGGAGCCCCATCAGGACCATGCCGCCCGCCATGCCGAAGAGGCCGGACAGGAACGAGGTCGCGATGATCGAGGCGGCAAGGCCGAAGGCCAAGGGTACGCTCAACATTTCAACGGCTCCACCCGACTGACGCGTGCATCCTCTACCGATAGCTCTTGCACCGCAAAGGCATATATCTCAGTCTTAGGCCTAGAAAAACTAGGGGTGAGGATGCGACGGCTGCCGTCCCTCAACGGTCTTCGCGCCTTTGAGGCTGCCGCCCGCCACGGCAGCTTCACTGCGGCCGGCGACGAGCTCGGCGTCAGCCAGGCCGCGGTCAGCCGGCTGGTCCGGCTGCTGGAAGCGCGGCTCAAGGTGCCGCTGTTCGAGCGGCGTGCGAACGGGCTCGAGCTGACCGTGCAGGGGCGCGCGTACCAGCCTGGTCTGACCGCGGCCTTCGACGGCATCGCCCGCCTGACCGAGCAGGTGACGCAGGCGCGCAACGACCGGGTTCTCACAGTCGGGGTCGGCCCGACCTTCGCGATACGCTGGCTTATCCCGCGGCTCGGCGACTTCCACCGCGCGCATCCGGACATCGAAGTGCGCCTGACGACCGGTGGCGCCGTGGTCTCGCTTCGCGACGACTGGACTTGCGGCGTGCAGCTCGGCGACGGTGACTGGCCGGGCTATGTTGCCGAGCCTTTGTTCTCTGCCGAGATGTTCCCGGTCTGCACGCCGGCTCTCGCGAAGAAGTTCAAGAGTCCCGCTGATCTCGCCGGGCCGATGCTGCTCGACGTCACGCACTCGACCGAGGATTGGACGCAGTGGCTCATCGCCGCCGGGCGCGAGACGCTCACCGCGCGCGGGCCTAGCTTCGGCACCTACGCTATGGCCCTCCAGGCGGCGCTCGATGGCGGCGGTGTCGCCATGGGTCTCAAGCCCTACGTCGTCGACGATCTCTACGCCAAGCGGCTGGTGCGGCCGTTCGAGCTTGCGGTGCCGAAGCGGCGCGCCTGGTATATCGCCTATCGTAGCGAGCGCGCGAAGGAAGCGGGCCTGATGGCCTTCCGTACCTGGCTGCACGAGGTCGCCCGCGGACGCTGAGGAGGATGCCATGACCGATGTCGTCGAAGCCGGCTGGATCGAGGTCCAGGAGACGCCCTCCGGGCGCTTCGTGCAGCGGATCCGTGCCGGCCGGCACACGCTGTCGGCGGACGAGCCGACCAGCGTCGGCGGCAACGACGAAGGGCCGAGCCCCTACGATCTGCTCGCCTCGGCGCTGGGCGCCTGCACCTCGATGACCATAAGGATGTACGCGGAGCGCAAGGGCTGGCCGGTCGAGCGGATCACCGTTCGCCTGTATCACGAAAAAGTGCATGCACGGGACTGCGCGGACTGCGAGGCCAAGCCCCAGAAGATTGACCGGATCGAGAGGCAGATTCGGCTGGAAGGACCGCTCGACGGCGAGCAGCGCAAGCGCCTGCTAGAGATCGCCGACAAGTGCCCGGTGCATCAGACGCTGACGCGGGCGAACGAGGTCACGACGACGCTGGTGGAATAGCCGCAGGCACTCAGACGCCGGCGGGGGGATTGGGTGAGTCGACGCCGTCGACGAGGAACAAGCGGCCGCTCGAGGCCGAGAGCCGGATCTTCAGGATCTCCTGGTACTCCGGCGAATTGTAGAAGCGCTTGGCCGCGGCGCGGTCGGGAAACTCGATGACGACGACGCGCTTCGGGGCCGAGCCTTCGATCGCCTCGCCATTGCCGCCGCGCACGATGAAGCGTCCGCCATGCTTGGCGATGACGCCCGGCGTCTGGGCGGTGTAGCGCTTATAGGATTCTGGATCGGTGATTTCGATCTCACCGATGATGTAGGCCGGCATGCGCCTACCTCGTCTGCATGTTCTTCGTCTTGTCGCGCAGCGCCGTGAGCAGGCTTGCCACCTTGCCGCCGCCGCGCTGGATCACCGAGGCGAACTCGGAGCGCTGGGTCACGCTCATGCTGACGGCCTCGATCACGACGTCGACGATCTTGAAGCCGCCTTCGCGCTCGGCGATGCGCCAGTCCAGCCTGATCGGCGGGCCGGCCGTGCGATTGACTTGGCTCGTCACGAGAAGCACGCGATCGTCCTCGGGGCGAGCATCGAGCACCGTCAAGGTTTCTCCAGAGTACTCGCTGAAGCGCCCGGCATAGGTGTGGACGATCAGATCTTCGAAAAGCCGAAGATACTCCTGCTGCTCGGCCTCGGTCGCGTCCCGCCAGTAGCGGCCGAGGACGAAGCGACCGATCGCGTCGACATCGAAGCCGCGCTTGAACAGCTCGCGGAACTTGGCGAGACGCTCGGGGCCCGCGGAACCCTTGTTGCCCATCACCTCGATCGCCTCGTTGGCGAGCCCACGGACGAACGTCTTTGCGGCCTCAGGCGCGGCCGCTCTCGCGGAGAGCGCGGGCAGGCAGAACGCCGCCGCGGAGGCCAGGAAAAGACGACGGTCCAGCATGCTAGTTGGTCACGGCCGGTTGCGGCTGCTCCTGGATGATCAACGCCCTGTACTGGTCGAAGAACACGCGGGGCGTGGGTCGCGTTGCGCGGTTGCGAATCTCGTCGGCGCGGCGCTGACGGTAGATATCGCGGATCGCGGCATAGTAGTCGAGGGAGGTGCGTTCGAGGTCGTCGGTGGCCGGGATCGTGTCTACCCGCGCGGTGATCACTCGAGCGGCGGTGCGGCCGTAGATGAGGCCGTCCCACTGATTGTTCACCGAGATCCAATAGACCGGGTCGATGAACCAATCGACAGCGATGCCGATGCCGTCGCGCGGGTTCGACGGCCCGATCAGCGGCAGCACCAGATACGGGCCTTCGGCGATGCCCCACACGGCCAACGTCTGGCCGAAATCCTCGTCGTGGAACGGGATATGGGTGGCGACGTCGACAAGGCCGAGCGCCAACGTGTTGTAGAAGAATCGCTCGGTGGTCTCGCCGGCCCGCTTCCACTCGCCCTGCAGCAGGTCGTTGGCAAGGATTACCGGAGATTTCAGGTAATTGAGGAAATTGTTCACGGCTTTCTTGATCTCGGCCGGCATGACCTCGCGATAGGTGGACGCGATCGGTCGCACCAGCGCGACATCGATCGCCTGGTTCACCGCGAAGATGTGGCGGTTCAGCGGCTCGAACGGATCTCGCGCCTCATCGTTCATCGAGGCGCAACCGCTCAGGAGAGCGGCCGCGACAAGCGGAGCGGCCAAACGAGACATCAAGGAGCGGGCGCGGGCCATTCTGGGGATCTCTGAGGGGGACTTAGTAGCGCGCAATCGGTTGCCGAACGGTTAATCCGAGCGAACCGTCCGGGTACCACAGGACCCATGAAAACGCCATACGGTTAGCCCCTTCAAGGGGGTAGGACTCTCCCGCTGTGGCGGCAAAGCGACAGTTGCGCCCATAGACGCTTTCGCATATAAAGATGTCCTTATATCTTTGGAAGCGTCTGACTCAGTGGATCGCATTCTCACCATTCTCCGGGCTGCCGCCGAGCCGACCCGCCTTCGGCTTCTGGCTTTGCTGGCCGAGGCCGAGCTGACCGTCAGCGAACTCACTCAGGTACTGGGCCAGAGCCAGCCGCGGATCTCCCGTCACTTGAAATTGATGGGTGAGGCTGGCCTCCTTGAGCGCTACCAGGAGGGTAGCTGGGCCTTCTTCCGCCTGGTCGGGGGCGGGGCGGCGGCTGGTCTCGCGCGCGAGTTGGTGGCGGCGTTGCCGACCGAAGACCCTACCTTACAGCGGGATCGCGCCCGTCTGCAGGAAATTCGCCGGGGGCGTGCCGAGGCGGCGTCTGCCTATTTCCGCGTCAACGCCCCCGACTGGCACCGCATCCGCTCGCTCCATATCGACGAGGGCGAGGTCGAATCGGCCCTCGCGCAGGCGCTGGAACTCGACGGGCAGGGCGGGCTCCTCGACATCGGTACGGGCACGGGCCGGATGCTCGAGTTGTTCGGGTCCAAGATCGAGCGCGGGCTGGGAATCGACGCCTCGCGCGAGATGCTTGCGGTCGCCCGCGCGAATCTCGACAAGGCTGGGCTGCGTCATTGCTCGGTGCGACTCGCCGATATGTACACCCTGCCGATCGCGGACCGCAGCTTCGAGCACGTCATCATTCATCAGGTGCTGCATTACTCCGAGCGGCCGGATCAGGCGGCGGCCGAGGCTGCCCGCGTGCTGGCTCCGGGCGGCCGCCTCGCCATCGTCGACTTCGCACCGCACGACCTGGAAGAACTCCGCCAGGACCACGCTCACCGCCGGCTCGGCTTCTCCGATGCCGAGATCCGGGGCTGGCTCAAGGCCGCCGGCCTCGCGCCGGAGCCGCCGATCCATCTCGCCGGGCGTCCCTTGACCGTCGGCATCTGGGTCGGCCGCCGGCCGGCCGAGTCGCAGAGCGGCCGCCGGCCGCGCAGTTCGCCGGCCAATGATCCAGCCCGCAACGCCCAGGGAGAGTAGCGATGACCCCGCTCGTCTCCTTCGAATTCTTTCCGCCCAAGACCGAGGCGATGGAGCAGTCGCTGTGGCAGGCGATCCAGCGCCTGGCGCCGCTCAATCCGCGCTTCGTCTCCGTCACCTACGGCGCCGGCGGCACGACGCGGCAGCGCACGCATGCGACCGTCCGCCGGATCCTGGACGAGACCGGCCTGACGCCCGCCGCACATCTGACCTGCGTCGGCGCCAGCCGTGCCGAGGTCGACGAGATCGCCCGCACCTATTCCCACTTGGGCGTGAAGTATCTCGTGGCTCTTCGCGGCGACATCCCGGCCGAGGGCGTCGGCGTGCATCCCGAGGGCTATCGCTATGCCTCGGAACTGGTTGAGGGCCTGCGGAAGGTCGACGACTTCGATCTGAGCGTCGCGGCATATCCCGAGGTGCATCCGGAAGCGGCCTCGGCCCAGGACGACCTCGATGCGCTCAAGCGCAAGATCGATGCCGGCGCGACGCGCGCGATCACCAACTTCTTCTTCGATGCCGACGTCTATCTGCGCTTCGTCGACCGCGCGCGGCGTGCGGGGATCAATGTGCCTATCGTTCCCGGCATCATGCCAGTGAGCAATTTTGCCCAGATGGTGAAGTTCGCCGCGGCGAACGGCATCGCCGTGCCGGCCAAGTTCGCCGAGCGCTTCGCCGGGCTCGACGACGATCCCGAGACACGCCGTCTCGTCGCCATTACCACGGCGGCCGAGCTCTGCCAGAAGCTGCGCTTCAACGGCGTAAGCGAGTTCCACTTCTACACGCTCAACCGGGCCGAGATGACCTACGCGCTGTGCCATCTGCTCGATGTCCGGCCTCAGCCGGCGGGACAGGCCGCATGACCACGAGCCGCTTCCTCAAGGCGCTCGACGAGCGCGTGCTGCTCTGCGATGGCGGCCTCGGCACGCATCTGCAGGCGCTCGATCTCGACATCGATCGCGATTTCCTCGGCGCCGAAAACTGCTCCGAGGTGCTGAACGAGTCGCGGCCGGACGTGATCGTGGCGTTCCACAAGGGCTTCCTCGAAGCCGGTGCGGACTGCATCGAGACCAACACCTTCGGCGGCTCGCCGATCACGCTCGGCGAGTTCGATCTGCAGGACCGCGCCTTCGACTACAACAAGCGCGCCGCCGAACTCGCGCGCGAAGCGGTCTCCGCCTTCGCCGATGAACGCTTCGTGCTGGGTTCGATCGGACCGGGCACCAAGCTGCCGAGCCTCGGTCATATCGACTACCAGACGCTCGAGGATGCGTTGACGGTCCAGTCGCGCGGCCTCGTTGCTGGCGGCATCGACGCCTTCATCGTCGAGACCTGCCAGGATCCGCTACAGCTCAAAGCCGCGGTCAATGGCGCAAAGCGTGCGATCGCCGAGGCGGGCATTGTCCTTCCGATCGTCGCTACGGTAACGGTCGAAACGACCGGCACTCTGCTCGTCGGCACCGACATCGCCGGGGCGGCAACGATCGTCCGCGCCCTCGATGTTCCGGTGATGGGCATCAACTGCGCGACCGGTCCGCAGGAAATGGCCGAGCATGTGCGCTGGCTCGCCGAGAACTGGCCGGGACCGATTGCGGTGCAGCCGAATGCCGGCCTGCCCGAGCTCGTCGATGGCAAGACGCACTATCCGCTGACGCCGCAGGAGCTCACGGCCTGGCACGAGCGCTTCGTGGCCGAAGACGGCGTCGCCTTCATCGGCGGCTGCTGCGGCACGACGCCGATCCACACGCGTGCTGTCGACGCGATGCTGAGGAAGCTCGATGCGAGGCGGCCGGCGCCGCGCAAGCGTTCCGTCTTCTGGGTTCCGGCCGTCGCCTCGCTCTACGGCCTGGTAGCGCTCCGCCAGGAGAACGCCTACTTCGCCATCGGCGAGCGCTGCAATGCCAACGGCTCTAAGAAATTTCGCGAGCTGCAGGAGGCGCAGAATTGGGAAGGCTGCGTCGAGATGGCGAAGGAGCAGATCCGGGAGGGGTCGCACGCGCTCGATGTTTGCACCGCCTTCGTCGGCCGCGACGAGATCGCCGACATGACCGAGGTAGTGAGCCGCTTCCGCGGTGCCGCCAATTCGCCGCTGGTCATCGACTCGACCGAGCTCCCGGTCCTGGAATCGGCGCTCAAGCTCTATGGCGGCAAGGCGATCCTGAACTCGATCAATTTCGAGGATGGCGAGCCGCCTGCCGAGAAGCGCATGGAGCTCGCCAAGCGCTTCGGCACGGCGGTGATCGCGCTGACCATCGACGAAGTCGGCATGGCCAAGGATACGGAGGGCAAGGTCCGCCTCGCCAAGCGGCTGCACGACTTCGCCTGCAATCGCTTCGGTCTCGAATCCTCGGATCTGATGATCGATCCGCTGACCTTCACCATCTGCACCGGCAACGAGGACGACCGGAAGCTCGGCCTCGCGACCTTGGATGCGATCGAGCGCATCGCCAAGGAGCTGCCGGATGTCCAGATCGTGCTCGGGCTTTCCAACATCTCCTTCGGGCTCAGCCCGGCGGCGCGTCAGGTACTGAACTCGGTCTTTCTCGACGAGGCGGTGAAGCGCGGCATGACCGGCGCCATCGTCCATTTCTCGAAGATCCTGCCGCTGCACAAGATCCCCGAGAAGGAGGCGACGGTCGCGCTCGACCTGATCTATGACCTCCGGCGCGAGGGGTACGATCCACTGCAGGCCTTCATCGCGCTGTTCGAGGGCCGCGCCTCGGGCGCCAAGGCGAAAAAGGAGCGGCCGGCGACGGTCGAGGAGCGCCTGAAGCAGCGCATCATCGACGGCGACCGCCTCGGCCTCGAGGACGATCTCGAGCTTGCGCTCACGAGCTACAGCCCGCTCGACGTCATCAACGTCCATCTTCTCGACGGCATGAAGGTGGTTGGCGAGCTGTTCGGCTCGGGCAAGATGCAGCTGCCTTTCGTGCTGCAGTCGGCCGAGACGATGAAGAAGGCGGTCGCCTATCTCGAGCCGCGAATGGAGCGCCTCGAGGGTCAGCACAAGGGAACGGTGGTGCTGGCGACGGTGAAGGGCGATGTTCACGACATCGGCAAGAATCTCGTCGACATCATCCTGACCAACAACGGCTACAAGGTCGTCAACCTCGGCATCAAGCAGCCGATCTCCGACATCCTGAAGGCGGCCGAGGAGCACAAGGCAGACGCCATCGGCATGTCGGGGCTGCTGGTGAAGTCGACCGTGATCATGAAGGACAATCTGGTCGAGATGACCAAGCGCGAGCTCAGGACGCCGGTGCTGCTCGGCGGCGCCGCGCTGACCAAGTCCTACGTCGAAGGAGATTGCGTTCAGACCTACGCCTGCGGCCGCGTCGCCTATGCGCGCGATGCCTTCGACGGTCTCGCGATCATGGACAAGGTGATGAGCGGCAATTTCGACAATCTGGTCGCCGAACGCTCTGCGGCGCGCGAAGGCAAGGCATCCAACAAGAAGCGGAAGCTAGGCCAGGCCGTAGCCAACGACCAGACTATCGATCCCGCCTGGATTCTCAGCCGCCGGCGCGAGCTGACGAGAGGCCAGCCGATTCCGGTGCCGCCCTTCTTCGGTCCGCGCTATCTCGAGCAGGTCTCGGCCAAGGCGCTGGTGCCGTTCCTGAACGAGATGACGCTCTACCAATTCCAGTGGGGCTTCCGGAAGTCCGGCAAGACGCGTAGCGAGTACCGGCGCTTCGCCGAGACGGATTTGAAGCCGATCCTGCGGCGCATCCTCGGCATCGCGCAGGAGCGCGAGATCCTCCAGCCGCAGGCGATCTACGGCTATTGGAAGGCCGCGGCCGAGAACAACGACCTGATCCTGTTTCAGGAGGATGGTGTCACCGAGGCCTGCCGCTTCACGCTGCCGCGGCAGAGCGATGGCGAGCGAACCTGCATCGCGGACTACGTCCGCGACGTGACCGACAACGAGCGCGACGTGATCGGGCTCCAGGTCGTGACCATGGGCGCCAACGCCTCGACGGTCGCCCGTGACTGGTTCGGCAAGGATCAGTACCAGGACTATCTCTATCTGCACGGTCTCTCGGTCGAGATGGCCGAGGCGATGGCCGAATACGTGCACAAGCGCATCCGTGCCGAGTTGGGCTTCGCGGGCGACGAGGCGCGCGATATGGAGGGCCTGTTGAAGCAGGAATACCGCGGCAGCCGCTACTCCTTCGGCTACCCGGCCTGCCCGAACCTCTCCGATCAGCGGCAGCTGCTCGGCCTGCTCGGCGCCGACCGCATCGGCGTCACGCTGACCGAGGAGGATCAGCTGGATCCGGAGCAGTCGACGTCGGCGTTGGTGATCCTTCATCCTCGCGCGAAGTACTTTTCGGTCTGATCAAGTCGTAAGACTTCGCGGCGGCGCGCGAGCGCTCGCACGCCGCCAGCGTCCGCTTATAATGGCCGAATGCCCTCCCTCGATCTCCTCCTGTCCTTCGCGCTGGCGACCCTCGTCTTCGCGATAATCCCCGGCCCCGCGATCCTCTACACCGCCGCGCAGACCCTCGCGCGCGGTCGGCGCGGCGGTCTGCTCGCCTCGCTCGGCATCCATATCGGCGGCTTCGTTCATGTCATCGCTGCCGCGGCCGGACTTTCCGCCGTCCTTGAGCTTGTTCCCGACCTCTACGCGGCGGTGAAGCTGGTCGGAGCCGCCTATCTGGTCTGGCTCGGCTGGACGTTGGTGCGCCAGCGCTTCGATCCTGCGGCGCTGCCGGAGGTCCGCGACCGCGACGCTCGTCGCGCTTTTCTCGAAAGCATCCTGGTCGAGGCGCTGAATCCCAAGGCGGCGATGTTCTATCTCGCCTTCTTGCCGCAGTTCGTCGATGCCGGGGCCGTGTGGCCGGTCTGGGTGCAGTTCCTGGTCCTGGGATGGGTCGTTAACCTGACCTTCAGCATTGCCGATCTAGTAACCGTCGCTCTCACTGATCGCCTGCTCACGAGTCTGCGTCACAGTCAGACTGGGGCTCGGCTCCTTAGGGTGACCGGTGGAGCAACTTTAATGGGCCTCGGCCTCCATCTCGCGACGTCTCGACAATAGGCATGCATCGTCTTAACGATAGTCGATGTGGACCGGCCAAGAGGGGCGGTCTATAAATTGTGAGGCAATTGCAGGCGCAGCGGTCTGCGCTGAGCGATGGAGCGCCCCGTCCCGGGGAACACACGATGTTCAATTTCCTGTTCAACAAGAAGAAGGGCGAGGGGCCCCAGGCTCCGCCGGGCAAGACCCTGCCCGTCATCAAGTCGAGCAAGGCAAAGATCGACTCGACCGTCTACCACCTCTACCAGTGGGACGGCTTCGGCTTCATCCTGAAGCCCTACAACGGCGACCTTATCGCGACCCAGACCTTCTACCCGAAGATCACGATCGAGCTCGAGACGGACTCAATCCAGATCAATGCGACTGCCGAGGTCCTGACCGTCGGCCAGGATCTCGCGGCCAAGTGGATCACCATGAGCGGTGCCGAGGCGCGCTGGCTCAAACGCTACATGTTGCGGCATGGGCCGGGGCATAACCCCAATACGACGGAGCCGGCGCCCTATGAGGAGCCTGCGCCCGAGGGCGAAGCGGCTGCCAAAGGCGGCGAACAGAAGGCGGGCGCGACACCTCCGAAGCCGCCTGCGCAGGCCGCCAAGGCGCCCGAAAAGCCTAAGAAATAGGCTGTCCTGCGCAACTATACCGCAGGCTTAGTTGTTGAAAATCCTTGATCGGATGACCGCGCCGTCGTAGCAGACGGGCCGGTGGGGAAGCGGTCCGGGGAGGCCCGGACAGACGGAGTCCGTCCGTGAGACAAGGACGCCGCCTCCGGAACTGTGCCGCCTTTCCGCCTTAGTCGGTCCAAACTTTCGTCGCCAAGGTCGAGCATCTTCGTGGCCGTCATCAACGGGCCGTGTGCGCTTGAAGAGCGCCCAGGTCCCAGGGAGCCACGAAGGAATGCGGCAGTCAGAGGGGCGGTATGGTGAGCGTGAGCAATCTGCTGGAGACGCATCGGGCATGAGCGCCTCTGTCCTCGTCACCGGTGGCGCCGGCTATATCGGCAGCCACGCCTGCAAGGCGCTCGCCCGCGCCGGCTTCCGCCCTATCGCCTATGACAATCTGGTTTACGGCCACGCCGAGGCGGTGAAGTGGGGACCGCTGGTCGATGGCGATATCGCCGACGGCCCCCGGCTCCGTGCCGTGCTCAGCGCCGAGCGCGTCGTCGCCGTCATGCACTTCGCCGCCTTCGCCTATGTCGGCGAGTCGATGAGCGATCCCGCGCTGTATTTCCGCAACAACGTCTCCGGCACCTTCTCGCTGCTCGATGCGATGCGCGATGTCGGCGTCGACCGCATGGTCTTCTCCTCGACCTGCGCCACCTACGGCATCCCGGGCGAGGTTCCGATCTCCGAGGCGACGCCGCAGCGTCCGGTCAATCCCTACGGCGAGTCGAAGCTGATGATCGAGCGCGTGCTCGACTGGTACGACCGCGCCTATGAGACCAAGTCGGTGTGCCTGCGCTACTTCAACGCGGCCGGCGCCGATCGCGAGGGCGAGATCGGCGAGGACCACGATCCCGAGACGCATCTGATCCCGCTCGCGATCAAGGCGGCCCTCGGCCAGGCGCCGGCACTCAACCTGTTCGGTACCGACTATCCGACACCGGACGGCACCGCGATCCGCGACTTCATCCATGTCGAGGACCTGGCGGAGGCGCATGTGCAGGCGCTGCGCCATCTTCTGCATGGCGGCGCGTCGCTGAAGCTCAATCTCGGCACCGGCATCGGCCACACGGTTCGCGAAGTCGTCCGCGCCGTCGAGCAGGCAACCGGCCGCCCGGTTCCTGTGATCGAGTTGCCCAGGCGCGCGGGCGACCCGCCGGCCCTGGTCGCCGATGCGAGCCAGGCCCGCATGAAGCTCGACTGGATACCGTCGCGTTCCGATCTCGCGACCATCGTCGGTTCCGCGCTCCGCTGGCACCAGCGGCCTGAAGACCGGCCGCTCGCCGCCGCCGCCGCGGTCTGACCTCTCCTAGGGATCACGCTCGATGTCCGTCGTCATGGCCGAGCCGGCGTCGCAGGCGGCGCCGGCCGGCGTCGACAAGCCCAAAGGCGCGAGCACCTCGCGCATCGTCGCCCACGGCAAGTTCTTCTTCCGCGGCGAGGAGAAGCATTTTCTCAAGGGCGTGACCTACGGGCCGTTCGGCCCGGCAACCCATGGCGCGCAGTTGCCCGAGAAGGACGTGATCAAGCGCGACCTGGCGCTGATGGGCGAGCTCGGCTGCAACATGGTACGCGTCTTCACGACGCCGCCGCGCTGGTTCCTCGACATGGCCGGCGAGGCCAATGTCGGCGTGATGATCGGCGTACCCTGGACGCAGCACGTCACCTTCCTCGACTCGCGGGCCGAGAAGAACCGCATCCGCCAGGCGATCCGCGACGGCGTCCGCGTCAATGCCGGGCATCCGGCGGTGATCGCGCATCTGGTCGGCAACGAGATCTCGCCCGACATCGTGCGCTGGCACGGCGCCGACAAGGTCAGCGGCTTCCTCGAGGAGCTGTACGACATCGCCAAGGAGATCGACCCCGAAGGGCTCGTCTCCTACGCCAATTATCCGTCGACCGAGTATCTCAACCTCGACGTCTTCGATTTCCTGTCCTTCAACGTCTACCTCCATCGCGAGAAGGACTTTCGCGCCTACCTGATGCGGCTGCACAACCTCGCGGTCCAGAAGCCGGTGGTGCTGACCGAGTTCGGCATGGACTCGATGCGCGAGGGCGTCGAGGAGCAGGCGAAGACGCTGGAGTGGCAGGTGCGCGCCGCCTACGACATGGGTGTTGCCGGCACCTCCATCTTCGCCTGGACCGACGAATGGTTCACCGGCGGCTACCTGATCGAGAACTGGGCCTTCGGCCTCGTCGATCGCGAGCGAATGCCGAAGCCCTCGTATCACGCCGTGCGCAAAGTCTATCACGAGACCCTTCCGCCGAAGCTGCCGTCATATCCCAAGGTCTCGGTCGTGGTCTGCGCCTACAACGCCGAGCGCACCATGGATCCGTGCCTCGAGTCGCTGAAGAAGCTGACCTACCCGAACTACGAGGTCGTCGTCGTCAACGACGGCTCCAAGGACAGGACGCTCGAGATCACCGAGCGGCACGGCTACACCAAGATCATCAGCCAGGAGAACAAGGGCCTCTCGGTCGCCCGCAATGTCGGGCTGCAGCATTCGAGCGGCGAGATCATCGCCTATACCGATTCCGACTGCGTCGCCGACCCCGACTGGCTCACATACATGGTCGCCAAGATGCTGTCGGCGGATCTGTACGCCTGCGGCGGCCCGAACTTCCCGCCGTCCGAGGACTCGCTGGTGCCGTCGGCCGTCGCCGTCTCGCCCGGCGGCCCCACGCATGTCCTCGTCTCCGACGACGAGGCCGAGCACATCGCCGGCTGCAACATGGCCCTCCGTCGCGAGGCGCTGGAGAAGATCGGCGGATTCGATCCGATCTTCCGCGCCGCCGGCGACGACGTCGATCTCTGCTGGCGGCTGCAGTTCGCCGGGTACAAGATCGGCTTCAGCCCGGCTGCGACCGTCTGGCACTTCCGCCGCAACACGGTCGAGGCCTATTTCGGCCAGCAGCGCGGCTACGGCAGGGCCGAGGCGATGGTCTATGCCAAGCATCCGTTCCGCTTCAACCTGTTCGGACAGGCGAAGTGGCTTGGGCGGATCTATGGCGACCTCTCGGCCTCGATGCTGCTGTCGTCCAAGCCGATCATCTATTCCGGTATCTTCGGCCGCGGCCTGTTCCAGACGCTCTACGAGCCGCCGTCCTCGATCGCGGCCTTCCTGCCGCTGACCTTCGAATGGGGCCTCATCGCCTGGCCGCTGGCGCTCGCCGGCGCACTGCTCGGCGGGCATATGTGGGTGGCTGTCCTGCCGCTGCTGCTCTCCTTCGCCATCGCCATCGCCGGCGGGATGCGCGCGCCGGTCGACCCGCGCTTCACCGGGCTTCGCGCCCGCGCTTTGATCGCCTTCCTGATCTACGCCGGGCCGTTCGCCCGCGGCTGGGAACGCGTCAAATGGCGCGTGAAAGGCCTGACCGAGGTCGACCCGATCCAGTACGAGCCGGTGAGCCAGAAGCCGGAGGTCAAGCCGGTGCAACGCGCCTTCTACCTCTCCTATTGGAACGAGAAGGGTATCGAGAAGGAGGCCCTGCTTCAGGGCGTGCACGACTTCCTGGTGCCGCGGAAATACTTCGTCATCGTCGATCAGGGCTGGAGCGACTGGGACCTCAAGGTCAGCCGCGGCCTCTGGTCGCGTGCCGAGCTCAAGGCGGTCGGCGAGAACCACGGTGATCCGAAGCGGCTGGTCCGGCTTCGCGTCGCGCTCCGTCTCTCGCGGCTGTCGACCCTCGTGCTCCGCATCTATGGCGGCTTGGCGTTGCTGGGGCTGTTCCTCGGCGCTCCGGCGGTCGCGATCGCCGTGCTCGCGGTCGGCGCGGTCAACACCGGCGTCATCGCCTATGAAACCTTCCGACTTGGGCGCGTGTTGCATCGGGTGACGGAAATCGTCGCGGGGCGGGTCGGTTTGGTCGCCGCGCGAGGATCCGTCGCGCCTTAAAATCTCCCAGGGCTCTCCCATGAGCGGGGTGTTTCGCAAGGTCCTGCCCTATCTCAGGCCCTACGCGGCGACATTCGGCTTCTGCCTCCTGCTCGTGCTCGCCTTGAGCGCTTTCGAGCTGGTGAAGCCCTGGCCGCTGCAGATGGTGGTCGACAACGTTCTCGGCTCGAAGCCGCTGACGATACCGGCGCTCTCAGAATTGCCGAACGCGCTGCTGCTGATCGTCGCCTGCACCTCGCTGGTGGTGATCCAGGCGGTCGTAGGCCTCATCAGCATGTGGTCGAACCATGTCTCCATCAATCTCGGCCACCGCATGGTGATCGACCTCCGCGACGACCTCTACGGCCACCTGCAGCGCCTTTCGCTGGTCTTCCACAGCCGCCAGCGCATGGGCGATCTGATGTACCGCATCACCGCCGACACCTTCGCGGTGCAGACGCTGATGCTGAACGGCGTGCTGCCGGTGCTCCAGGCCATCGCGCTCCTGATCGGCATGTTCATCATCATGTGGAACATGGATTCCACGCTGACGCTGGTCTCGCTGGTCGTCGTGCCGGCGCTCTACGCCACCATCGTCGCGCTCGACCGCCCGATCGTCAGCGCCGCGACCGAGATGAAGATGACCGAGAGCCAGGTCTATTCGCTCGTGCAATGGGCGATGGGCGCGATCCGCGTCGTCCAGGCCTTCGGCAAGGAGGAAGACGAGCGGCTTCGCCTGCTCCAGGCGACGCAGGCGAGCATGCGCGCCAATCTGCGGCTCTACAACTGGCAGACCGCCTATTCGGCGATCGTCAACACGGTGATCGCCGGCGGTACCGCGCTCGTCCTCTATGTCGGCGCGCAGGCGGTGATGTCGAGCCGGCTGACGCTGGGCCAGCTCCTGGTCTTCGTCTCCTATCTCGCGACGCTCTACGGCCCGATCAATACGATGAGCCAGACCTGGGCGCAGATCCAGGGGGCGCGCATCGGCGCCAAGCGCGTCTTCGAGATCCTCGACATCGCGCCCGACCTCAAGGACGGGCCGCGGCCCTGGCCCGAGAAGGTCGAGGGCCGCATCACCTGGAAGAACGTCGCCTTCAGCTACTCGCCCGAGGTCTCGGTGCTGAAGAACATCGATCTCGACGTGAAGCCGGGCGAGAAGATCGCCGTGGTCGGCCCGACCGGGTCCGGCAAGTCGACCATGCTCTCGATGCTGCCGCGCTTCTTCGATCCGCTCTCGGGCACGGTCGAGCTCGACGGCGTCGATATCCGCGAGTATCCGATCCGCGAGCTTCGCCACCGCGTCGCGCTGGTCCTGCAGCCTCCGATGATCTTCCCGCTCTCGGTCCGCGAGAACATCGCCTATGGCCGCCCCGATGCGAGCCAGGACGAGATCGAGCGTGCGGCGAAGATGGCCCGCATCGACGGCCTCGTCGCCCGCCAGCCGCGCGGCTACGACCAGCCGATCGGCGAGGGCGGCGTCGCCCTCTCCGAGGGAGAGAAGCAGCGCATGACCATCGCGCGCGCGATCCTTATGAACGCGCCTGTACTGATCCTGGACGAGCCGACCTCGGCCCTCGACGCCCAGACCGAGGCCGAGGTAATGGCCGGTTTGGCCGAGCTGACGCAGGGCCGCACGGTCTTCACCATCGCGCATCGTCTCTCGACCATCCTCAAAGCCGACCGCATCGTCGTCTTGAAGGACGGCGTCATCGTCGAGGCCGGTCCCTTCGACGAGCTGATGGCGAAGAAGGGTGAGTTCGCCAAGCTGTACAACACGCAATTCAAGGAAGCTGTGCCGGCGACGCCGTCCGCCTAGGAGCTCTTGCGCCTGGCCGCGGCACGCTTGCGGCGATTGGCGATGGCGGCGAGCCGCTGATCGATGCGTTTGCGATCGATGTCGGTCGTGTCGATGTTGCCGCCGTACCAGTCGCGTTGATCCTCATGATCGGGATGCCTGGGATCGCCGATGGCATCGAGAAACGCGTAGAAGCCCGGAAGTCCGCCGACGTCCTCGGGCGGGCAGCGCCCGGCGCCGTCGACGAGGCGCGGACAGAGGAAGGCTGGATCGGCAGTCAGGGTCTTCTGGATCTTGATCGCATGCTCCCAGCTGTCTCCCATGTCGTAGACATAGGCGAAGCGCTTGACGCCGCGGGCTACCAGATCGGCGAGAACGACGCGGCCGGCGCTCACGGGACGCGGGCCGCCGAAGCCCATCGAACCCGTACCAGGGCCGACGATAAGCTCTCGTCCCACGTGGAACTCGTAGAGATGGGCCTCATGCCAACCCATCGCTGCCTGAACGATCGCGTGCAGGTCCTTGAGAGTGATCTCCGCCGGCACCTCGACGAGGCGCCAGATCTCGGGATCCGTGTGTTCCAGACTGATGCGGAGGCGGGCCGTTGACTCGGAGCGATAACGTACAGAATCTTTCGCACTTTCGGGAATGGTGGCTTCTTCTAGAGTGAAGGAGCAAACGATGAGCAGTGAGACTGCGATGGGCCAGGTGATCCAGATCGACGAGGC
>Ga0194132_10002276_pt1 | contig 36610 bp, 29 predicted proteins | sample TA2KigOf80mmetaG_FD_148612 | JGI IMG/M metagenome (GOLD analysis project Ga0194132, IMG submission 148612) | Freshwater microbial communities from Lake Tanganyika, Tanzania - TA2015054 Kigoma Offshore 80m | ecosystem: Environmental > Aquatic > Freshwater > Lake | place: Tanzania: Lake...
CGTGACGTCGGGCTCACCGTCGACCCGACGGAGCGTCCTAACGCCGACCCCCACGAGTGTTGCCACGTCCCGTTGGTCGTGCCCTGCCTGCCGCAGGACCTGTATCGCGTGCCGCGTGAGCATGGCGTCAGCCCTTCCCTCGCTGCTTGGTGCAGCGAGTGTCTGCGCCGAAGGGGTCAGCTCAGAGCGGCCAGCATTTCCGGAAAAGGAACGGTCAGAATTTACGGAACCCGCACGCACCTTCAGTCGGCGCCAAGTAGCTGAAGAGTATTGCCGTTGCGGCGGTTCGCGCGGTTCGATTGAACTGCATTCGTCGTACGCGACGTCTTCCGGGAAGCGTCTACTCCTCGCGCCGCCTCGGTGACCTCTCTATCCACAGTTCCGAGAGAAAGTCGAGAGAAGGTCGATCAGCCCAGGGCGAATCAGTTGCGGAACACGCAGCTGTCCCTGACTCAGAGTTGCATTCCGCCTTCAGGAAGAAGGGTGGTTGGTGCGAAAGACGCTCGTCTGGCTAGGGCCACAGCATCCGCCACTGCGCCGAGTATTCAGCAAGGCCCCACGCGATCCGAAGCGAGCCTGACGGAACGGCGCCTTTCGCTGGCGGGAAGACCGGCTCGAGCGTGATCGTCAGGCTTTCAATGGCCTGGGAGAGATCTCGCCGGCGGACCGGGGTCCGACCAAAGTCCCGGGCGGGATCGTAGTCGGTCCCCCACTGGCGCGTCTCCTCACTCACAATGAGTTCCCCGCCATCCCGGCGCGGGAGCAGGAACAGGGTGTACTCTCCCCGCGGGAGGTTGAGTTCGCCGATCCGCATGGGCACATCCAGATTCAGCGTCGTCGCCCAGTTGGCCCCGAGCCGCCATACCTCGCCGTATGGCACCAGTTCCCCGAAGACGGTTCGACCCCGCGCGTGCGGCTGGCCATAGTCGACGATCATTCGTGAAGGACCGGAGTGTGCCGGCGTGCCGGTGAACCAGCTCCACTGCGACCCGCGACCTTTCAGGACGCGACCATCGAAAGCGACGCTCGTCGTCACCCGGCCGCTCGGTGCCACGTTCGGCGTGGCGCCGGATCCTTGCGCCCCAAGGGACACCGCACACAGCAGTCCGATGAGAGACGTGACGGTACCATCAATCACCCACTTCGCCATTGTTCGACCTCGTCACCGAGTGCGCGTAAGGGAGCCCAGCGTGGGGCGCACGAGTTCCGCATCCATTCGGACTACTCGAATCGATCGAGGTTCATGACCTTGGCCCACGCGGCCACGAAGTCACGCGCGAACGTCGCAGCGGAGTCGTCGCAGGCGTAGACCTCAGCCAGAGCACGCAACTCGGAGTTCGACCCGAAGATGAGGTCGACTCGCGTGCCGGTCCACTTGACCTCACCTGTCTTACGACTGCGGCCCCCGAAGGTCTCCGCGGCTCCGGACGTCGGCTGCCATTCCGTGTCCATGTCGAGCAGGTTCACGAAGAAGTCGTTGCTCAACGTCTCCGGACGCGTGGTGAACACGCCGAGCTTCGACTGGCCGGTGTTGGCGTTCAACACACGCAGGCCGCCGAGAAGCACGGTCATCTGGGGCGCGCTCAGGTTCAGCATGCGGGCGCGCTCGAGTAGCAGATGCTCGGCGGGGAGCTGATGTCCCGTTCCGAGATGGTTGCGGAACCCATCTGCCGTCGGCTCGAGCACGGCGAAGGACTCCACGTCGGTTTGCTCCTGCGAGGCGTCCGTGCGTCCAGGTGTGAACGGCACCTGCTCGTCGTAGCCCGCCTTCTTGGCGGCTTGCTCAACGGCTGCGCACCCACCCAGCACGATCAGGTCAGCCAGCGAGATCCGCTTCTTCCCGCCGGCTTGGCTGTCGTTGAAGGTGTTCTGGATTCCCTCCAGCGTCTGCAGCACTCTCGCCAGCTCCGGCGGATTGTTGACCGCCCAGTCCTTCTGGGGGGCGAGGCGAATCCTGGCGCCGTTGGTGCCACCGCGCTTGTCGGTGCCGCGGAACGTGGCCGCCGACGCCCACGCGGTCGACACGAGTTGGGAGATCGACAGTCCCGAGGCCAGAAGCGTGGCCTTCAGCGCAGCGATGTCCGCCGCGGCCACGAGTTCGTGGGTGACCTTGGGAACGGGGTCTTGCCAGAGTTGCGGTTCCTTCGGTACCAGCGGACCCAGATAGCGCGCGACCGGTCCCATGTCGCGGTGCGTGAGCTTGAACCACGCGCGTGCGAACGCGTCCGCGAACTGTTCCGGGTGCTCGTAGAAGCGCCGCGAGATCCTCTCATACATCGGATCGAACCGCAGCGACAGATCGGTGGTCAGCATCGTCGGCGCGTGGCGCTTCGACGTGTCGTGCGCATCGGGAATCGTGCCGGCGCCTGCGCCGCTCTTGGCCACCCACTGATGCGCTCCCGCAGGACTCTTCGTCAGCTCATACTCGTAGCTGAAGAGGTTCTTGAAGAAGTCGTGGCTAAACCTGTTGGGTGTCGACGTCCACGTCACTTCCAGTCCGCTCGTGATCGTGTCGGCGCCCTTTCCGCTACGGTAGCTGCTCTTCCAGCCGAGACCCTGTGCCTCGATCGCCGCTCCCTCGGGCTCGCGGCCCACGTGCGTCGGTGCCCCCGCGCCATGGGCCTTGCCAAACGAGTGTCCGCCAGCGATCAGCGCCACGGTCTCCTCGTCGTTCATCGCCATGCGACGGAACGTCTCACGGATGTCCCGGGCCGCGGCGATGGGATCAGGCTTGCCGTTTGGCCCTTCCGGATTCACATAGATCAGGCCCATCTGCACGGCGCCGAGCGGATTCTCGAGCTCCCGATCGCCGCTGTAACGCTCGTCGCCGAGCCACGTGGTCTCCGATCCCCAGTAGACATCCTGCTCGGGTTCCCAGACGTCCTCGCGCCCGCCGGCGAACCCAAACGTCTTGAAGCCCATCGACTCCAGTGCGCAGTTCCCCGCGTAGACCGTCAGGTCGGCCCAGGAGATCCTTCGCCCGTACTTCTGCTTGATGGGCCAGAGCAGTCGTCGTGCCTTGTCGAGGTTGGCGTTGTCGGGCCAGCTGTTGAGCGGGGCAAAACGCAGCGAGCCGGAGCCGGCGCCTCCGCGGCCATCGATGATCCGATACGTCCCCGCGGCATGCCAAGCCATCCGGATGAAGAGCGGTCCGTAGTGGCCGAAGTCGGCTGGCCACCAGTCCTGCGACGTTGTCATCACCTGCTCGATGTCTTTCTTGAGCGCCGCGAGATCGACGGTCTTGAATGCCTCGGCGTAGTGGAACGCCTCCCCCATGGGGTTTCCCTTGGATGGATTCTGGTGGAGGATCCGGAGGTTCAGCTGTTTCGGCCACCAATCGCGGTTTGTCGGGCCGGTGTGTGCCTTGCCCGAGAAGGGACACTTCATATCATTGCTCATGTTGACCTTGACCTCTGCTGTCGTGGGTTAGGGTGACAACCACCCGACAACATAGATCAGGCTTCAGACTATTTCCAATCCCGACATTTCTCTGCACGTTCCACCCACCTCATGAGCGCACTCCCATACGCGCCACGGCGTGGCCCGGGATGGGCCGCTCTGACGGGCGCACGCCGATCGGCCGATATGTTGGCGATCGTGGAGGACCCGCGTACTAATTCCGAAAGGACGGCAGACGAGACCCTGGCGCACCTCATCGACATCGTCCAGGCCGCCGCGCCCCTCGCAGCCGAGTTGCGCGAACAGGCGTCCACCCTCGGGCGGTCTGGTCCGGATGGCCGCCGCGGGGACCTGGCGGCGCTCGAAGAGAAGGCTTCTCAGCTGGAGACGGTGCTTGCGCGGGCCGTGGGCCTCCTGTGGCGTTACCGCACGCTGCGCTCCCCGGAACGAGGCGCTCCCAACCCGAGACGGTTGCGGCGTCTGGACGACAGGCTGGCCGCCGTCTTGATGATGCCCGACGGGCAGACGCGGCCCGCAGAGTAACCCCTCGGGCCGCCGCGCTGGGCGTGAAGGTTCGCCGTTGTGCCGAGTCGCGGTACGATGTGTCGAACCGTGATGCCAGCGTGATCACCGAGGGCGTTTCCGATCGAGCCGCCCGTCGAGCCGATGCTCGCCAAGCTCGCCGATGCGCTTCCTCCCGACGGCGGGTATCTCTACGAGCCGAAGTGGGACGGCTTCCGCGCCATCGTCTTCCGAGGCGAGGATGACCTCTACATCCAGAGTCGCGATCTCCGCCCACTCGATCGGTACTTTCCCGAGCTCCACGACGCGCTGATCCGCGCACTGCCCCCCCCCCCCCCCCCCCCCCCCCCCCCCCCCCCCTCCCCTGTATCGTCGATGGCGAGGTGGTGATCGTCACACCGTACGGCCTGGACTTCGACGCGCTGCAGATGCGGCTGCACCCCGCTGCTGCGCGCGTGGCCAAGCTGGCGACGGAGACGCCGTCATCGTTTGTCGCGTTTGATCTGCTCGCCGTGGATGGTCAGGACATCCGCGCGCTGCCGCAAGCCGAGCGCCGACGTCGTCTGGAAGTGTCGCTCGCCGGCGTGAAGCCTCCCGTTCACGTGACTCCGATGACGCGCGACGTCGCGTTGGCGGCCGAGTGGCTCGATCGCTTCGAAGGCGCCGGGCTCGATGGCGTGATCGCGAAGCGGGAGTCCGGACCGTACGTCCCCGGCAAGCGTGCGATGATCAAAGTCAAGCACGCGCGGACCGCCGATTGCGTGGTGGCCGGATTCCGCTGGCACACGCGCGGGCCACACGAGTTCGTGGGCTCGTTGTTGCTCGGGCTCTACGACGTTGCGGGGCGGCTGCAGCACGTGGGTGTGACCTCGGCGTTCACGATGGCGATGCGCCGACGGCTCGTGCGAGAGCCGGAGCCGCTTCGCCACGACGCGCTGGCGAATCATCCGTTGCGCGAGTGGGTTGAGTGAGGTCAAGACGGCACGCCCACCGCGCGCATGCCAGGGGCACACAGCCGCTGGAGCGCGGGGAAGAACCTCTCGTGGGAACCCCTTCGCCTCGAGCGCGTCTGCGAAGTGAAGTACGACCATATGCAAGGCGACCGGTTTCGCCACGCCGCTGTCTTCCAGCGCTGGCGGCCCGACAAACCGCCATCGGCGTGCCGGTACGATCAGCTGGAGGTCACGACGCCGTACGAGCTCGAGAAGGTCTTCGGGGCCGGCCGGCCGTCACGCTGAGGCCGCTCCAGTCATCGGGTGTCTCGTCCGGATCGAGCGCCTCCTGCGGCGGCCGAAGAGCCTCTGGGACCTGTTCGAGGTTGATCCGGATGCGGGTCCACGTGCTGAAGCGTCCGCGCATGACGTCCACGAGGACATCGGATTCACGCAGGTAGCGTGCCACCTCGAGGTGCCGTGCCTTCCAACGGTCCAGTCCGGCGAGCGCCGCATCACGCGAGCGCGAGCGTGCGATCTCGATGAGGGGTCTTGTCGACACGCGCCGTGCCGAGGCGTTCGATGCTCTTGATGGCTGCACGCGCAGCGGTTCGCCCGCCTGCTTGCGATAGTGCGGCGGCCACGGTACGTCGCCGAGCCCGTCGCGCTCGTGTCGCGCCGCGAGCTCCACCAGACCGTCCAACGCAAAGGCCCGGTCGTCGATCGCGCGATGTCGATCGCCGACCGTCGCGAACCGCTCGGGCATGGTGGCCAGCGTGAAGTCCTCCGGTCGTGCCTCGTCGAGCTTTTCCCATGTCACGGGAGCAGAGACCCGCGCATCTGGCTTGGGACGCACCGAGTAGGCCGCTGCGACGGTGCGATCCTTGGCGTTCTGGTTGTAATCCAGAAACACGCCTTGACGTTCCTCCTTCCACCACTTGCTCGTGGCGAGCGTTGGCGCGCGGCGTTCGACTTCCCGCGCGAACGCGAGCGCCGCGCGACGCACCTGCTGGAACCCCCAGCGTCGCTCGATCCGGACGTACACGTGGATCCCCCGCGATCCCGACGTCTTCGGCCAACCGACGAGCGAGAAATCGTCGAGCGTGTGGCGGCCCCCCCCGCGACCTCGCGGAGCTGGTCCCACGCGACGCCGGGAACGGGGTCGAGGTCGATGCGGAGCTCGTCCGGATGATCGAGATCGTCCGCGCGCACCGGATGCGGGTGGAGCTCGAGGCACGCGAGGTTGGCCATCCACGCGAGCGCGGCAGCGTCTCGTGGCACCACCTCCTCGGCCGAGCGGCCCGAGGGGAACGTCAACGAGACGACCTCCACCCACGCCGGTCGTGAGGTCGGCGCTCGCTTCTGGTAGAAGAACTCGCCGTCGATGCCGTTCGGATACCGCACGAGGACGTTCGGTCGGTTCCCCGCGGCACGCAACGCGCCGTCGGCCACGCTCAGGTAGTACTGGACCAAATCCCGCTTGGTGTGTCCCGCCTGCGGGAACAGGACCTTGTCGGGATTCGTGATCGACACCTCGCGCCCGCTGACGGTTAGGATCTCCGCATCGGACGCTTTCCCCACATGGCGATGGTAGTCGATTCCGTTCGCCCGCTGATGACGCGCGACTGTGCCAGAATTCGTAGAGCGTGCCCGAGGGAGCCCACGCAAGGAGGACATATGAAGCGGATCGTTCGCACACTCGCGGGGTTGGCCATGGCGTGTACGCTGAGCGCCGCGACGTCGTTCGCGCAGGCCGATGCCAACCAGGCGCTCAAGGCCGAAGTCAACGCGTTCATGGACCTCTACTGGCAGCTCTGGTCGGCTGGCGACCTCGACCAGCTGGTCGCGAAGATCTACCACCCGTTCGGGCAACTGAGTAACCAGGGGCATGCCTCGATCGACCGAATGAAAACCAGCTTTCCCACGACCCGCAAGACCCTGCTCGGCGGCGGGTACGGGCGTTCCAACATGCCGACGCGCAACATCTGCATTCTGGCGCCCAACGTGGCGGTCGTCAGCGGGCGAGGCATCCGCTATCTGTCCAACGGCAACGTGATGGGTGAGTTCGGGTGGACTTACACGCTGCTCAAAGGACCAGCCGGCTGGAAGATGGTGTCGATCTACACCCACAATCCGAAGACGGCGCTCACGTGTTCCAGTTAGGTTCAGAGGCGCGCTATAGTGCTTGTATGCGCATCTGGCTGGCTGCGCTCCTGATTGCTGTGCTGCCGTCGCCTGGGCGTGCGCAGGACCCTTCCACCACGGGCATCACGGTGGGAGGGCTCCGGCTCCCGTCGATTGGATTACAGCTGCCGTCGATCGGCTTGCCTCACCCTCCGATGGGACTGCCCCCGCTCGGCGCAACGCCGGACCGTCGAGACGGCAGGCGAGCGCCGTTGCCGCCAGAGCACCCGGGTCGGCGTGGTGACGGGCCGTCGACCGTGCCCGTGTTCATGTTTCCGGTCTTCTACGTGCCGCCCACGCCGGGCGTGAGCGGGGCATTCGCCGGTCCACAACCAAACGGCACCCGGGTCGAGGTCCCGAAGGACGGCCGCCTGCTGATCGACGTCGAGCCACGTGCGAGCGCGCAACTCTATGTCGATGGCTACTACATCGGCACGCCCGAGGACTACCGCGATGGACTCGAGCTGCCGGCAGGGGCGCACGCGCTCGAAGTACGGGCGCCGGGCTTCGAGACCGCGTCGACATCCGTTCAGGTGCCGGAGGGGCGTACGATCACGTATCGCGCCTGGCTGGCACGGCGCGGCGCGACGGGTGATTCCGCCGACCGCCCCGCGGCACCCGACTCGCCGCCGGCAGCAGCGTCTCCATCCTCACCCCCGTCCACCGGTTCCGCGTCGGGCTCTGCGGCGGCGGGATCGAGGTCGAGCGCCGACTCATCGCCCGTGTCAGGGCCAGCGACGTACTACGTCATCCCGGGCTGCTACATGGGCAACGTGCCGCCCCTCGAGGCCGACCTGCCACCGACGTGCGATCCCGCCCGCGCGATCACCATCAGACAGTGAGAACAGCGGCGCGAAACGCGGTATCGTGTGTTCATGGCGAAGCGACGCACGTCGATGCATCTCCTCGAGTTGGCCAAGCGCGGCGAGGAGGTTCGCGCTCGATTCCTGGCCGACGAACTCAAGCTGCTGTTCTCTGCATTTCCGCATCTGCATGATGCATTCGACCCCGACGAGCTCCCTGTGCCGTTCATTCTGAGAGTGCGTGCGGAACGGCCCATGTCCGCGCCGCCGAGAAAGCGCAAGCCGATGTCCCCTGCCGCCCGGAAGGCGGTGGGCGAGCGCATGAAGCGGTACTGGGCGGCTCGCCGTGCAGCCGGGGACAAGTAGTTCAGCGGCATGCGCGTCGCCATCGTCGGCGGTCCCGGCATCGGGAAGAGCACACTCGTCCGCCAGCTCGGGGACCTGTACCACAACGGCGCCTACGGGGAAGGGGAAGAGGGCGTCTGGGATCCGCGGGTGCTCGAGGACATCGCGGCCGGGCGGAATCCGATCGGTGTCACTGCGTACTTCGGCGAGCTGTATGACGCGAACTATCGAGACGCCGCGGCCCACGATCGGGCCGACCGCGTGATCTTCTTCGAGGGCGCGCGCATGACGCTCGAAGCGCACATCGCCGAATATCCGGTCGAGTACCACGGCCGCCTGCGTGAGATCCTCGCGATCGGCGACCATTGGAGTCCCGACCGCGTGATCGTGCTCACGTCCAGCACCGACACGGTTGAGAAGCATATCCGCCTGCGCAACCGGACCAACGAGGCGGTCGAGCAGATGATCGCGCGGTTCCGGCTGATTGACGCGGAGTTCCGCCGCCTTGCCCCTCAGTACCCGAACACGGTGGTGATCGATCGTGACAACAAGGAGTTCCACCACCGGAGCGGCCTCATGGCCATCATCGAAGCCGCACGGCTGCCGCCGTTTCGCGAGATCCCATATCGGGTGGCGGAACGGGATGACTGATCTCTCCTCGTTTCAGTCCCGTGGGGCGAAGACCTTCTCACGCCCCACGAGGTAGAGCAGCAGAACCAATCCCCCGAACGGGAGCAGCGCGAGCCCATTCGCGTACGGGCCCTCGAAGAACGGGTTGTGGGCTGCCGACCATTCGGTGAGCCTCTGCGTGACGTCGCCGAGGATGCCCGCCATGAACGCGATCAGGATGCCTGCGATGGCGCCGCCCGCGATGTACCCGGAAGCGAGCAGCACGGCCGGGCTCTTGTCTCCTTGGGCCATCATCTGTGCCTCGCTCAGCTGGCGACCCGCGTGCTTGCGTCGCGTGTACCGATCGCTCAGCCACCGAATCATGCCGCCGAGAAAGATCGGGCTGGTCGACGATAGGGGCAGGTACACGCCGACCGCGAACGCCAGCGATGGGACGCCGGACATCTCGAGCGTCAGCGTGATCATCACGCCCAGGAGCACCAGCCCCCAAGGCAGCTCGCGATTGAGAATGCCCTTGATGATGTAGGACATCAGCGTCGCCTTGGGCGCGTCGAACTTCGCGACTTGCCGTTCGCCATCCGGCGTGACGCGATGGGTCCCGTTGATGCCGGGATCTACCAGGAACACCGGTACACCGGTGCGGTCAACGAGGTACTTGCCGAGCGGCCGCTGCGTCTGCGACTGGTTGTGCCAAACGAGATACTCCGTCCCATTGTGCGCTTCGGTGTCGTGAAGCGAGTTCGGGTCGACGCGCAGGGTCGCCGGGAAGTTCTCGACGTCGCGCAACAATGTCCCGCCGCCGGCAGCCTCGACCGGCTGCTTGCTGATCCGCGGCACGTAGACCGTCGCCGACTCGTTCAGCCGCAGCAGAATCGGACCCAGAACCAGGGCCGCAGCCAGCGCGCCGACGAGGATCGCGATTTGCTGGTTTCGAGGCGTGGCCCCGACGAGGAAACCGGTTTTCAGATCTTGCGAGGTGGTGCCGCCATTGGACGAGGCGATGCAGACGATGGCGCCGACGGAGAGGGCCGTCACGTAGTAGTCCGGCCCGGTCCAGCCGACCAGCAGAAACGCCAGACACGTGAAGAGTAGTGTCGCGACCGTCATGCCGGAGATGGGGTTCGAGGTCGATCCGATCTCGCCGGTGAGGCGCGATGACACGGTCACGAACAGGAAGCCGAGTACGACGAGCAGACTGGCGCCGAGCAAGTTCATGTGGAGCGGCCGTGCCAGCATGATGGCGACGACCAACGCGATGCTGCCCGCGTAGACGACTCTCATCGATAAGTCGCGGTCGGTCCGTACGTGGGAGGTCCGGGCCGTGGCGCCTCCCTGGAAGTCTTTGAGGCCTTCGCGCAAGCTGGCCCAAATCGTTGGGAGCGACCGAAGAAGGCTGACGATCCCAGCTGCGGTCACGGCGCCGGCGCCGATATACAGCACGTACGCGTCTCGAATCGCGCCCAGGCTCATCTCGGCAATGGGGATCGTCCCCGGTGCCAGCGGTGTGGCGGCCGCGGAGCCGAAAAACTTGATCGCCGGAATCAACACGAGAAACGCGAGCACGCCGCCCGCACACATGATGGACGCGACGTACGGACCGATGATGTATCCCACGCCGAGCAACTCGGGTGAGATCTCGGCGGAGATCGACCCGGCCGAGAACGGCGGACCGAAGACGCGCTCCGGTACGTCCTTCCATCCCTTGAACGCGACGTTGATCGCCTTGTAGACGAACCCGATGCCAAAGCCTGTGAAGATCGTCGTGGCGCTCATCGCGGCGCCGCCAAGCGCGGCTTGCTCTGCCTTCGCGGCCGGGGATGCGAGCGCACGCGACTCCGCGGAGGCACCAGCTTTGAGCACCTCGGCGCACGCCGTCCCCTCTGGGTATTTCAAGATGCCGTGCTGCTGAACGATGAGCGCGCGGCGGAGCGGAATCATCATGAGGATGCCGAGCAGCCCGCCGAGCACGGCAACCAGGATCGTCCGCGTCGCCTCGAGATCGAATCCCAGGATCATGATCGCGGGCATCGTGACCCCGAGGCCGAACGCGATCGACTCGCCCGCCGATCCAGCGGTCTGGACGATGTTGTGTTCGAGGATCGTCGCGTCCCGTCCACCCACTTTGGAGAGCAGCCGGAAGAGGGTGATGGAGATGACGGCAACCGGAATGGAGGCGCTGACGGTCAAGCCGACTTTCAGGACCAAGTAAAGAGAAGACGCGCCGAAGATGAGGCCCAGCAGCGTGCCGACGAGCAGGGGCAGCGGCGTCAGCTCTCGCGTGATCGTGTCGCTCGCGATATAGGGCTCGAAGCGTGGCCGGGTTCCCAGCACCGTTCGACCGTGTGTCGTCGAACCGTCGTCCACCGTCGCGACGCGCGGATCCAGTTTGCTGACGGCCATCGCGGATAATCCTTTCAGCTTTCTGCTCTCGGCTTTCTGCCCTCGCCCCGTCCGTTCCCTGCCATGCTGCCACGGCGCCAGGGGCTTGTATAGCGGGAAGGCCTGCTATCGCCCGTATTTCGCGGCTCTCGTCAAGTCGACCCCCTTGGCCTTACGCAACGCCGCCCAGAGATCGCCTACCTTGGCGAGCCGGGCGGGGACCGTTCGGATCGTGAAGTCCTCCCGATCGACGCCGGCTTCGATCTCGGCCCAGGTGAGAGGCGTCGAGACGCCAGCATATTCGCTCGCCCTGGCGCTGTAGGCCGACGCGAGCGTCTTTCCCATGACGTTCTGCAAGAAGTCCACATAGACACGACGACCACGGGCGCTGACCGTCCGCTCGACGGTTGCGATCTTCGGGTGCTTGTGTGCGACGACCGTGGCGATGATCTGACAGAAGAGCAGACCGGCCTCGTAGGGTGTACTTGGCGGCAGTGGGACGTAGATGTGCAGACCGGACGATCCGGATGTTTTCGGCACGCCGACCGCGCCGATGGATTCGAGCTCATCGTGGATCGCTCGGGCGACGTCGAGGACTTGACGGAAGCGGACGCCGCTGGACGGGTCCAGATCCAGCGCCACGAAATCGGCGTCGCCCAACGACTGAACGCGAGAGAACCACGGATCCTGCGAGATCGCCGCGAGCTGTGTGGTGTACAGCACGGTCAAGAGGTCTCCGCCGATCACATGGGTTCGACTCGCGTCCGCTGGCTTTGTGCCGCCACCTGTCGAGGGCTCACGCACCGTCTCGGTGCGCACGCACGGTGGGACATTCGTCGCGCGGTGCTGATAGAACGGCTTGGCATCGACGCCGTTGGGGTAGCGCTTCATGACGAGCGGTCGGTCTGCGATGGCCGGCAGCAGTACAGGTGCGACCTGGACGTAGAAGCGAAACAGGTCTCCTTTGGTCAGCTTCAGCGAAGGCCAGAACGGTTTGTGCAGGTTGGTGACCGCGATGGATCGGCCGCCGCCGAGGTCGAGAGTCGCGTCCTGCCGGGCGCCTTCGAGGTGCTCGAACGCCCTCACCAGCGCGGTGATCTCTTCGGCCGACGGCGAGCCGTCGGCCGGCCGCTCATGTGTCCGCTCTCGCCGCGCGCCCGCGTTGGCCGTCGCGCCTCGGGGCCTCGAACCCCCGCCGGTCACCCGGGTTGCGCTCGCACGACCCGCTGCGTCGGGCCGCCGGGCGCGGTGGAAAGCCTCGGCCTCTGGAAGCCGCGCTCGCGTGCTGGCATGGAGCCGTCCGCCGGCTTCTCGCCGAACCTCACGCGCGCTCTTGTCGTCGCGAAGACCGAGGTAGACGGGATGCCGCAATTTGGCGTCGGCCGTCCACTCGGTGAACTTGATCTGGGCCACGAGGTCGGGCTTGATCCAGTGCGGGCGATCGTTGGTCTTTGGACGATCGGTAAACGGACACACCGACACCTCGCGGCGCTGCAGGAGCACCATCACGCGCGCCAGCTCGCGCTTGTCGAACCCGGTGCCGACGTGCCCGACGTACACCAGTGCGTCGTCTTCGTACACGCCCAGCAGTAGCGCGCCGAAGTAGGTGCGCGCGTGACGTGGCTCGGTCCATCCGCCGATCACGAACTCCTGCTCGTGCAGGATCTTGAGCTTGCGCCACTCGGGCGTGCGCTTGCCGGACCGATACCGGGAGTCCACGTGCTTAGCGATCAGTCCCTCCCAACCGCTCTTGAGGGCGCGCTCATACAGCGCTCGACCGTCTCCCCGGACCTGCTCGCTGAGGCGGAGCACGACCGACTTCGCTTTCGTCGCCTTCCGCATCAACCGCTCGAGCACAGACCGCCGCTCGAGCAACGTGCACTCGCGCAGATCGTGGCCGGCTGCACGAAGCACATCGAAGACGATGAACGCGACCGAGGCGCGCGGCTCGTTCGCGCCGGCCGCGACATGAATGCGCCCTTGTAGCTGCTGAAAACCCGTGGGTCGACCTTGGGCGTCCAGGGCGACCAGTTCACCGTCCAGGATGACCGTGTCGGGGAGGCGACGTCCCCAGGCGGCGAGCGCGGCGGCCACCTCGGGGAACTGCGCGGTCTTCTCGTTGCCGAGGCGCGACCACAGTCGAACCGCGCTTCCTGGATGAACCTCCGCGATCGTGCGAATGCCGTCGTACTTGGGTTCGTACACGAGGCGAGGATCCGCCAGCGGTGCATCGTCCAGGGCAGCCAGCATCGGTTGGAGGAAATCGGACACGGGATCCGAGTGTACCCGTTGAGTGGTGGTGCACGGGTTCCCTCGAACCCTCGAACCCTACGAAATGCTGTTAGACACGGGCACCGCCGGCTCGCGCTCGAAGGCTGGGGGCGCAACGGCCGGGGTGTCACCGCGCGACTCGGGGCTTGAGTGGCGTGGCCGCACCCGCCGACGATGGGTCTTGTCGCGATACATCCGATGGTCGGCGTCCGCGAGGAGCGCTTCGTAGTTCGCCCCGTCGTGCGGGTACACCGCGACGCCGACGCTGGCGCCAAGCCTGATCGTCTTTCCGGGTCGCACCTCGAGCTCGATGGCTGCGATTCGATCCTGGAGGTCGCGCCGCCGCGACTCTGCCAGATCGCGTGAGCACTCTGACAGCACGACGATGAATTCGTCGCCGGCGTAGCGGACGCACAGATCGTACGGGCGGAGCCCGGTTTGGAGGGCCACAGCCACCTCGCGGAGCGCTCGATCGCCCACGTTGTGGCCGTAGGTGTCGTTGATCGTCTTGAAATCGTCGACGTCCATCACCAAGAGGCCGACTTCGCCTTTGAGCCGCTCGGCGCGCGCCAGCTCACGTGACAGGTGGGAGAACAGCGACCGGCGGTTCGGCAAGCCCGTCAGCGGATCGGTGAGCGAGTCCTCTTGTGTCTGCGCGAACGTCAACGAGTTCGCGATGACCGGACCCGCCTGCTCGGCAACGCGCTCGAGCAGTCGACGATGGTCCTCGGTGTACCGCTTCGCATCCGTATGATAGAGGGCCAGGCACCCGATGAGTGTCTCGCCGTTGGAGTAGAGCGGCGTGATGATGGCCGACTTCAGCTCGGTGCCCGGTACGCGGGCCGCCTCAAAGGTCACCGCCGGATCGGCGTTCACCAGCGTGCGGCGATTGAGGGCCACCCATCCGGAGAGCCCAGCCCCCGCTTCGATCGACACGTCGAGCAGCTTGGGTGCGTCCACGCCAACCGCGAACTGACACTTGACCGTCTGCCCGTCGGCCTGCTGCAGGAACAGCGCACAGCCCGACCACGGCACGATGTTGGTCAGTTTCGACGAGACGAGGGCCATCGTGTCGGTCAGGCCCAGGCTGGTGCCCATCGTCTACGCGATCTCGTGAGCGCGTAGATCTCGCGATGCGCGAGCGCGATGTTCTCGTAGGCACTGCGCCCACTGGTGACCGTAAGCAGACCCGCGGTGTTGTCGTCCAGCTGCGAAGCGGCTGGCGCTGGCCACTGTCCCTCCTCGGGCATCGCCGCGAGCTCCGCCATCATCGTCGGTAGCAGCTCGATGAAGGTCTGCGCCAACGCCGGATCCAGGGCGCGGCCGGCTTCGTGTTTGAGCAGGGCGACCGCGCTGTCATGGCTCATCGCCTTGTGGTACGGCCGCTCCGTGGTAACGGCGTCGTAGTAGTCCACGATCGTGAGAATCCGCGCGCCGATGGGGATGTTCGTGCCGGACAGGTTGTTCGGATAGCCCTTCCCGTCCCACCGCTCGTGGTGGCTCAGAATGAGAGGTGCCACAGGATACGGGAACGGCACCGACGCGATGATCTCCGCGCCGACCTTCGGGTGAATCCGAATCTTCTGGAACTCCTCCTGCGTCAGCGGACCTGGCTTCGACAGGATGTGCTCGGGGACCGCGAGCTTGCCGATGTCGTGCAGCAGGGCCGCCGTCTTGATCCCTTGTACGGCGTTGGGCGGCAGGCCGATTGCCTGGGCCAAGCCAACCGCATAGTACTGCACCCGCCGGATGTGCGACTGAGTCGTCTGGTCCTTTGCATCGATGGCTCGGGCGAGGGCTTCGATCGTCGCGAGGTGCAGGTCGGAGGTCTGCTTGACGTGCCGCTGCTCGTCCTCGATGCGACCGAGGTAGATCTTGCAGGTCCGGAACGTCAGGTACACTGGCGCGAACAGCAGCGCGGCGAGACAGTACCCGGCGCTCGTCATGAACCACGCTGCCGCAGCGGCCACGCACGCGCCAACGAAATAGCTTGGCGAGCTGTACAGGAAGTTGGTGTGCCAGACGGTCGCGACGTTGTCGCGTGTCGAGAGCGCGATTGCCCCCGCCACCAATCCCGTGTTCACCAGGAAGTACACGATCGCGCCGCCGATGAGCGGCGCGACGAGCCCGACCGTCGGAACGTCCGACGACGGCATACCCAGGAGCCGCAGCGTGGCGCCGGCGGCGTGGATAGTCAGCACGAGTGTCGCCATGCTGAACACGATGCGATGCGGCGCGTTGCGTTCCCGCTGATGGAAGACGCTCTGGCTCAGCGCGCTGATCGCGGCCACCAGACTCGCGTCCTCCGCGCCCAGGAGGAGGAGCGCGGTGAAGTCGACGGCGTAGGACACCGAGAGCGTCGATCCGCTCACCGTCAGCGGGAGCGACACCTTCATGGACGCGCACACCGACGACAGCACGATGAGCGACGCCAGGAGGAACGGATTCGCGAACGACGACTGCAGCAGGCCGAGCCCCAGACACACGCCGCCGGCGAGGACGACGAGGCTGACATAGATCCGGGCGGCAATCGGCAGCTGCTTCATGGGTCAGTGCACCTGTGGGCCGTGACCGTTCTGACGTTCCCGCCAATCGCTCTGCAGCAGCGACCAGAGCACTTGGTCGAAGTACTGACCACCACGGCGCACGGCCCGCCGAAGGACGCCTTCCTGGAGCGCCCCGAGCTTGCGCAGCGCGCCGTTGGCCCGTCCGCTCGCCAGCAGCACTCGCGATTCGAGCCGGTGGGCGTTGAGGGTACCGAAGACGAACCCCATGAGCAGTTGCGCGCATTCGAGGAAGAGGCCTGTGCCGCGGACCGCTGGAAGCATCGCGGCCTCGCACTCGACGTTCTCGAACAGCGGGTCCAGGCCACGCGACTGAAACAGGCCGATGATGCGGCCACTCTGGCTAAGGGTGGCGGCGTAGGTGAACGCACGGCCAGCGCTCCGATCTGCACGGACCGCCTCGATGAAGCAGATCGCCGCGCGGTCGTCGATCTGGCCCTCGATGCCAAAGCGAGCCGATTCGGCCGTGACCAGGGCTTCGAGAAGACTGGCGGCGTCCTCGAATGTCGGTTCACGGAGCGTCACGGACGCGTTGTCGAGGACGGGCAGCGCCTGGCGCCATGCCACTCTCGGATCAACGGTCGGGCTTGTGTTGCTGGCGTTGCTCATACCATGGCCGCCCGGACTGACACGTCAGGCGGACTTCCCGCCTCGACACAGAGCAAGCGGTACGCCAGATGAGCTTGTGATGCCAAATCCAGCCTGGACGAGGAGTTCCGGGAGGTATGACGGAGCGAAGACGGGAGCGGAGTGTGCCCATTTCTGACACGACCTCCGCTGATTTAAGCGACCTTGGGTCCGCGCGGCGCGAAATGAGCGCAGAAATCGCGCTGAATGCCCGCGGCCTCCGGCGTGTCCATTCCTAGGACAGCTGTTTCATTTTGAGTCGGATTCAGGTTCCTTCGACCAGGCGGGGACTCGAATCAAGCCTCTGCCGGTCGGGTCGTGTAACGGCGGTGATGCTTCGATCACTCTATTGTTGCAACCGAACACCAAACTGTCTGGTCAAACGGGTGCGCCGGGAGGTAGTCAGTGAGAGATCTTGCTTGGGCATCGTTCGCGTTCACGATGGGCGTTCTGGCGGTGGCGCTCGTGGGCGGTTAGGGCGTCTGCCGCACATCAGCGGCCCCTCAAGCCCGCCCGCTCTTCGAGCTCTCTCCGCCTGTTCACCTATCGGTTCACGCCTGCCGCGACGAGTCCGCCGCAATCGCCTTGGTTTCGAGTGGCCCGCGATCTCTAGAAGGTCAACTGCGCGCTGATCTGCAGAATCCGCGGATCCAGCACCTGCGTTGGCGTGAGCCAGCTCGCGCCATATGTCAGGTTGAGGTTCTGAATCGCGCTCGAGTTCAACGCGTTGTACGCGTCCAGGTTCACCTGCAGCTTGATGCGCTGGGTGAGGTCTAGGTTCTTCGTGAAGCGCACGTCCAGCCGCCGGATACGATCCTCAAAGAGCACGTACGGCATCACGATCGGGATGTTCACCGCCCGGGCGCCGCCGGCGAGGTTGCGGCCGAGCGACGGCGCGATTTCGCCGTTGGTTGCGGCGTAAACGGCGTCGATGGCCGGGCCCGCCAGGTCCTGATAGATCGCGCTGACCGCGAAGCCCTTGGGAAGTGGCACGCTCCCGTTCAGCTTCACCATCAAGAGGCCCTTGATCGGCTGCACGACGCGGCACGTTCGCTGACCGTCGATTGTCGTCTGCGTCTGCGGACCCCAGAAGCCGCCCGTCGACCCGCCGTTCCACACCGCCACCGAGTAGGTCTGCAACCCGACGGCGTCGACGTCGAAGCACTGATCTTTGATCTGTCGACCGGCGTCGAGCCCGCCGCCAAGTCGAATCCCCTTCGCCATGCGCGCGTTCACGCCGAACCCGAAGAAATGGTTACGGCGAATGTCGCGTCCGAACTTGCGCACCTGATCCACGACGACTTGACTTTGGCCGAACTTCTCGGGCTTGACGTTCGAGAGTCCGCACACCTGATAGCCGCCGCCGTTCGGCAGCCGGCTGTCGCGAGGAGCGGTCACGCAGTACTGATCGAAGTCCTGCGGGCCGACCGCCAGGTTGTCGGTCACGCGCTGGGCGCTGTCCGTGTTTCGGAAGTAGCCGCCGGTGTTGAAGTAGTAGCCGCCGTTGATCGACAGCCCACGGGTCACTTCGTGTTGCGCTTCCAGCTGGTATTCCCAGTTGTTGTCACGGACGAACCAGCCCTCTCGGACTTCGTCGCTCCACCGCACGGCATTCGGATTCGTGCGTCCGAAGTTCTGGTTATCGAGCGCGGCGCACTCGCCGTTCGCCTGGAAGTTCCCGAGGTTGCAGTCGGGGTAGAAGTTGTTGTTGGCGTCTGTCCACGCACGGCTCGCGGTGTTGACCGACGTCGTAATCGGATTCAGGAGCACCGCGACGTCGACGTTCGTCTTGGCGACGTACCGGCCGAGCGATGATTTGACGGCCGTGCGCCCAGTGCCGAAGATGTCGTACGCGATGCCCACGCGCGGGTTCAGATCCTTCCACGACGGAATCCCGGTGACCCTGCCGAAGCGGCGTTCACCGATCCAGGGGTTGGTGGCCGGAACGCCCGGGAACCGGTCGAAGAACTTCGCGTCCGGCGTGCCGGGAAGATTCTGCTCTGGCACGTATCCGTGGACGTAGTCGTACCGGATGCCGTAGTTCAGCGTCAGTCGGTTGATACGCCACTGATCCTGCGCAAAGATCCCGAGGTCGTTGGTCCGATCGAGTTCGAGGTACGGCGTCGTCCGTTGCAGGATGCTGATGGGCACGCCATTCCGGAACGTGTAGTTCACGTTGCCGTTCGAGATGAAGTAGTTGTCCGTGAGCAGGTGCTCGCGCTGGAACCCGGTCTTGAACGTGTGCGAGCCGGTGACGTAGGTCATCGCGCCACGCAGCATGTAGCGGTTCGTGTAATTCGGGTAACCGCGATAGGTCGCCGTGGCGCCGTAGGTCAGCCCAAGACCCACATCGGTAATCGCCACGGTGTTCGCCTGGACCCCGGGCTGGTAGAAGGCGTTCCACTGTGAGATGGACGCGCCATAGCCGGCCTCGAAGAGCAGCTTCGACGTGGCCGCCGAACTGAACGTGCCCTGGATGAACCGGTTTGGCTCGAATCGATACCCACCGCCCACTTCCTGGAGTGTCGACGCGACCACCGATCCGCAGTTGCAGGCCGTTTGGTTGTCGTTCAGGAGATTGAACTTGGCCTTGGGGTGAGCCTGCCAGGTCAGACGGCCCAGGAACGTGTCGTACCACTCCCAGCGTCCGCTCTTCACGTCGAGTGGCCGATCGAGCCACGGCGTGAGTCGCACGACTTCAAGGTCCGCTCCCGCAGGGCTCAGGAGCTCACCCTGCGTTCGGTTCCAGAAGACGTTGGCGAACTGCCGCGCCATGCCCCATGTCCGCGCGGCCCCGAAGAACCACAGGCGATCCTTCTTGATCGGCCCGCCAACGCTGATAGCTTCGTCCCAAATCTTGATCGTCTTGTTGCGATTCCTGATCCCGCGGTCCTGGAGCTTCTGCGAGAGGTTGTTGCTCTCCATCGCGCTGTTGCTGTAGACGCCGTTCAGGATCGTGCGGAACGCGTTGCCACCTTCCTTCGGTACGATGTTCATCACGGGCCCGTCCGCATTCACCTCCGCGGAAATGCCCATCGTCTGGAGCACCATCTCCTCGACGACCGCGGCGTTGATCTGATAGCTGCTGTTGCCCGCGCTGTTCTCGATGCCCATCCCGTCGAAGTAGACCTTCGTGCCGCGTTTGCCGTGATAGGCATTGGGCTCGGCGGAGTACCGGCCGCCAACGTCGTTCACGCCCGAGAAGCCGGGCGTCAAGGCGACGAGCGTTTGCACGCTCTTGGTGCTGGTCGGCAGCATATCGAGCAGCTCACGCGTGACCGTCACCTGACGACGCACGTTCTGCGTATCCACGATGGGGGCCGCGCCACTGACGGTGATGGTCTCTTCGAGCGCGCCGACGCGCATGTCGGCGTTGACCGTGGCGGTGAAGCCGGACGTCAGTGGCAGGCCTTCGCGGCGGATGGTGGAGAAGCCCGGCAGCGTGAAGGTCACGCTGTACGTGCCCGGTGGGAGGTCGACGATGTTGTAGCGGCCTTCACTGTCGGTTAGGGCGTTGCGGACCTTCTCAATGAGTACCGGGCTGGCCGCCTCGACCGTGACGCCAGGAAGAACCGCTCCAGAGGTGTCGCGGACCGTGCCGGTTAAGCCGCTCTGCTCTCTTTGAGCAGCCGCTACAGCCGGATACATAAGGACATAAGCCGCCAACACCAAGCGAGACAACCGACTCATCGTCACCCACGAGACTCAAGACGGAACTGACCAACTACTTGATTTCAGGTAGGGATCGTAGCGCCGTTTCAATAGTGGCGTCAACTGCGTAAGGCCGCGGGCGCGGCCAGAGACTCGCGGAAACGAGTCCCTCGACTTCCTGGTCTGTCCTGGGCGCTTAGTCCGCCACGGAGGGAGCTGTCGGCGAAGTCCCAGAAGGCTGAAGGGTTGGAGACATTCGCCGCCACCTCGCCGCGTGCCGTCGTAAGCGTCTCCAGGCCGCGACCACCGGCGTGATAAGGATGGCGATCCCGCCGGCGGTCAGGACGATCACCAGGATGTCCCAGGCGGGACGGCTCGTATACAACCCGGGGAAATCGAGGCTATGCAGTCCGTTGTACAGCCAGCGGTTGAGCCGGCTGAGCCGTTCCTGCTTCATCACGACTGCGCCAGTGGTCGGGGCAAAATAGAGCCAGGTCTCCCCAGGGTCGGCGTATCGGACGCGAAGCACCGGCAGCGGACTCATCCGATGACGGTCATAGTAGTAGGCGTCGTAGTCCGTCAGCCACATCGCATCGCGTTCCGGGACACCGGGCATGGCGGCCGCGGCCGCAGCGACCATCTCCTCGTTCGAGAAACGGTCGAAGGCGGATGCCGCGTCGCCTATGCGCGCGAGCCGATGCTCGAGCGCGAGGTGCGGCGAGAGAAAGGCACGAAGGTCCGGGTTCGCCGCACCGACACTCGGGGATGATGGTGGACGATACGCCAAGAGGAAGGGTTGCCCCAACAACTGGAGGAGCTCGTACTCTTTGGGCACGAATTCGGCTCGCAGCCCGCCAGCGGCTCGAAGCACGGCTGGCAGGCTGCACCGGTCGAGCCGAAGCGCGCCGCCTCGGACGTTGCGTAGCTGTTCCGAGGTCGGCGCGCTCGACGGGGCCCAGTCCCACGGGGTGAGCGAGAGCGCGCCGCTCAGGGACCACGTGAACGCCGCCAGCCCGAAGAGCAGACCTGCGTAGTGGTGCCACCACATCAGGCCCGAGTACGGCGAGTGCGATGGCACGCGCTTCAAGCGATACCGCTTGAACGGGGACAGACGCCACACCCCGATCGCCAACCCCGAGAGACAGAGGATGCAGCCGATGAGCGCGGTGTAGATGATGCTCCAGCGCCAGAGCCCTGGTTGGAGACGGAACGGCGTGAAGTAAGTCCAATGCAGGACGGCGCCGAGATAGCCCCACGTGCGACCACGCGCCGTCGTCTTCATCACGACTTCGCCGGTCACGTCGGACACGTAGAGTTGCGTCTGCGCCGCATCGCCGACGTCCAGGCGATGCAGGGGGAGGAAACGAGGCATGCCGCCATCGATCGTCCATTGGTCGGGTGTCGTGAGCCGTTGGTCGTAGCGGATCGTGGCCGCGTGTTCAGGCATGAACTGCCGCGCGACGTCGGTCGCTTCTCGCTCCCCGAGACCGTCGAGGACGTCGCCCGTATCGGCAAAGACGGTGGACCATTGCCCTTCGCGATACAGGCGATACACGGGCCGGTCGCCCAGCGTCGAGAGGCGCATTCGCTCGGGCACGAGCACATCGACTTTGGCGAGCGCGTCCAGCGGTGCCACACGGAACGCGCTCAAGTCCACCGGACGGAGCCGCGCGAGCCGTTCCTCCGCCGTCAGCCGCGGCATCCGCTCGTACATCATCACCACGCCCGAGACGAACCAGACGAGGAAGACGATGCACCCGGCGATACCGAGCCAGCGGTGCGTGTAGATGAGCGCGGGACGCCAGTCGAGGCGTATCAAAAGCGTATCGTCACCGCTAGCTCAGCGGACCGTGGATCCCCGAGCAACCACTGCGGCTCACCGTTGTCGTAGTACGTCGTCGCGTAGATGCGATCGAACAGGTTCCAGAGGCGAAGGTCGAGCGCGATGCGGCTGCCGATGGCGCGCCGGACACCTGCGTCGACGACGGCGAAGCCGGGCACGGAACCGGTGTTGGCGAAATCGGAGTACCGGCGGCCGACCAGCCGCGCGCTCCCCTGCACGCGCCAGTCGGTCGTCAGGTCCCAGGAGAGCCAGAGATTGGCGGTTTGGTGCGGAATGTTCGGTGGACGATTGCCGACCCTCGACACCCGAGCGCCTCGGATGGTCTCCGCGAAGTCGTCGTACCTCGCGCGCAGAATCGCCGCGTTCGCGTCGAGGCGGACGCCGTTGGTCAGTGCGAGGCCCACAGTGGCTTCGATGCCGCGCGAGGACTGCTGTCCGATCTGAACCGACGTAACCGAATTCGCCGGATCCGGCGTGACGAGCCCATCCTTCACGATGTAGTACGACGCGACGGTCCACTGACCGCGCGACTCCCAGAAGGCCTGCTTGACGCCGACCTCGACCTGCTGGCCGGTGGTGGGATCGAAGAGAAGACGCGCCGGGTTGTTGCTGATCACGTTGCCAATCATGTCCGTCGCCGTCGAGTACTGCCCGTAGACCGAGACCGACGGGCGCACCGCATAGACGACGCCGCCTCGCCAGCTGACAGGCGTCAGCGCCCGTTCGGCGCGACCGTTGTTGAGCAGGTTCCTCCGCTCGACCGCGTAGCGATCGACGCGGGCGCCGCCGACGAGCGAGAGCGCGGAGGTCAGGGCCAGGCGATCCTCGACGAACCCCGCCACGCGATGCGTGCCGGTGCGGTACTTCGGGAGCGTGCCCGCGAGATTGAGGAACAGCCCCGGCGTCGGACTCCGAAGGGTGACCGTGCTGGAACCGTCGTACGGACTGTTGTTCACGTGCTCGAAGCGAACGAAGTTGTAGTCGAAGCCGACGTTGAGCGTGTTCGGGCGACCTGCGACCGTGCCAACGAACATCCCGTCGCTGCGGCTGCCGTACTGCCGCTGGTCATGAAAGATCTCGATATAGGTCTCGCGGAGCACGCTTGCGCCGTCAATCGAGTAGTTCTCGACGTTCCGCCAATGGCGATTGGTGTCGAGGAACTGGAATCCGCTGCGGATCCTCGCGTTGGCGGACGGTTGCCACTGAATCTTCGCCTGAGTCCAACTGTCGTCGTACTCGATGTCCGCGTCCGAGACGTTGTAGTTGGTGCGCCGGATCGCTTCGTCGACCCGGCCACCAGACGAGGGGGTACCGAAGTACTTCACCGGATTCTGGTGCCCGTAGTCCTCCGAGATCGTGAGCGTGAGCTGCGGCCGCAGCTCCACGCGCGCGGACGCCGATAGCGCTACGCTCCTCGAATCTCCGCGGTCGAGCCAGCCGTCGGATCGGTTGTGGCTGAGATCGGCTCGATACGACGCGCGCGATCCGAGACGTCCCGTGCTGTCCAGCGCCGTCCGCCACGTATCGAACGAGCCCCCGGCGAGCCGCATCGTCTGCTGTCGCGCGACGCTCGGCTTCCGCGGCACCACGTTGACGACGCCGCCGATGGCGCCGCTTCCGTACAACACCGAGGCCGGGCCGCCGACCACCTCGATGCGGTCGACTGTCCACGGATCGAAGGGGAACGTGACCGTCGAGGCGCCGACGAACAGCTGATCGCCGTCGAACAGCTGCATCACCGACCCGACACCGCTGAATCCGCGCGCCGCCACCGCGCCGCCACCGTTGCCGGGATCGGCCTGCGACGTTACGCCGACCGCGCGCGCCTTCGCATCAGCAACCGAGACGTCACCTCGCGCGCGGATGAATTCACCGGTCAGCACCTGCACGCTCGCCGGCGTTTCGAGCAGCGTGAGCCCAAGCCGAGTGCCGGTCTCAACCATCTGTGTAAGGCCGGCGGGCAAGACGCCCGTGACGTTGATCGCTTCCTGCACGCCAGCGACCTGCAACGAGACCTCGACCGGCGCCTTCGAATCGACACCAACGGAGCGCGTGTCGGTCCTGAAGCCGGGCGATTCCACCTGCAGGGTGACCGTGCCGCCGGAGACACCAGGCACCTCGAACGTGCCGGCCGCCGTGGTGCGAGTGGTCCGTGACGGCGCGTTCGGCGCTATCACCGTGACCACCGCATTCTCGATCGGTGCCCCTTGAGCATCGACAACTCGGCCCGCGACGATGCGGCCTGCCGGGACAGGCTGGGCTCCAGCGTTTGCGGTTGGGCTCAGTACCACGAGGAGCACCAGCGCGAGCGCACGACGGGTCATCAAGATGAGTGCCTCCTTCCGGAAATCCGACTGTTCCAGGATGGTAGCGATCCGTGGTGCCTGACGCATCTGAAATGTTCCTGAACGAAACGTCAGGATTTCTGAGGTCTCGACCGGGCGTATGATCGGTACCGATGGCGCGGCGAACTCTCTGTCTCGGCGCGGCTGCCTTGGTGCTGGTCGTCCAAGGCGCATGGTTGGACCATCCGATCACAGCCCATCATTCGCCGACGGGCATCTATCGCACCGACGAACGAGCCACCATCGAGGGCGTGCTCGTTTCGATCATCTATCGCCGGCCTCATTCGTTCCTGTACGTCGAGGACCGCACGCGCGACCGCAAGAGGCAGATGCAGGTGTGGGCCATCGAGTCGGGCGAGGGCTCTTGGCTCCGCACGCGCGTGGACGAAGGGTCGCTCCGCCCAGGCGATCGCATCGTTGTCACGGGGGAGCCGGCTCGTGACGATGGTGCGCGGCGATTGCGGCTGCGTCGTCTCGTCCGACCCAGCGACGGGTGGGGGTGGGCGGAGGGCGGACGCTGATGTCTTCCGTGCTCGTCGTTGAAGACGAGCCCAAAGTCGCGAGCGCGATCCGGCAAGGGCTCGAGGGCGAGGGCTACACCGTCGACGTCGCGTCCACCGGCGAGGACGCGTTCTTCCGGATCAACACCGAGACCTTCAGCGTCGTCTTGATGGACCTGTCGTTGCCGGGACGCGACGGGCTCGACATCATACGCGCGCTACGCCAGCGTGACGCGGACACGCGCGTGCTGATCGTGACGGCGCGCGACGGGCTGAACGATCGTATCGCCGGCCTCAACTCTGGCGCCGACGACTACCTCGTGAAGCCGTTTGCCTTTGGAGAGCTCGTGGCACGGATCCGCGCGCTCGAGCGTCGCGGACGCTCGAATCAAGGCCAGAACCTCAAGCTCGGGCCGCTCGAGATGAATGTCTGGACGCGCAAGGTGACGCGAGGCGAGCGCCCGATCGATCTCACGGCGCGCGAGTTCACGCTCCTCGAATACCTCCTGCGCTCGGCCGGTTACGTCGTCTCCAGGGACGCGTTGGCGCGCGACGTGTGGGACGAGCGTGAGCGGACGCCCACACTCGACAACGTCATTGACGCCCACATCGCCCGCCTGCGCAAGAAGGTCGACGAGGAAGGCGCTTCGCGCCTGATTCACACCGTCCGCGGGGTCGGGTTCGTGCTGCGGGAGGAGCCGTGACGTTCGAGTGGCGACGCTGGTCGGGCGTTCACAGTCGACTGACGCTGTCGTACGTCGCCGCGATGCTGGTGGTGCTGGGGATCTACGCCGCCGGGGTGTTCACCGTCGTGCGCCGCAGCGCGTCGTCCGCGCTCGACACGCAGATCCGCGCGGACTTCATGTGGGCGACGGAGATGTGGGAGGAGGAGCCGGACGGTCGTCTGAGCTGGTTCGATGGCCACGGCGCAATTGAAGATGAGGATCGGCCGTGGCTTCGAGTGTGGACGCCGAACGGGGAGCTGCTGGCGCAGACAGCCATGGCGCAGCGCAACCCGCTGCCCGACAGTGCATCGTTGGCGACCGAGCCGTCCGGCTCGATCCGCACGGCGGACAGCGCGGGTTTGCCTTTCCGTGTGCTCACGCGATCGGTGACTGTCGGCGATCGGCCCGTGATCATTCAAGTCGCTCGCTCTGAGGCGCCCATGCGCCGCGAGCTGTATCAGCTCGTCCTGGTCTTCGTGCTCGGGCTGCCGCTGGCGGTCGCCGCGGCGGCGCTCGGTGGCTACGCGTTGGCGCGCCGCGCCTTGGCGCCGGTCGGACGCATGGCAGAACGCGCGCGGGCGATCACGGCGACCCGCCTGAGCGAACGGCTGCCGGTTGACGATGCAAACGACGAGCTGGGGAAGTTGGCTCTCGTGTTCAATCGAACGCTCGAGCGGCTCGAGAACTCGTTCGAGCAGATGCGGCGATTCACGGGCGACGTTTCTCATCAGTTGCGGACGCCGCTGACCGCACTTCGGACCGTGGGCGAAGTCGCGTTACGCGACCACCGCTCCAAGGAGGAGTACCGCGCCACCATCGGCAGCATGCTCGAGGACGCCGATCGGCTGCGTTCGCTCGTCGATCGCTTGTTGACGCTGTCTCGTGCTTCGTCGGCGGAGAGCACGGAGGCCGTGCCCATGGACCTGAGCAGCCTTGCTGAAGAGGTTGCCGCTCATCTGCGTGTCCTGGCGGACGAACGGACGCAGACCATCGAAGTGCGCCGCGAAACGAACGCGCCGTGTCTCGCGGATCCCGTGCTCATCCGTCAGGCAGCGATCAATCTGGTCGACAACGCGCTCAAGTACAGTCCGAACGGATCTCGCGTGGTGCTCACCGTGCGTGCCGCGGAAGAGGCCGGCGTGCCTTGCGTGCGTCTTGACGTCACGGACCAGGGCCCCGGCATCGCGGCAGGCGACGTCAATCGAATCTTCCAGCGCTTCTACCACGGTGCGGCTCCCGCTGGCACGCGCAGCCATGGGCTCGGCCTGGCGATCGCGAAGGCCGTCGCCGAAGCGAACCAGGGCCGGCTCACCAGTCGGTCGACCCCAGGCGAGGGCAGCACCTTCAGCCTCATTCTTCCGCAGGCCCCAATCGTCGTGCCGCCGGCCGACCAGGTGCACAGCTCTCGACCCGCGTCGGCCCCGCTCCCGCACCGCCGTACCGCCGCTTCCGCGTAAGGTCGACGGTCGCTCCACGCCGCCGCTGCCGGCTAGGCTCCTTGCTCCCGAACGCACGGCCGCTGGCATACAATGCCTGCGGGTTGAGACCCACCGTGTCGTCAGCGCGAGGGACTGCGCTGGAGGAGTTCAGCGATGAAGAGCAGAACATGGCGAGCGGCGGCCGTCGCGGCGGCGAGCGTGGGGCTTGGTGCCGTTCTCGTCCAGGCGCAGAGCACGCTCAAGCCGCAGCCGGCCCGCACGACCAGCACCATGGCCAATCCGTACAAGATCGTGCCCTCGTGGCCCACCTTGGGCCCGGGTATGAAATGGGGTGGCGCGATCGGCATCATCCCGGACGGCAAGGGCGGCACCTGGATGCACTTCCGGTCCGAACCGCCGATCATTCACTTCGATGCCAGCGGCAAGATCGTCAAGACGTTCGGCGACGGTATGTTCGTCCAGGCGCACGGCTTCTGCCAAGACAAGCAGGGCAACTTCTGGGCGGGTGACAGCGGTCCGTTCCAGGACGATCCCAAGACGGCCGGTCGCGGCTATCAGATCTTCAAGTATTCACCTGACGGGAAGCTGCTGATGACGCTCGGCAAGGCCGGCGTGTCCCAAGCTGGCACCGATACCTTCGTGAATCCGACCGCGTGTGCCGTGGCGTCCAACGGCGACATCATCTTCGCCGACGGTCACTGGCCCCGTCCCAAGGTTTCGCAGCAGGATGGCGATCGGTTGGTACGTCTGAGCGTGCAAGGCAAGTTCCTCGCGGCGTACGGCAAGGCCGGCAACGGTCCTGGTGAGTTCCTCGGTCCGCATGGTCTGGCCTTCGATTCACAGGGTCGCCTGTTTGTGGCGGATCGCTCGAACAATCGGATTCAGATCCTGGACAAGGACATGAAGTTCGTCGACGAGTGGCGCCACTTCGGTCGACCGAGCGGCGTCACCATTCTGAAGGACGACACGCTGGTCGTCGCCGACTCCGAATCCAGTCAAGTGATCGACGGATCTCCGATGGCGCCCGAAGGTCCGGGTCGTGTCATGCGCAACCCTGGTTGGCAGAACGGCATCCGCGTCGGCAGCGCCAAGGACGGCTCGCTGAGGTACTTCATCGCGGACACGCGACCGGAAGGCATGGCGGCCGACGAGCTCGGCAACATCTACGGTGGATGGACAGGAGGTTGCGACAAAAGTCCCTCGGGCGGATGCCTGCAGAAATGGGTTCGCAAGTAGGGCTGGGCGACCTCGTCGGCCGGGTGGGGCTGTGCGTCTGCCGTCACACCTGAGCGAGGACATGGAGACGCGAGCAACATCCGTACGGGCCGCCGCCCTCTTCCTTCCGTTGTTGCTCGGCGCGTGCTCGTCTTCGACATCCGAGCGGACCGCGGAGGCTGACCGCGTCAGCCCCGCGGCTCCCGCCCCCGCCGCCCCGGCTGAATCGCAGCCGATCTATCCCATCACAGTCGATCGCAACCTTCGCGTGAACATGCGGGACGGCGTGGAGCTCTCCACCGACGTGGTTCGCCCCAATGCCGATGGTACGTTTCCCGTTCTGATGATGCGGACCCCGTACGGCAAAGACTGGTCCGCGGGCATCAGCGGCGGTCCGTACGAGCACGAGTACTACGCGACGCGTGGCTACGTCGTCGTGCAACAGGATTCGCGGGGGCGGTTCGACTCCAGTGGCGTCTTCGAGCCGTTCGTGGACGAAGCGCCCGACGGGTGGGACACGGCCGCCTGGGCCGCGCAACAACCGTGGAGCAACGCCAGGCTCGCGGGTCTCGGGCAGTCCTACTATGGTTATTCGCAGCTCGCCCTCGCCGTTCAGCGCCACCCCGCTCTCGTGACCATCGCCCCGCTGATGACGACGGGCGACACGCACAACAACTGGATCTTCTCCGACGGCGCCATGCACCTTGGGTTCGCGATGGCATGGGGCACGGGGTTACTTGGGAGGGGCACCGCGCGTCCCAACCCGCGCGTGGCGTCACCGCCGGTGGCTGGCACCGCGCAAGCCTCAGTGTTCGCCCACCTGCCGGTGCAGGCGATGGACGAGCAGCAGGGGCAGAAGATGCGCGTCCCGTTCTACCGAGCGTGGCTGGCCCATCCGACGAAGGACGACCACTGGATGCCACGCAGTCTGGACCTGCAGGTCGCCGCGATCAACGTGCCGACGTTCTTCTACACGGGTTGGTACGATTACTTCCTTCGGGGCAATCTGGCTGACTACGAACGATTCATGAAGATCGGGTCGGGCACGGTCTCGCGGACCGGCACTCGTCTGATCATCGGGCCGTGGATGCACTACACCGGTCGCGACGGCGCGACGGCGAAAGTCGGCGACCTGGATTTCGGCCCGTCCGCCGCGTACGACCTGCCGAAGCGTCTCCTTGGGTGGTACGACCAGTGGCTGAAAGGCATGCCCGATCGCTACGCCGACGATGGTCCCGTGAAGATCTTCGTCATGGGCGACAACGCGTGGCGGTCCGAGAAGGCCTGGCCGCTCGCGGATGCGCAGCCGACGAAGTACTACTTCTCGAGCGGCGGCAAGGCGAACACATTTGCCGGCGACGGCGGGCTCAGCACCACCGAGCCCAGCCCCGCGTTGCCGACAGACGTGTTCGTCTACGATCCGGCGAATCCTGTGCCGACAGTTGGGGGCGTCTCCGGCGCGCCCACTGGACCGCGCGACCAGTCACCGCTTGCCACGCGCGAAGACATCCTGAGCTACACATCCGCACCGCTGGCGTCCCGGGTCGAAGTGACAGGCCCGATCCAGGTGAAGTTGTTCGCCGCGACCGATGCGCCCGACACGGACTTCACGGCGAAGCTGGTCGATGTGCATCCGGATGGCAGGTCTTACAACATCCAAGACGGGATCATCCGCGCTCGGTACCGACTCGGCCTCGACAAGGCGGTGCCAATCAAGCCCGGCGAAGTGCTCGAGTACACGATCGACCTCTGGTCAACGAGCCACGCGTTTCTGCCTGGTCATCGCGTCCGCGTGGACATCGCGTCCAGCAACTTCCCTCGGTTGAGCCGTAATCTGAATACCGGGCAGAGTTCAGAGGCTTCCACGAAGATGAGGAGGGCGCGGCAGACTATCTATCACGACGCCGCGCACCCTTCGCACATCATGCTGCCCATCGTCCCGAACGGTGCCCGTCCCACGCCATAGGGCCCACGGGACCAGGACCAGCTTGAAACGAGAACAAGCCGCCCAATCCGTGAACGCGTACCTCAAGCAGTGCCCACCACGCGTGCGGAGGATTCTCACTGAGCTGCGTGCGGCGATCCGCGCGGCCGCACCGCACGCTTCCGAGAAGGTCAGCTACGGGATCCCGACCTTCTACCAGAACGGCAACCTCGTCCACTTCGCGGCGCACGAGAAGCACATCGGCTTCTATCCTGCGCCGAGCGCCGTCAAGGCGTTCGCGAAGGAGCTCCGCGACTACCGCACGTGGAAAGGCACCGTGCAGTTCCCGCTCGACGCCCCATTGCCGCTGAAGCTGATCGCAAAGATCGTCAGGTTTCGGGTGGCCGAGAACATGGCGCGGGGGTGAGCCCGCGAACCCCCTGAGCCAGTCTAGGGCTCGAGCGTGCAGGACCCGTAGTACTGCTCTGGCCGTGAGGTATAGCCCGGGAGCGAAACGTCCGTGTACTCGTGCCTGGTGTGGACGGCCATCCAGCGTCCTGCGCTCGCAGGCTTGGCGATGACGGTAGTGACGTAGAGCGGTCCCTCGCGGAACGATTGCATCAGGTGTAGCGAGCTGGCGGTCAGCCGCACGTTGATGTCCGAGGCGCCGAAGGGACCGACCGCCTTGGCGGTGCCGCCGTCTGCGTCAACCTCCTCGAATCGAAACGACAGCTTCGCCGGCTTGACGACGGCTTGAGGTACGCCATCCTTCCAGTCGCTGGCCGAGATGAGCGGGAACTCGCACCGGACAGTCTTGGCTTCGGCGAGCGCGGCCGCTGCGTCGGCGCGGGATTGAGCGTCCGACGCGATGGGTATGGCCACGAGCGGCATGCACAACACGATCGCGCCGGACGGGAAACTTCTCATCGATTTCCTCGGGCTTCCTCGCCTTGACTATACCGCTGCGCCGGCAGCCGCCCAAGGGTTGAATATCGGGACCCGCCGCGCGGAGCCTCCGAGGACGCAAGCCGCACGTATTTGACGATCGTGCGTTCCGGGCGATAATCCCCCCGTGCGCCACCGGAGGCCGTCTGCATTCATCGTCACCGTGATGCTCCTCGGCGCCGGGCTCATGCTCGCCGCACAGGCGCCCAACGAGTTGCTCGACAAGCGCCTTCGCAAGCTGTTCCCGACCGCGTCGAGCTTCGGCCCGAAGGGCGGAAGCCCGCCGCACTACAAGGCATTCACGCCCAATCCGAGTGGCGGCGAACCGGCTATCGTCGGCTACGCGTTCCTTACCACCGATCTCGAGCCCCTCGAGAGCGGCTACGATGGTCCGATTCAGATGCTCGTCGGCATCAACCCGAAAGGGGTGCTCGCCGGCATCATCGTCACCGCGCACCGCGAGCCGTACGGATATTTCTCCGTCGATCCACCGGAGTTCGCCGCGCAATTCGCGAACAAAGACGTCCGGGATCCGTTCAAGGTCGGTCAGGATATCGAGGCGATCTCGCGCGCGACGATCACGATCAACAGCGCTACCCGCGCCATTCGCAACAGCGCCCGCCGCTTCGCGCGCGCAATGCTGGCACCGCCCCCCCCGCGCCCGTGGCCAGGCTTGAACCCTTGAACCCTTGAACCGCTGAACACCTGAACCCTTGAACCCTCGAACCCCTGAATCATCGACCCTTATGCGAATTTCGCTCATTTTCGTTTCCTCGCTTGCCGTGGCCGTCGGCCTATCGGGCCTCGTGCCGTCGCCCATCGTCCGCGCACGGCAAGGCGCGGCGCCGCTCCCGGCGCCGAGGTTCCACCACATTCGTCTGAATTCGGTCGATCCGGAGCGATCCCTCGCCTGGTACTCGACGTATTGGCCGCGTGGGAAGAAGACGACGTGGGGCGGCGTGCCGGCGTTCTACGACGACATCTACCTGCTGTACACCAAGGTCGACAAGCAGGCGCCTGGTGCTTTCGACCGAAGGCTTCAACGCTCGGTGCCGCAAAGCGCCTTCTGGACGTTCGGGTCGACGGTCAAGGACAGCCTCGAACTGTTCAATCGGCTCTCGAAGGCAGGCAAAGACTTCGAGTTCCTCCCCGTGTACACCGGTCCTGATGACGACAAGGGCGTGCTGCATTCGGCACTCGGACCGGACGGCGACCAACTGCTGACGCTCGCGCAGCTCAAGGAGCGAGCGGCGAAGGGCTCGAAACCTGAGGGCGTTACGAGCAATCAGGACTTCGGCTACCTCATCGATCCGGACGGCGTGTTGGTCGAGTTCAACAGGGGACCAGAAGAGAACTTCTGGGGGCACTCGCATTTCTGGCACGAGCAGCCGCTCTGTGCTGCGAACTGGTACGTGCGCCATCTGGGGATGCAGTTCTCGCAGCGACGCGATCCGGCGACGGGCCAGATGGTGACCGTCGGACCGCACAATCCTTGTGATGTGCCGATCGGCGAGGTGAGCTACCCGTCGTTCATCCGGTCGGGGCAGCTGCGCATTCCGATCGGCAACGTCCGGTTCGCCAACGGTGGGTGGTCATGGTACACGCGCCAGTGCCGATTCGGTCGCTGCGGCACGGGTAACGACCAGCCGCTCAGCAAGTCGAAGGGGCAGGTGGTAGACACCGTCGGGCTCTCGTACCCGGACCTGGACGCCGTCATCGCGCATCTGAGAGCCACCGGCGTGCCGATCCTGCGCGGCCCCTACAAGTTGGCGGAGACGCGCGCCATCCTGATCGAGGACCTGGACGGCCTCAGCCTGGAGCTGGTCGAGGCGAAGAAGTAGCAAGGGCCGAGGGTCGAAAGTGACCCGGACCCCACCCGACGGCCGGCCTGCTGAAACCCGTCACAGGAGCCGAGTTGGCGTGCTACTGTTGTCCGCTAAAGGGCTGCGCGACGGTTGTCTCGGGCGTCGCGCCGCATCGGCGTTACCCCTGCGATTGGAATTGAGTTCCAAATCGAGATCTAAACAACGAGGCGAAGCATGACTGACTCACCACTGGCCGACCTCCCGAACCCGAGCGTCAGCCGCCGCAACTTCATTAAAGGGGTGATCGCGGCCGGCGCGACCGTCTCGTCCGCGAGCTACTTGTTCCGCACGGCCGTCGTGTCGGGCCAGCAGTCGTCCGGGGGTGTGGAGCGGCTCATCACGCTGAATGTGAACGGCCAGGATCGCCCGGTCGACGTGATGAAGCAGGAAACACTCGCGTGGACGTTGCGCTACAAGTTGGGGCTCACCGGTACCAAGCTCGGATGCGACCGCGCCGAGTGCGGCGCGTGTACCGTGTTGATCGATGACGTGCCGCACTACGCGTGCTCGATCCTCACGCATTCGGTGCGGGGCAAGAAGGTCACGACGATCGAGGGCCTTGCCGCCGCCGATGGCACGTTGCATCCCGTGCAGCGCGGCGTGGTCGAAGAGCAGGGCTTCCAGTGCGCATTCTGCATGCCCGGCTTCGTCATGGCTGCGGTCGGATTCCTGAAGACGAATCCGAATCCGACGCGCCAAGAGTTGGCGCATGGCGTCTCCGGCAACCTATGCCGCTGCCAGGACTACGACAAGATTCTCACGGCGCTGTCTCGCGGTGCCGAGCTCATGCGGGGAGCCTAATCCATGGCTGACACGAAACTCGTCGGACAGAATTACACGACGCCCGACATCGTCGCGAAAGTGACGGGGAAGGCGAAGTACGCGGAAGACTTCCGTGCCGACGGCATGCTGTTCATCAAGCTGCTGCTCAGCCCGATGCCGCACGCGAGGGTGCGCCGGATCAACTCAGACGCCGCCATGGCGCTGCCTGGCGTGAGGGGCATACTGACCGCTGATGATCTGCCGGCGCCAGCCGAGGGCCGGGCTGACAACGGGGCGGTGATCCAGGCCAGCATGCTCAACGAGCGCGCGCTGACGATGGAGCCGCGCTACAAAGGCGAACCGATTCTGGCGGTGGCCGCGGTGGACGAGTTGACGGCGGCTGAAGCCATCGAGCTCATTCAGGTCGAGTACGAGCCGCTGCCGTTCAATGTGGATCCGCTCGACACGTTGCGGCCCGACCGGCCGAATCCGCGGACCGAGGGCAACGTCTGGACGCGCACGCCGGTGCCGCCGCCGACCCCGGCCGCCGGGGCCCCACCGGCCGCTGCGCCCGCTGGCCCACCGCCGACACGACCGGACATCAAAGAAGTGAAGTGGACGGCCACCGACTTCGACGAGTACGACCTGGGCAAGTTGCCGATGGGCGAGAACATCGATCCCTCGCTGAATTGGTCGTATGGCGATATCGAGGCCGGTTTCAAGGAGTCAGAGCTCGTCCTCGACGAGACCTTCTCCACGGCCGCCAACGCGAACCTGCCGCTCGAGAGCCGCTCGACGATGGCGTACTGGAGGAATGGAAAGCTGTTCCTGCACGGGTCGACGCAGAGCACGGCGCAGACCGTGCCCGCCGTCGCGCGGTGGGTCGGCATCGACGTCAAGGAGGTCATCGTCATCAGCGAGTACACCGGCGGTGGCTTCGGTAGCAAGGTAGCCGGGTCGATCCAGATGGCCATCCCCGCGCTGATGGCGAGGAAGATCAGCGCGCCGGTGATGATGCGCATCAACCAGGAAGAGGAGCACTATATCGGTCGCGTGCGTCCCGCCTTCCACGGCCGCATGAAGGTCGGCTTCGCGAAGAACGGCAAGATCAAGGCGCTCGACATGTACTGGCTGGCGGACAACGGCCCGTACGAGCAGCAGCACGACTGCGGCACTGGCGCGCGCATGGCGTCGCTCATCTACCAGCCAGAGTCGATGCGCTTCCGCGGTATGTCGGTCGTGACGAACACGAATCCGACCGGCTCGCAGAGCCAGCCGGGCGGCATGAACGTCGTCGCGATCATTGAGCCCATCCTGTCGAAGGCGGCGCGCAAGCTCAACATCGATCACGTTGACATCCATCGCGTGAACTGCCCCGCGGGCAAGGCGCAGTTCGGTCCGCCCAACGCGAAGGGGGCCCGCGCCTACGCGACGAGCGCGTTTGTCAAGGAAGCGCTCGACAAGGGCGCCGAGATGTTCCGCTGGAACGACCGCAAGGCGAACTCCGGTAAGCGCAACGGTAGCAAGGTGCGCGGCATCGGAGTGTCGCACAGCGGCTACATCGCAGGCAGCGTCGGCTTCGACGGACTGATCCTCATTCGGCCCGACGGCATCGTCCAGTTTCAGTCGGGGATTGGTAACCTCGGCACACACTCGGTGATTGACGTGCATCGTGTGGGCGCCGAGATGCTCGGCGTGCCGTGGGAGCGTTGCGAGGTCGTGTGGGGCGACACGAGCAGGAACCTACCCTGGTCGTGCATCTCCGGCGGAAGCCAGACGATCCACGCGATGACGCGGTCCGCTCACGCCGTGGCCACCGAGACCATCAAGCGGCTCCAGGAGATTGCCGCGAAGACGCTGGGCGGCACGCCTGAGAGTTACAAGGTGGGTGGCGAGAAGGTGTCGAGCGGCGGGCGGAGCATGACCTTCGCGCAGGCCGCTCAGAAGGCGATCGAGCTGGGCGGGAAGTACGACGGCCACGAGGCGCCGGAGAACGTGAACGGGTTCACCAAGGTTGCAATCGCGGGTCTGGCCGGCAAGGGACTCGTCGTTGCGGCGCGCGATACGTATCCGCGTGATGGAGCGACGCACTCGTTCGTGGCGACCTTTGCCGAGGTCGAAATCGACGTCGAGACCGGCGCGTACGCGATCACGGATTTCCTGGCCGTCGCAGACGTCGGGACCGTGATCAACCCGCGCAGCTTGGGCGGTCAAGTCCTCGGACGCTCGATGCTCGGCATCAGCCACGCCATCGGCCAGAAGATCGTCTACGACCAGCACTACGGCGTGCCGTTGGCCGTGCGCTACTATCAGAATCGGCCGCCGAGCATCCTCGACACGCCGAAGAACTGGAAATGGGTGGCAGTCGGTCTGCCCGATCCGGAAACGCCGGTTGGCGCGCGCGGCATTGGTGAACCTCCGGTGGGCTCGGGGACGGCCGCCGTTCTCAACGCGATTTCCGACGCGCTCGGCGACGAGATCTTCCGCCGGGCGCCGGTCAATGCGGATGCGATTCTGACCTCGCTCGAGGCCGGCCGACCGGTGCTCGAAGCGTTGACGGCCCACATCTGACGGAACGGGAACGCGCCAAAACGGAGAGACGCAATGGCTGTTATTCGCGATGTGATGCCGGTGTTCGAGCTGTTCCAGCCGGCGTCGGTGGCCGATGCATTGACGCTGGTGGACACCCACGGGACCGATGCCTGGATCCTGGCCGGCGGGATGGACTCGTTCGACTGGT
>Ga0194132_10002277_pt1 | contig 36600 bp, 36 predicted proteins | sample TA2KigOf80mmetaG_FD_148612 | JGI IMG/M metagenome (GOLD analysis project Ga0194132, IMG submission 148612) | Freshwater microbial communities from Lake Tanganyika, Tanzania - TA2015054 Kigoma Offshore 80m | ecosystem: Environmental > Aquatic > Freshwater > Lake | place: Tanzania: Lake...
TGGGTCGCCCGTGCCCGGGTCGCCCGTCGTGGCGCGCGGCCCCGCGACCGTGCTCAGTGCCGCCGCGCGCGAGGCAACCAAGGAGGCACAGACCGATACGCCGGTCACCGTCGTGCCGACGCGCGGCCCCAACCAGATCTATGTTCAGGCCGGCGCCTTCGCCAATGCCAACAATGCGCTGCGCTTGCAGAGCCAGCTGCAGACGACCTGGCCGACCACGGTCAACGCCGCCATCGTGCAAGGTCAGAACTTCTATCGCGTGCGAGTCGGTCCGCTCGCCTCGGTCGAGGAAGCCGATCGCACGCTCGAGCGCTTGCTCGGATCGGGCCATCAGCAGGCGCGTGTTGTGGTCGATTGATTGAGGCTCGCCCAAATTTCGGCGTATTCTCGTTGCAGTGATGCTGCAATGCGGGCGGGGCCCCGCCGGGTGTTTGTGGGGCAGGCAGTTGTGGGGGCGGGCAGTGGGGGAAGCGTTCAAAGCGGTGGTTGACATGAAGCTTGCGACTTTCGGACTGGCGGCCGGCGCTGCCCTGGCGCTGGCGTTCTCGATCCATGACGCGCGCGCCCAATCGACGATCGAGACGGCCGCCAAGCAGATGATCATGGTCGACTACAAGACCGGCGCGGTGCTGGCGGAGAAGAACGCCGACGAGATCATGCCGCCCTCGTCGATGTCGAAGATCATGACGATGTATGTCGTCTTCGATCACCTCAAGCAGGGCCGCCTGTCGCTCGACAGCGACATTCCGGTCAGCGAGAAGGCCTGGCGCAAGCAGGGCTCGAAGATGTTCGTGGAGCTCAACAGCCGCGTGAAGGTCGAGGACCTGATCCGCGGCGTGGTCGTGCAGTCCGGCAACGATGCGTGCATCGCGCTGGCCGAGGCGCTCTACGGAAGCGAGGAAAAGTTCTCCGAGGAGCTCACCCGGCGCGGCAAGCTGATGGGGCTGAAGAACACCAATTTCACCAACTCGACCGGCTGGCCGGATGACAGGCACGTGACGACGGCGCGCGATCTGGCGATCCTCGCCAAGCGCATGATCGCCGACTTTCCGGATTACTACCGCTATTACTCGGAGCTCGAGTACACCTACAACGACATCAAGCAAGGCAACCGCAACCCGCTGCTCTACAAGAATCTCGGCGCCGACGGCCTGAAGACCGGCCACACCGAGGCGGCGGGCTACGGGTTGACCGCGTCCGTCAAGCGCGACAACCGCCGCCTCATCCTCGTGGTCAACGGGCTGAAGAGCATGCGCGAGCGGGCAGCGGAGACCGAACGGTTGATCGAGTGGGGCTTCCGCGAATACGAGAACGTCGCGCTGTTCAAGGCCGGCCAGCCGGTCGAGAAGGCCGAGATCTGGCTTGGCCATGACAAGACCGTGCCCATGGTCGTCAACGACGACGTCGAGGTCACGCTGTTGCGCCGCGCACGGCGCGACATGAAGGCGACGGTGATCTACGAGAAGCCGGTGGCCGCACCTGTCGCCGCCGGCCAGGAGATCGGCAAGCTGCGCGTCACGGCGCCCAACATGCAGTCGATCGAGGTGCCGCTGGTCGCGCAGCAAAGCGTGGAGCGCCTCGGCTTCCTCAGCCGCATCGGCGCCGCCGCGCAGTACCTTGTTTTCGGAGCGGCCCGGTAGCACATTGACCCGACGGCCGCCGCGGCGCGTCGGGGCGGCCGCGCGTCAGCCGGCCGCCCATCTGCCGGCCGCATCTCTGCCGGCCGGAGGCCGACGTGGCCACGCACCGCGGTAAATTCATCACCTTCGAAGGCGGCGAGGGGGTCGGCAAGACGACCCAGATCGCGCGCCTTGCGGAGTCGCTGCGCCACTCGGGCCTCGAGGTGGTCACCACGCGCGAGCCCGGCGGATCGCCCGGGGCCGAGGAGATCCGCCAGCTGCTCGTCACCGGCGCCACTCATCGCTGGGACGGGGTGACCGAGACCCTGCTGGTCTTCGCCGCGCGCCGCGACCATCTCGTGCGCCAGATCCTGCCGGCGCTGGTCGATGGCCGCTGGGTGCTGTGCGACCGCTTCACCGATTCGACCCTGGCCTATCAGGGCTACGGCATGGGCATCGAACGCGACCAGATCGAAGGCCTGCACAAATTCGTGTGCGGCTTCCTCAAGCCCGACCTGACCGTGATCCTGGACATGCCGGCCGAGGCGGGACTGGCGCGCGCGGTCGCGCGCCGCGCGGCGGCCGGCGAGGCGGGTGCGGCACAGCGCTACGAGCAGCTCGATCTCAAGTTCCACAACCGCGTGCGCGACGGTTTCCTCGACCTTGCCGCGCGCGACAAGCGCTGCTATGTCGTGGTCGACGCGGCCGGCAAGCCCGAGACGGTCGAGCGCGCGATCCGTCGCGAAGTCGGCGAGCGCCTCGGCATCGACATCAAGACCTCGTGAGCGCCATGGCCGCCGCCGACGAAGCCGAACGCATGTTGCCGCGCCAGAACCCCGACCTCGCGGGCCAGGAGCAGGCGGAGCGCGTGCTGCTCGACGCCTATCGCTCGGGCCGGCTGCCCCATGCCTGGCTGATCAGCGGACCGCGCGGCATCGGCAAGGCGACGCTCGCCTATCGCTTCGCCCGCTTCGTGCTGTCGGAAACGTCGGGTGGGGCAGGGGGCGGGCCGGGGGGCGGCCTGTTCGGCGCGCCGCTGCCGCCGGAATCGATGGCCGTCGCCGCAACCTCGCCGATCTTCCGCAAGGTCGCCGCGGGCAGCCATCCGGATCTGTTCATCGTCGAACGCCGGTACGACGAGAAGGCCGGCCGCCTCAAGACCGAGATCGTCGTGCCGGATGTGCAGGGTCTCGGCAACTTCCTGCATCTCACGCCGGCCGAGGGCGGCTGGCGCGTCGTCGTTGTCGACAGCGCCGACGACATGAACCGCCATGCCGCCAACGCGATCCTGAAGCTGATCGAGGAACCGCCGAAGCGCAGCCTCATCCTGCTGGTCAGCCACGCGCCCGGCGGGCTCCTGCCGACCATCCGCTCGCGCTGTCGCAAGCTCGTGCTCAAGCCGCTCGACGAGACCACGCTGTCGGAGCTTCTGGCGCGCCATCGGCCCGAACTCGACGTCGACGAGCGCCGCGTGCTGGCACGGCTCGCCGAGGGCAGCATCGGCCGCGCGCTCGACCTTTCGGACGCCGGCGGTGTCGAGCTCTACCGCGAGCTCATCGAATTGCTCGGCTCCCTGCCGCGCCTGAACGCCGGCGACGTCCATGCGCTCGCCGATCGGCTGGGCCGGCGCGGCCAGGAACAGGCCTTCACCACGCTCGCCGAGCTCCTGACCTGGTGGTTGTCGCGCGCGCTCGCGGCAAGTGCGGCGGGCAAGGCGCCCGCCGACGTGATCGAGGGCGACGGTGGCCTGGCGCTGCGCCTCATGGCGGGGCGAAGCGGCACGCAGAGGAGCGGGGGGGCCGGCCTTGATCGCTGGCTTGACCTGTGGGACAAGTTGACCCGCCTGATCGTCAGGGCCGAGGGCGCCAATCTCGACCGCAAACAGGTCATCCTCAACGCCATGCTCGGGCTCGAGGCCGCAGCGCGCCACTAAGAGCTGATGAATCGCCGGAGACGGCGCGTCGCCCGCGGGGATCCTCCCGGACCTCAAGGGGCGCGCCCGATGGAGCACACTATGTCCGCGCGGAAGCCCTACTACGTCACGACGCCGATCTACTACGTCAACGACGCGCCCCATATCGGGCACGCCTATACGACGCTGGCCTGCGACGTGCTCGCGCGCTTCATGCGGCTCGACGGCTATGACGTGCATTTCCTGACCGGCACCGACGAGCACGGCCAGAAGGTCGAGAAGGCGGCCAGCGCCGCCGGCATGGAGCCGCAGCCCTTCACCGACAAGGTGTCGCGCAATTTCCGCGATCTGGGCCAGCTCATGGGCTACAGCAACGACGACTTCATCCGCACGACCGAGCCGCGTCACATCAAGGCGAGCCAGGCGATCTGGCAGGCCATGGCGGCGGGCAAGTCGCCCAAAGGTCGCGACAACATCTATCTCGAGAAATATGGCGGGTGGTACGCCGTGCGCGACGAGGCGTTCTACGGCGAGGACGAGCTGACCAAGCGCGACGGCAAGATGTTCGCGCCGTCGGGCGCCGAAGCCGAATGGGTCGAGGAGCCGAGCTACTTCTTCCGCCTGTCCGATTGGCAGGACACGCTGCTGAAGCACTACGAGGACAACCCGGACTTCATCGGCCCGGCGAGCCGGCGCAACGAGGTCATCAGCTTCGTCAAATCGGGGCTCGAGGATCTGTCGATCTCGCGCACCACCTTCGGCTGGGGCGTGCCCGTGCCGGGCGCGCCCGGACACATCATGTATGTCTGGGTCGACGCGCTCACGAACTACCTCACCGCCGTCGGCTATCCGGACACAAAAAGCGAAATATTTTCAAAATATTGGCCCGCCGATCTTCACATGGTAGGTAAAGACATCGTGCGCTTCCACGCGGTCTATTGGCCGGCCTTCCTGATGGCCGCCGGCATCAAGCCGCAGAAGCGCGTCTTCGCCCATGGCTGGTGGACCAACGAGGGCCAGAAGATCTCCAAGTCGCTCGGCAACGTCATCGTGCCGGCCGAGCTGGTGGCGAAGTACGGCCTCGACCAGCTCCGCTACTTCCTGCTGCGCGAGGTGCCGTTCGGCCAGGACGGCGACTTCTCGAACGCCGCGATGGTCCGGCGCATGAACACCGACCTCGCCAACGACTTCGGCAATCTGGTCCAGCGCGTGCTGACCCAGGTCAACCGCAACTGCAACGCCGCGGTGCCGCAGCACGGCGAGTACACCAGCGCCGACCTGTCGATCCTCAAGCGGGCGCACGATCTGCTCGACCGCATGCGCGTCGAGATCCAGCGCCAGTCCTTCCACCTGGCGCTCGAAGCCATGTGGGAGCTGATCGCGGCCGGCAACCGCTATGTCGACGCGCAGGCGCCATGGGGCCTGAAGAAGACCGATCCCGAGCGCATGGCGACCGTGCTCTACGTGCTCGTCGAGGTGATCCGCCATCTGGGCATCCTCGCCCAGCCGGTCATGCCGATTTCGGCCGGCAAGATCCTCGACCAGCTCGGCCTCGCGGCCGACGAGCGCGGCTTCGACCGGCTCGGCCTCACCCACGCGCTCGAGCCCGGCCGCGCGCTGCCCAAGCCCGCGCCGGTGTTTCCGCGCTTCGTGGTCGAGGGCGAGGCGGCCAAGGCGCAAGGGTAGGGGCCAACGCGCGGTAGGGGCGCAGCACGCTGCGCCCGTGCAAAATGTCCGGACAGCCGACCATGCTCGTCGACAGCCACTGCCATCTCGATTTTCCCGACTTCGCCGCCGAGCGCGACGAGGTCGTCGCGCGCGCGCGCCGCGCCGGCGTCGGCCTGATGGTGACGATCTGCACCAAGGTCTCGGCGTTCGACCGGATCCTGGCGATCGCCGAGACCTATGACGGCATCTATTGCAGCGTCGGCATCCATCCGCACGAGGCGGCGGCCGAGCCGGAGACTGATGCCGCAAAGTTGGTCGAGCTGGCGCGGCATCCGAAGGTGGTCGGCATCGGCGAGAGCGGGCTCGACTATTTCTACGAGCACAGCCCGCGCGAGGCCCAGGCGCGCAGCTTCCGCGCGCACATCGCGGCGGCACGCCAGAGCGGCCTGCCGCTGATCGTGCACAGCCGGGATGCCGACGAAGACATGGCGGCGATCCTGGCGGAGGAGCACGCGCGCGGGGCTTTCACCGGCGTGCTGCATTGCTTCAGCTCGGGACAGGCGCTCGCCGAGCGCGCCGTGGCACTCGGCTTCTATATCTCGCTCTCCGGCATCGTCACCTTCAAGAAGGCCGAGGAGCTGCGCACCGCGGTGCGCGCGTTGCCGGTCGACCGGCTGCTGGTCGAGACCGACGCGCCTTACCTGGCGCCCATTCCGCACCGGGGCAAGCGCAACGAGCCATCCTTCGTCGTCCATACGGCCCACGCCGTGGGCCAGCTCAAGGGCCTCGGGCCGGATCGGATCGCCCAGGAAACGACTGATAATTTTTTTCGTCTGTTCAATAAGATCGACAAGAATTCTCACCTGACGGTGTAACCGTGCGCGCGACCATCCTCGGCTGCGGGAATTCGACCGGGGTGCCGATGGTTGGCAATGTCTGGGGCGCCTGCGACCCGGCCAATCCACGCAATCGCCGGCTGCGCTCCTCGATCCTGGTCGAGCACGAGGGCACGACTGTGCTGGTCGACAGCTCGCCCGATCTGCGCGAGCAGCTCCTCGCGGCCGGCGTGACGTGGCTCGACGCGGTGGTCTACACCCATGGCCATGCCGACCATTTGCACGGCATCGACGATTTGCGGTCGATCAACCATTACCGCAGCGGACCGCTCGACGCCTTCGCCGATGCCGAGACGCTGGCGACGATCCGCGAGCGCTTCGGCTATGTCTTCGAGCCGATCGCGCAAGGAACCTGGATGTACAAGCCGTGGCTGATCCCGCGCCTGATCGACGGGCCGTTCCGGGTCGGCGCGCTCGAGATCCGGCCGTTCGAGCAGCATCACGGGCATGGCGACAAGACGCTCGGCCTGCGCTTCGGCCGGCTCGCTTATTCGACCGATGTGCTCGACCTGCCCGAGAGCGCCTTCGACGCGCTCGCCGGCGTCGAAACCTGGATCGTCGACTGCCTGCGCGAGGAGCCCAATCCCAAGCACGTGCACCTCGAGCGCACGCTCGCCTGGATCGCCCGCGTGAAACCGGCGCGCGCGGTCCTGACCCACATGAACGCGAGCCTCGACTACGCGAGGCTCTCGGCGCGGCTGCCGGCGGGGGTCGAGGTGGCCTATGACGGCATGGTGATCGACGCATAGAACACCACGATTGCCCGACTTCGGCTGGCGCGAAGATGGGCAAATCAGTGGCATCAGCGGCATCGATCGGGCAGGTTCATATCCGTGCTCTGGGAAGCGCCTGGGGCCGATTGGAGGGCTTATGCCGACGCCGGCGGAGACCTATCGCGCCCAGCTGATCCGCCATCTTCAGAACAGGAATGCCGAGCGCGCTCGGCAGGTGGCCGACCTCCAGGAGGAAAATGCGCGCGACAGCGCGATCATGGCGCGGGTCAGCGAGCTGCTTCCCGAGCCGACTCTGTGCATGCAGTGCTGGTATCTGCATGGCGTCAGATCGCACATGCGCACGGTGGATTCTCGGCCGGGCGATCCGCCGGACACCGCCCGCCTGGGCTGCCCCAACTGCGACCTCGGATGGACGGTTCCGCAGTGAATGGGCAAAAGCCGAGACCGGTCCTCACCGAGGCCTGGGACGGGTACCGAGGTTTGCCATGAAAAAGATCGTCTACAATCCGACGACGCTCGCAGCCCCCGTGGGGCATTTCGACCGCGCAGTCCGGTTCGGCGACTGGCTGTTCGTCTCGGGCACGTCGGCGCTGACCAACGCCCCCGGCGCAATGGAAGACCGGCGTCTCGTCCAGGGTATCGATGCCCAGACCCGCGAGACCCTCGACAATATAGAACGCGTGCTGACGGCGGCCGGCGGAACGCTCGCGCACATCTACGAGCTTCGCGTCATCCTGCGTCGACGCGAGGATTTCGCAGCCGTCGATCGTATCCTGCGCGAAAGGCTGCCAGGCAAGGGCTTCATTGCCCATGGCTACGAGGGTGTGCTGCTGCACCCGGACATGGAGATTGAAATCGAAGCCAACGCATATCTTGGACCGATCGAAAGCGTCGAACGTGTCGGCCGATGAACCGGCACAGGGCAGTTTGCGAGTCGCAGAAAAAGACTCATTGGAAAGACCCGGGAGCCGCGCGGAAAATTTCGCACAATAGTTTCCATAATATACATTATGCGACAATCATAGGCGCCGCAACCCTCCGCGGTAGATTTCCCGGCGCGCCATCGCCTACCCTGAGGCGCCAATCCGCAGCCGAAAGCCTGGCCTCATGGCAACCACACAGTCTGCAAAAGACGGCGCCACCTGCGCCATCGAACAGCTTCTCGACATCATGGCGCGGCTGCGCGCGCCCGAGGGCGGCTGCCCGTGGGATCTCGAGCAGACCTTCGCGACCATCGCGCCCTACACGATCGAGGAAGCTTACGAGGTCGCCGAGGCGATCGAGCGCCAGGACATGGGCGCCCTCAAAGACGAGCTCGGCGACCTCCTCCTCCAGGTCGTGTTCCACGCCCAGATGGCGCGTGAGGCCGGCGCCTTCGACTTCAACGACGTGGCACAGGCGATCAGCGCCAAGATGCTGCGGCGCCACCCTCACGTCTTCGGCTCAGCGAGCGTTGCCAGCGCCGAGGCGCAGACCAAGGCGTGGGAAACGATGAAGGCCGACGAGCGCGCGGCCAAAGCGGCGGCCGACGGGCGCCGGCCCAGCGTGCTCGACGGCGTCAGCGCCGCCTACCCCGCGCTGATGCGCGCCATGAAGCTGCAGCGCCGCGCGGCGCGCGTCGGCTTCGACTGGCCGGAGGCCGGCCAGGTGCTGGACAAGATCAGGGAGGAGATCGGCGAGATCGAGGCCGAACTCGGAGCGGCCGAGAGCACCGGCGCCTCCGACCGGCTTCAGGACGAGATCGGCGATCTGCTGTTCGCCTGCGTCAACCTCGCCCGCCATGTCGATGTCGACCCGGAATCCGCGCTCCGCAAAGGCAATTCCAAGTTCGACAGGCGGTTCCGCCAGATCGAGAATTGGCTGGCTGATGCCGGCAAGTCGCCCGCGAGCGTGAGCCTCGACGAGATGGAGGCGCTCTGGCAGCGCGCCAAGCTCACAGAGTAGATTAGAAAATCAACTTAATTATCTGATCTTGATAATTTTCATCGGCCTCAACGAGCTTATCGGACAGGCTGTGGACGTTGCGTGCCATCAGCCTGATGACGGCCTTCATGAACGGGTCGAGGCGCTCGAACTTTTCCTGGAAGAGGTCATTGGTGATGACGCGCAGCGTCGAGGGCTCGAGCGTGCGCGCCGTCGCCTGGCGCGGGCCCTGCTCGACCAGGGCCGTCTCGCCGAAGATGCCGCCCCGCGTGACCACACCGAGCACGCGCCGGTGGCCAGCCTTGGTCGTGCGCGAGATTTCGACCTGCCCGTCCTCGACCAGGAACATGTGCAGCGCGATGTCGCCTTCCTTGAAGACGACTTCACCCGCCGGGACTTTGCGCACGTCGAACAGCACCCCGTGCTGGGTGTTGGCGGCGGCGCGACGGCGGGCGGCAGACATGGGGGCGTGCGGCTTTGCCGGCTTTCGCTCGGCTAAACGTGGCGCAGCAGGTGGATCAGGCTGGAGGTGTCCCAGCGGCCGCCGCCGCGCTGCTGGACATGGGCATAGAACTGGTCGACCAGTGAGGCGACCGGCAGGAGCGCACCGTTGCGCTTCGCCTCGGCGATGCAGATGCCCAAGTCCTTGCGCATCCAGTCCACGGCAAAGCCGAAGTCGAACTTGTCGTCGACCATGGTGGTGGCGCGGTTCTCCATCTGCCAGCTCTGGGCGGCCCCCTTGGAGATCACGTCAACCACCTTCTTGGCGTCGAGACCGGCGCGCATGGCGAAGTTGATGCCCTCTGCCAAACCCTGCACCAGACCGGCAATGCAGATCTGATTGACCATCTTGGTCAACTGCCCCGCCCCGCTTGGCCCCAGCAGCGTCACGGCGCGCGCATAGCACGCCATGACGCCCTCGGCTTTCTTGTATGTGTGCTCCGCGCCGCCGACCATGATCGTGAGCTTGCCGTTGACTGCACCCGCCTGGCCGCCCGAAACCGGCGCGTCGAGCACGCCGAGGCCGCGCTTCTTGCCTTCCGCCTCGATCTCGCGCGCGACCTCGGCCGAGGCCGTGGTGTGGTCGACGAAAATCGACCCCTTGGCCATGCCGGCGAGCGCGCCATTGTCGCCATAGACGACGCTGCGCAGATCGTCGTCATTGCCGACGCAGGCGAAGACGATTTCGGCGTCCTTGGCGGCCAGCGCCGGTGTCTTAGCGGCCTTGCCCTTGTGCTCGCCCGCCCATTTTTCGGCCTTGGCGCCGGTGCGGTTATAGACCGTGACCTGATGCCCGGCCTTCACCAGATGGCCGGCCATGGGATAGCCCATGACCCCGAGCCCGAGAAAGGCGACTTTGTGAGACCGGACAGGGGCTTGGGCGGCTTCAGCCATGATCATTCCTCTGCAAGCGTGAAATGGGCTGGCATCCTAGCGAGTGTCCTCCGGCCGGGCAACGCAACGGACGGGCCTCCGCGCCGGCAGGGGCGCAGCATGTCCGGCGCGGCACGCCGCGCCTCGCATTCGCGCGCGCCCCTACTAGGACTTCGGCGTTTCCCTGAGCCCCAGAAACTCCGCCATCTGCCGCCAGTTTTCCCGATCGGGGGCGAGCAGCAGACCGCCGCGGTGGATGGTCGTCGAATATGGCCTGCCATCGATGAAAGAACTGTGACCGCCCGCCTCGGCATGGAGCAGCACGCCGGGCGCATGGTCCCAGGGCAGGATGCGCGCGTAGAGCGCAGTGTGCGCCTTGCCCTGGGCGAGGCGGAGATATTCATGGCCCGCGCAGCGCAGCATGTCGTTGTGCTTGAGACGGCTGCGCCGCTCGCGCACCCGGGCGCGCAACGCCTCCTCGAAGAAGTAGATGTTGAGGAAGCTGACGCACTCCTCGGGCGCGACCGCTTCCGCCACTTTCAGGCGCTGGCTGCCGCACCAGGCGCCCGAGCCCGCTTCGGCCATGTAGGTCACGTTGGGCACGGGATCGTGGATCCACGAGGCCACGGTCTGGCCATCTCGAACCAGCGCAACCATGACGCAGAATCTCTCGTCGCCTTCGGAGAAGTTGAACGTGCCGTCGACCGGATCGACCAGCCAGGCCGGCGCGTCGCCAGCCAGCCGGTTCAAGATGGACGGGTCCGCCGTGGCGGACTCCTCGCCGACCACAACCGAGCCTGGCAGCAGATCCTTGAGCAACGGCTCGAGCCGCCGCTCGGCCTCGATGTCGGCGACTGTCACCAGATCCTTTGGGCCCGACTTTTCCCGGATGTCGCCCGATTTGAGCTGGCGAAAGCGCGGTAGGATCTCGGCCTCGGCCACCTCGCGGATGAGCGCGGCCACGCGAAACGGATCGATGGAGCTCACGAAACCCTGGGCTTGCGCGTTTCGAACCGCGCGCGGTCGGCATCCGACAGGCCGACGCGGATATGCGCCTTGTGCTCGTCGTCACGCCGCTCGAGCACCTCGCCGTGGCGATAGAGCCACGCGATCCCGGCGCCATCGGCCAGATCGACCGACAGCTCGACCACCTCGCGCGATTGCGCCAGCCGGCGATCGATGAGCGCAAGCAGCCTGTCGCAGCCCTCACCCGTCATGGCCGAAAGGGCCACGGCGGCAGGGCGGCGCTCCGCCTCGTTGGCGACCTGGGCGCGCGCTTCTGGATCGAGCAAGTCGATCTTGTTGCGTGCCTCGATCAATTTGCCGGCGTCGCCCGCATCGACCATGCCGCCGAGGCCGAGGTCGCGCAGCACCTCCTCGACATCGTGCTTCTGCGCATCCGAATCCGGATGGGCGATGTCGCGCACATGGACGACGACGTCGGCTTCCAGCACCTCCTCGAGCGTGGCGCGGAACGCGGCCACCAGATGGGTCGGCAGCTCGGAAATGAACCCGACGGTGTCCGACATGATCACGCTGCGGCCGGACGGCAGCTTGACCTGGCGCATGGTCGGATCGAGTGTCGCGAACAGCATGTCCTCGGCGAGCACGTCGGAGCGTGTGAAGCGGTTGAAGAGAGTGGACTTGCCGGCGTTGGTGTAGCCGACCAGCGCGACGATTGGATACGGCACACGCTTGCGCGCCCTGCGGTGCAACGCGCGCGTGCGCTTGACGTCGTCGAGCTCGCCCTTGAGCTTGACGATGCGGTCGCCGATCAGGCGGCGGTCCATCTCGAGCTGGCTTTCGCCCGGGCCGCCGAGAAAGCCGAAGCCGCCGCGCTGACGCTCGAGATGGGTCCAGGAGCGCACCAGCCGGCTACGCTGGTAGGTGAGCGATGCCAGTTCGACCTGGAGCTGGCCTTCGCGCGTGCGCGCGCGCGCGCCGAAGATTTCGAGAATCAGCCCGGTGCGGTCGATCACCTTAGCCTTGAGGGCGCGCTCCAGATTGCGCTGCTGAACGGGACTCAGGGCGGCATCGACGACGACGACGCCGATCTCCATGGCCTCGACCAGCTTGGCGAAACGCTCGACGGCGCCCGAGCCGAGCAAGGTCGCCGGACGCAGGCGCGCCAGCTTGACGACCTCGCTGTGGACGATGGTCAGATCGATCGCGGCCGCCAGGCCGACGGCCTCGTCGAGGCGCGCCTCGACGTCGCGGCCATTGGCGAGCGCCTCGCTCTTGAGAACGGGATGCAATACGAGGCTCCGGCCGGTCGAGGGCCGAGCCCCATTGGCATCGACATGCATCGTCGAAGCCTGCAGCGGTCCCCCTGCTCGAACGCCTCGGCCCTGACCGCTCACCTTATCCGTCGGCCTCGTCCTTGGGCGGTTCGAACAGCTGAATCGGCTGCGCCGGCATCACGGTGGAGATCGCATGCTTATAGACCAGCTGCGAATGCGCGTCGCGCCGGAGAAGTACTGAGAAGTTGTCAAACCAGGTGACGATGCCCTGCAGCTTGACGCCATTGATAAGAAAGAGAGTAACTGGGGTCTTGTTCTTGCGGATATGATTGAGGAAGACGTCCTGAACGTTCTGGCTTTTCTCGTTTGACATGACTTAACCCGTCTTTTCGTTGGTTTCGTTTTTGGGGCCGTTTGAACCCGTTTCTCTTATATTGGCAGCCTCAGGTAGCGGCACCCATGGCGGTCATGCTCGTCGGCCTGCCTCATGCAGAGATAGGCCGGCGACGCGAGGGTTCAATAGCCCAAGACCTGGGCAAGATCGTGGCAATCCGCGACATGAAGATGGGGCTGGTAGGCGCCGAACTCGGCCGGTCCAGGGGGGGCGGCACGCAGAAGGACGGCGCTGCAGCCGGCCCGGTAGGCGCATTCCAGGTCGGTCGCCGCATCGCCGACCAGCCAGACCTCGGGCCCGGCCTCGATCAGGCTGCCGTCGAGCGCCATGAAGACCGGATCGGGCGCCGGCTTGTCGACCTTGGCGTCGGTCGCCCCGACGATACGCCGGAAATGGCGATCCCAGCCGAGATGGGTCGCCTCGGTGCGCAGGATCGGCCCCGTCTTGTTGCTGACCACGCCGAGATAGAGGCCGCGCCCGCCGAGCCCGTCGAGCAGTGCCGCCGCACCGGGCAGCGGCTTCAAGGTCTCCAGGTGGCGCGCCTTGAAGGTGGCGTAGAACACGTCCATGGCGCGCGGCCATTCCGGGCCGAACAGCTTGGGAAAATTGTCGCGCAGCGAGGTGATCAGGCGCGCGCGCGTTTCGTCGTAGCTCCACGGCTCGCGGCCGAAGGAAGCGAGCGCGGCGTTGACGCCGCTGCGCACGGTTTCCCAATTGTCGACCAGCGTGTTGTCCCAGTCGAACAGGACGGCGCGCGGGCGTGGCAGGTCTTGTGCGGGTTGGGAAGCGCTCACGCTCACGCGCGCGCCCCCGCTTCCGCCACGCCCGGGTTCGCCATGTAGTCGAAATAGAGGCGGCGCAGCTTGAGGGACAGCGTGCCGGCGCGACCGTTGCCGATCACGCGGTCGTCGATCTGGGTCACCGGCGTCACGAAGGAGGTGGCGCTCGAGATGAACGCCTCGCGCGCCGATTTCGCCTCGTCGACCGAGAAGGGCCGCTCGACGTAACGCAGCCCCTCGGCGCGCGCAAGGTTGAGCAGGCTGAGGCGGGTCACTCCGTTGAGGATCGCGGCGGAGGCCTGGCGCGTCACCAGTTCTCCGTCGCGCGTGATGATCCAGGCGTTGGTCGAGGTGCCTTCCGTGACGTTGCCGGCGGCGTCGACCTGCCAGGCCTCGAAAGCGCCGGTCTCGCGGGCCTGCTGCTTGCCCAGCACGTTGGGCAGCAGACCGACGGTCTTGATGTCGCAGCGTGCCCAGCGAATGTCGGGGATCGTGATCACGCGCACCCCCTCCTCCGCCTTGGCCTCGCTCGCCGGCACGACGCGCTTGGCCGTGACGACCAGCGCCGGCCGGACCGGCTTCGCGGGAAACGGATGGTCGCGCCGTGTCACGCCGCGCGTGACCTGCATGTAGACCAGGCCGGTGTCGATCGCGTTTCGGCGAACCACCTCGCGCAGCACCGACTTGAGGGCCGGCCGCGTCATCGGCCGGCGAATGCGCAACTCGCCGAGCGAGCGGTCGAGCCGGTCGAGATGAGGATCCTCGTCGACCAGGCGGCCGCGATAGACGAGGACCACTTCGTAGACGCCGTCGGCGAACTGGTAGCCGCGGTCCTCGATGTGGACCTGGGCGCGGGCGTGCGGCACGTAGCGGCCGTTGACATAGGCAATGCGCGACATCGTTCCATCCGTATCAGAAGAACTCGAGCTGCACCGAGAACATCCTCTCCACCTTCTTGACCATCTCGGCGGTAGCGAAGATCACCACCTGGTCCTTGGCGTTGATCACCGTGTTGGAACGCGGCGTGATCACCTGCCCGCCGCGAGCGATGGCGCCGACGATGGTGCCAGGCGGAAACTTGCATTCTCTGAGCGGCTTGCCGACCAGACTCGAGGTTTCGATCGCCTCCGCCTCGATCACCTCGCCGAAGCCGTCGCGCAGCGAATAGGCGGCGCGGATGCGGCCGCGCCTGATGTGCTGAAGGATGCTCGACACCGTGATGGCGCGCGGGCTGACCACGGCATCGATGCCGAGCTGGCCGACCAGGGGACCGTAGTTGTTGGAGTTGACCAGGGTCACCGTACGGCCGGCGCCGAACCGCTTGGCGAGCAGCGAGGCGATGATGTTGACCTCGTCCTCGTTGCTGAGCGCGACGAAGGTCTCGGCCTGCCCGACATTCGCCTCCTCGAGAATCTCCGGATCGAGCGCGTTTCCGGTCAGCACGACGGTGCGTCCGAGCAGCTGCTGGATGCGCTTGGCGCGCTCGACGTTGAGCTCGATGAGCTTCGCGGCAACCCCGGCGTGATGCGCCTCGACCTCCTGGGCGAGGAACAGCCCGATGTTGCCCCCGCCGGCGATGACGATGCGGCGTGCCTCGGGCTCCTCGTGACCGAACGCTGCGAGCGCGCGCTTGAGGTGGCCGGTCTCGCACACGAAATAGACCTCGTCGCCGGGCAGCATGGCATCGTCGCTGTCGGGTACGATCGGGCGCTCGTCGCGCACGATGCCGACGACGACGATGTGCAGGTCCGGGAACAGGCCGGTCAGCTGTCGCAGCGGCGTGTGAACCACGGGACAGTCGTTCGTGCAGCGCACGCCGACCACCCTGACGAGGCCATCGCACATCGGCATGACGTCGAACGCGCCGGGCACCTGCAGGCGCCGCGCCACGGCACGCGCCACCTCGATCTCCGGCGAGATGATGACGTCGATCGGCATATGCTCGCGGCTGAACAGATCGGCCCAGATCGGCTGCAGGTAGTTTTGCTGGCGGATGCGCGCGATCTTGGTCGGCACGTTGAAGAGCGCGTGGGCGACCGTGCACGCCACCATGTTGACCTCGTCGGCGTAGGTCACGGCGATCAGCACATCGGCGTCGGGGGCGCCGGCGTCTTCGAGGACGCTCGGATGGGAGGCGTGGCCGACCAGCGCGCGCACCTCGAGCGAATCGGAGATCTTGCGGATCAATTCGGCCGACTGGTCGATGACCGTGACGTCATTCTGCTCGGTCGCGAGGTAGCGGGCGATGTTGTAGCCCACCTGTCCCGCGCCGCAGACGATGACCTTCATGAACGTTCCGCCTGACCTTGATGAGCGGAGCGCGGGGCAACGTTCCCCGCGTGCTCAGGCACTGAATTTGCGTGGCAGCGTCTGCGCCGGGTTTGCCTGCTGAACCGGGGTGTGCGCGCCCTGCGCATGGGCAAGCGGCGCCGGCTGCCCGGCGGCCGCCGGACCCGGAAGCTGTCCGGCTGCCATCTGCCCGCCGAGCGGCACCGACGTCAGCGCCGGCGTCGGGCCGGTCACGCGCTCGCCGTTGCTGTTGACGCCCAACGACTTGAGCTTGCGGTGCAGCGCCGAACGTTCCATGCCGACGAAGCTCGCCGTGCGCGAGATGTTGCCGCCGAACCGGTTGACTTGCGCCAGCAGATACTCGCGCTCGAACACCTCGCGCGCCTCGCGGAGCGCCAGCGACATGATCTCGCCGCCCTTCTCCCATTTCAGCACGGCCGGCGTGATCGCGCCGATCTCCGGCGGCAGCATGTCGGCCCTGATACGCTCGCGCACATCGCCCGGCGCCATGATCAGCAGCCACTCCACGACGTTGCGCAGCTGGCGCACATTGCCCGGCCAGTCGTAGGCCTGGAGCGCTGCAACCGCATCGTCGCCGAGCTCGCGCCGCTGGGAACCGGCCGTCTCCGCAGAACGCTGCAGGAAGTGGCGCAGCAGGTAGGGAATGTCCTCGCGCCGTTCGCGGAGCGGCGGCACGCGGATCGGCACGACGTTGAGGCGATAGTAGAGGTCCTCGCGGAAGCGGCCCGCCGCCATCTCGGCCAGCAGATCGCGGTTCGAGGAGGCGATGACGCGAACGTCGACCTCGACGCGCGCGTTGCTGCCGACGCGCTCGAAGGTCAGATCCTGGAGCACGCGGACGATCTTGCCCTGGGTCTCGAGCGGCATGTCGGCCACCTCGTCGAGCAGCAGCGTGCCGCCGTGGGCCTGCTCGAAGGTGCCGATCTTGCCAGATCCCTCGACGCCGTCATGGGCCGGGTCGGTGCCGAACAGCTCAACCTCGAGCCGCCCGGGATGCATGGTCGCGCAATTGAGCACGACGAAGGGTCCGCCCGAGCGCTTCGAGCGGGCGTGCAACAGGCGCGCCACCACTTCCTTGCCGGCGCCGGCCGGGCCGGTGATCAGCACGCGGCTGCCGGTCGGCGCCACGCGCTCGATGGCCTGGCGAACCTGCTGAACCGGGGCGGAATTGCCGAGCAGGTCGGTCGGTCCGCCGGCGCGCAGGCGCAGCTCCTCGTTCTCGCGCTTGAGCCGCGCCGCTTCGATGGCGCGCTCGACGAGCAGGATGAGGCGGTCCGACTTGAACGGCTTCTCGATGAAGTCGTAGGCGCCCTTCTTGATGGCGGAGACCGCGGTCTCGATCGTGCCGTGGCCGCTGATCATGATCACCGGCACCTGCGGATGATCGCGGCGCACCAGTTCGAGGACCTGAATGCCGTCCATCTGACTGCCCTGCAGCCAGATGTCGAGGATGATGAGAGACGGCCGCCGGCGCTTCAGGCTAGCAAGCGCTTCCTCGGCGGTCGCGGCCCAGCGCGTGCGGAAGCCTTCATCGTCGAGAATGCCGGCGATCAGCGCGCGTATGTCTGCTTCGTCGTCGACGATGAGGATGTCGGGTGCCATTGTCAGGAACCGTGAGCCATCGTTAGCTCGCTCGCCTTCGACTTGGCGTCGTCACTCGGTTGCTCTTTCACCGCGTCCTGACTTTCCGCCGGCGGGCTGTCGCACAGCCCTTGCCCCGTGCTGAAGACGAGGCGCACGCAGGCGCCCCCGCCTTCCCGGTCTTCCAATACGACATCGCCACCATGGTCTTCCATGATTTTTTTGACAATGGCAAGCCCCAGCCCGGTCCCCTTCGTGCGCGTGGTCACGTAAGGTTCCGTTAAGCGTTCGCGCTGTTCGTCGAGCGGGAAGCCGCGTCCGTTGTCGCTGACCTCGACGATGATCTGCTCCGCTTCGACGACAACCCTGAGGCCGATCGTGCCCGGCGGCAGCGCGTGGCCGTCCTCGGGCAGCAACCTTGCCTCGATCGCCTCGAGCGCGTTCTTCAACAGGTTGGTCACCGCCTGGCGCAGCTGGCGGGCATCGCAGCGGAGCAGGACGGGTGTTGCGGGCAGATCCGTCGAGTAACGGATGTCGGGATGTGCCTGGCGCTGCAGGACAAGCGCCTCGCGGCACAGCTCCAGCAGGTTCTCGGGCTTCATCACCGGCGCCGGCATGCGCGCGAATGCCGAGAATTCGTCGACCATGCGGCCGATATCGGCGACCTGGCGCACGATCGTGTCCGTGCAGGCGACGAACGTGTCGGGATCGGAGGCGATCTCGCGCAGATAGCGGCGCTTGAGGCGCTCCGCCGAGAGCTGAATGGGAGTCAGCGGATTCTTGATCTCGTGTGCGATCCGGCGCGCGACATCGGCCCAGGCCGCCTTGCGCTGCGCGTTCAACAGCTCGGTCACGTCGTCGAAGGTGACGACATAGCCGCGCAGCTCGTCCGCCTCGATGTCGGCGGCGATGCGCACGAGCAGCGTGCGGCGCCGGCGATTGCTCTCCACCACGACTTGCGACTGCGCCAGCCGCTCGGGTCGTTTGGCCGCCCGCTCGATGAGTTCGGCCATCTCGGGCACGATGTCGGCCAGCTTCTGGCCGATATGCCGGTCGAGCTCGAGCGACAGCAGGTTTGCGGCCGACCGGTTCGGCAGGTTGATGCGGCCATGCGCGTCGAGGCCGATCACCCCGGCAGACACGCCGGCGAGCACTGCCTCCGTGAAATGGCGGCGGATGTCGAGCTGCCGATTCGCCTCGACCAGCTCGCCGCGCTGGCCCTCGATCTGCGAGGTCATGCGATTGAACGCGCGGCTCAGCGATTCGAGCTCGTCGCCGGTAGCGCCCTCCGGCACGCGGGCCGACAGGTCACCGGCCCTGATTCGTTCGGAGGCGGCAATCAGGCCACTGATCGGCCGCGCGAGCCTTGTGGCCATCGCGAGGCCGATCCACACAGCGGCCAGCAGCAGCAGCAGCGCCACGACGACGAACAGCAGCGCGAACCTGATCTGCAGGCTCGAGCTCTCGCCCTCCAGGCGGCGATAGGCGTTGACGGCGTCCTGCGTGCGCGTCATGTGGCCGACGACGCGCGGCTCGACATAGCGGCCGACATAGAGGAACAGGCCGATGAAGCGATCAAGCTGCACCAGGGCACGGACGCGGTCGTCGTTCTCGCTGGTCATGACCGCAACGTCGCCGTCGCGCGCCTGCTCGAGCGCGCGTTCCGGAAGCGGCTCGAGCTCGAGCGCGAAGCTCAGCCCGGCGCGTCCCCAGATGCGGCCGGTATCGTCGAACACGACGGCTTCGGTCAGGCTGCGCAGCACCGCCTGGGTGCCGACCACGGTCTGAAGCAGGTTGGGATTCTGCGCCACCGCCGGCGCCTGCCGGTTGATGTCGTTGGCCATGGCCAGGACATCGGCGCGGATGGTCTGCTGATGCTCGCGCAGATAGGCCTGCGCGACGCGCAGCGATTCGTCGAGCGCGGTCGACACGCGCTCGCTGAACCAGTTCTGCACACCGAAGTTGAGGAACAAGGCCGAAAAAACCGCGACGATGATGGCCGGAGTCACGGCCACCGCGCTGAACAGCACGACGAGCCGGATGTGGAGCTGGGCGCCAGCCAGGCCGCGCCGGCGGCGCGCCCACACCGCGACAATGTGACGCGCGATCAGGGCGGTCAGCACCAGCAGCAGGACGAGATCGACGTTGAGCAGAATGACGACGACATGCGGGTCGGCGCCGAACGTGGTCGGGCCGCTGATGGCGGCATAGGTCGCGATGCCGGAAAGCAAAGCCGCCGCAGCCAGGAGGACCGCGAGCTTGCGCGCGAGCCCGACGCGCTCGGCCCACGCGCCGATCTGACGCAGGACAGTGGCGGGCGAGCCGGCCACGTTCCGCTTCAGACGTTCGACTGAGTCAGCCCAAATGGACAACAGCGGCACCCGCAATCCGCAGTTCGTTCGCGCGTCTCTCGCGCGGCGCGCAGTCGGTTATTTTAGTCCGCGAACGACCTGAATGTCCAATTCGCGGATCTTTTTGCGCAGCGTGTTGCGGTTCAGGCCGAGCACTTGGGCGGCCTTGATCTGATTGCCGCGCGTCGCCAACAGCGTCAGCGAAATCAGCGGCCGCTCGACCTCGCGCAAGATCCGGTCGTAGACGCCGGTCGCCGGTAGCCCGTCCTTGTGAGCGGCGAAATAGTCGCGAATGTGGCGCTCCACCGCGGCGCTCAGCCCCTCGCTCTCGGGCGCCGCCTGCGCATCGGCGGGCGGCGTGAGATCGGCCAGCTCCGCCTCGATCACGTCGCGCCCGATCACCTCCTGGGTGTAGAGCGCGGCCAGGCGGCGCACCAGGTTCTCCAGCTCGCGCACGTTGCCGGGCCACCGATATGCCTTGAGCCGGTCGAGTGCGGCGCCGTCGAGCGTCTTGACCGGCAGCCCCTGAGTCGCGGCCTGGTGCAGGAAGTGACGCGCCAGCGCCGGCACGTCCTCGGTGCGCTCGCGGAGCGGCGGCAGGCGGATCGGCACGACCGCCAGCCGGTAAAACAGATCCTCGCGGAACAACCCCTGGCGCACGAGCTGGCGCAGATCGCGATGCGTCGCCGCGATGATGCGCACATCGGTGTGGATCGGAGTGCGACCACCGACGGTCGTGTACTCGCCCTCCTGCAGCACGCGCAGCAGCCGCGTCTGCGCCTCGATCGGCATGTCGCCGATCTCGTCGAGGAACAGCGTACCGCCCTGGGCCTGCTCGAACCGTCCCGAGCTGCGCATGGTGGCGCCGGTGAAGGCGCCCTTCTCGTGGCCGAACAGCTCGCTCTCGATCAGCTCGCGCGGGATCGCGGCCATATTGATCGCGACAAAGGGCCCGCTCCGCTGCTTGCCGTAGTCATGCAGCGCGCGCGCCACCAGTTCCTTGCCCGTGCCCGACTCGCCCGTGATGAGCACGGTCAGGTCGGTGCCCATCAGCCGCGCCAGCACGCGGTAGATTTCCTGCATGGCGGGCGAGCGGCCGATCAGCGGCAGCTGCTCCTCCGCCTCGCCGGCCGCGCCGTCGACAATCACGCCGCCCGCGATGGTCAGCGCGCGCTCGACGACGTTGACCAGCTCCTTCAGGTCGAACGGCTTGGGCAGATATTCGAAGGCGCCGCGCTCGGCGGCCTTGACCGCAGTCAGCAGCGTGTTCTGCGCGCTCATGACGATAACGCGCAGATCGGGCCGGACCTTGCGGATGCGCGGAATGAGATCGAGGCCGTTCTCGTCCGGCATGACGACGTCGGTGATCACGAGATCGCCGTCGCCGTCCTCGACCCAGCGCCACAAGGTTGCGGCGTTGCCGGTCGTGCGCACCTCGTGACCGAGACGCGCCAGCGCCTGGGTCAGCACGGTGCGGATCGCGCGGTCGTCGTCCGCCACGAGAATGGTGCGCTGTGACAGCTGCTGCATGGTCATCGTCAGGCCTCTGAACCGGAATGGACAGGCAGCATGACCCGGAACACGGTGCGCCGGGGCTGGCTGTCGAACTCGATCACGCTGCCATGGTCGCCAACGATCTTGGCCACCAGGGCGAGGCCGAGCCCGGTGCCGTTGACCTTTGTCGTGACGAACGGATCGAAGAGATGGGCGCGCAGATCCTCGGGGATGCCCTCGCCGTTGTCTTGCACGCTGACCACGAGCGGCAGATGCGTGCGCGCATCGCTGCCCGGCACCGCCAGGCGGATGCCATGCTGATAGGCGGTCGCCAGCACGATCTCGCCGCCCGCCTGAGGCGCCGCCTCGGCGGCGTTCTTGACCAGATTGAGGAACACCTGGATCAGCCGGTCGCGGTTGCCGAGCGCCGGCGGCAGCGAGGGATCGTAGCGTTCGACGAAACGGATGTGGCGCGCGAAGCCGTTCTGCGCCACGCGGCGCACGCGCTCGAGCACCTCGTGGATGTTGACCGGCTGGCGCTCGATCGGCCGCTGGTCGGAGAACACCTCCATGCGGTCGACCAGCGCGCAGATGCGGTCGGTTTCGTCGATGATGAGGCGGGTCAGCTCGCGGTCCTCGGGCTTGCCCCCCTGCTCGAGCAGCTGGGCGGCGCCGCGGATGCCCGACAGCGGGTTCTTCACCTCGTGCGCCAGCATGGCGGCCATGGCCGTGACCGAGCGGGCGGCGTTGCGGTGCGTGAGCTGCCGGTCGATCTTCTGCGCGATCGAACGCCGGTGCAGCATGACGACGGTGGCGCCCGGACGTTCCGGCATGGTCGAGGCTTCGACCGTGACCTGATGCTGGCCGATGCGCGGCGCCTCGATCGTCACGCCGTACTCCGAGACCGAGCTGCCTGCGGCCCTGACCTGATCGATCAGCGCAAAGATCGGATGGTCGGCGCGCACCAGCTCGTCGAGGCGCAGCTTGGTGAGAAAGCTCGCGCCCGATTCGAGAAACTGCTCGGCAGCCTGGTTGACATAGGATATGCGCCGGTCGGCCTCGACGACCAGCACCGGCGTCGGCAGCGCGTTGAGTGCGGCGCCCAGATCCACCGGCATGGTGTCGACCCGGCGCAGCAGCTTGGCCACGGCTTCGACCATCAGTCTGCCCCGTTCACGCTGCGAGTGCTTCGGTCAGCGGCGTGTAGAACGCCGCGATCGAGTCCAGCACCGCATCGGCATCGTCCATCCGCATGACCCGCGCGCGAAACTCCGCCGAGTCGGGCAGGCCTTTGCTGTACCAGCCGACATGCTTGCGCGCGACGCGCAGGCCGGTGGTGACGCCGTAGTGGACGAACATGGCCTGCAGATGCTCGATCAGAATGTCGCGCTGCTGCGTCAGCGGCGGATCCGGCAGCCGCTCGCCGGTGCGCAGGAAGCGCGCCACTTGCGCGAGGAACCAGGGACGGCCGCAGGCGCCGCGCCCGACCATGACGCCGTCGGCGCCCGACTCGTCGAGGATGGTGCGCGCATCATCGAGCGTGGTCACATCGCCATTGGCGATCACCGGCACCTTTACGGCTTCCTTGACCTGGCGGATGAAGCGCCAGTCCGCCCTGCCCTCGTAGAACTGGCAGCGCGTGCGGCCGTGCACCGTGATCATCTTGATGCCGAGCGCCTCGGCGCGCCGCGCCAGCTCCGGCGCGTTGCGCGTCCTGTCGTCCCAGCCCGTGCGCATCTTCAGCGTGACCGGCAGCGTGACAGCGTTGACCGTCGCCTCGATCAGCCGGCACGCGTGGTCGAGGTCGCGCATCAGCGCGGAGCCGGCTTCGCCATTGACCACCTTCTTGACCGGGCAGCCCATGTTGATGTCGATGATCGCGGCACCGCGATCGGCATTGAGGCGCGCCGCTTCGGCCATCGGGCCGGGCTCGCAGCCGGCCAGCTGCACCGACATGGGAAACTCTTCCGGCGTGTGGCTGGCCATGAGCAACGACTTGCGCGACTGCCGGATCATCGCTTCCGAGGCGATCATCTCCGAGACGACGAGGCCGGCGCCCGCACGCTTGACCAGGCGGCGGAACGGCATGTCGGTGACGCCCGACATGGGCGCCAAAATCACCGGATCGGCGATGTGAATGGAGCCGACATCAATGCCTAACATTTAGGCACACGCAACGGATGGTTAAAAGGTAGGCAGACTGTAGCGCGATGCCGGACTCAAGACAAGCGAATGTTGCGGTGCAACATCGCGGTACGAATCAAACTATCGTCCCATCAGCACGTCGGTGACGAATTTCACGCCCGGGTAAGCGAGCGTGAGAAGCAGGTAAGCCAGCAGCGCGAGTCGCGCCGCGCGGCGTCCGCGCAGGCCCGTGCGCGCATGCGCCCAGAGCAGCGCGCCGATCAGCACGAAGGCGAGCACCGAGAGCAGCGTCTTGTGGTCGAGCACCAGGAAGCGGCCGGTCTTGAAATATTGCAGCGCAACTCCGGTCGCGAGACCGAGCGCGAGCACCACCTCGCCCGCGATCAGCAGGCGCACTTGCAGAGCCTCGCTCTCGGCGATGGCCGGAAGCATCGCGGTCAGCCGCCCCGGCTGCTTGAGCTTGAGCGCGCGTTCCTGAATGAACACGGCGAGCGCTGCCACCGCTGCCAGAGTGAGCACGGCATAGGTCGCCACCGAGACGAGAATGTGGCCGTCGAGCCACGCGGCAGGCGCGGCGCCGCTCAAGGGGCGACCGGGCGCGTGCTGCCAGATCGTCGCGATTGCGCCGAGCACCACCAGATAGGGCAGAAGCAGCGTGCCGAGACGCCAAGCCGTCGCCGACAGCAGCGCGACGCCGGCAAAGAGCACGAGGCTGGCCGCGATGCTGACCCAGAGCGCCGTCGAGAGATTGGTCGTCCATTCGGCGCTCAGCAGCGCGAGCGCCCACCCCGACGGCCCGACGACGGCAACCGCGAGCAAGATCCAGTATGGCCAGTCGCGCTCGACGCCGCCGCCGCGCCACGGCAGCAGCGCGGCCGGCACGAGCGCCAGCAATGCGCTCAGACTGAACAGGATGCTGTTGGACATGATGTCATGCTAGCACCACCGCGAACCGTCTGACAGAAGGACGGAAATGACAAAGCTTCCGGCGTTCCCGGCGTTCCTTGGCAAAGCGCATTGCCCTGACTAGTCTGGCCGCATGCCAGCACCCTCGCCCATGACGACCGCCTTGATCGTTGCCGCCGGGCGCGGCGTACGCGCCGGCGGCGAGATGCCAAAGCAATATCGGTTGCTGGCGGGGCGCAGCGTGCTCTATCACAGCGCGCAGGCTTTCCGGGCTCATCCCGCGATCGGCGCCGTGTGCGTCGTCATCCATCCGGACGATCGTGCGCTCTACGAAGCGGCCATCGACGGTCTGGCGTTGCTGCCACCCGTGCACGGCGGCAGCGAGCGGCAGGACTCCGTGCGGCTCGGCCTCGAAGGGCTGGCGCGTCACAATCCCGCGCGCGTGCTGATCCATGATGCGGCGCGACCTCTGGTCTCCCGCGAGGTGATCGACCGCACGATCGAGGCGCTCAATCGCGCACCGGGTGCGATCGCCGCGGTGCCGGTCGCCGACACGCTGAAGCGCGGCGCCGCGGGCCGCATCACGGCGACCGTGCCGCGCGCCGAGCTGTGGCGGGCGCAAACGCCCCAGGGCTTCGACTACGCCGCCATCCGGGCCGCGCACCAGGCGCTCGCGGGCGAGCGGATGACCGACGATGCCGCGGTCGCCGAGCGCCATGGGCTGGCGGTCGAACTGGTGACGGGCGACGAGGACAATTTCAAGATCACGACGGCGGACGATCTGGCGCGCGCCGAGCGCCTGATGCGCGCGCGCGACGCGCCTGGCGGCTGGGACGTGCGCACCGCCACGGGCTTCGACGTGCATCGCTTCGGGCCCGGCGAGCGCGTGATGCTGGGCGGCATTGCGATCGCCCACGACCAGGCGCTGATCGGCCATTCCGACGCCGATGTCGCGCTCCACGCGCTGACCGATGCGCTGCTCGGCACGATCGGAGCCGGCGATATCGGGCAGCACTTTCCGCCGACCGACGCGCGCTGGCGCGGCGCCGATTCCGCGCAGTTCCTCGAGCACGCGGCGCAACTCGTGGCGGCGCGCGGCGGCGTGCTCGTCCATGCCGACCTGACGATCATCTGCGAGCGGCCCAAGATCGCGCCGCATCGTCAGCGCATGGTCGAGCGCATCGCGGGATTGCTGGCCCCCATCCTCGCCGACAGCGACGCGAGCCGCGTCAGCGTCAAGGCGACGACCACCGAAGGTCTCGGCTTCACCGGGCGGCGCGAGGGCATTGCCGTGCAAGCGGCGGCGACCGTGCGGCTGCCGGGCTGATCGGCGCGATGGCCACGATCGTGCCGCAGCCTGCGCTCGCCTGGCACCATCCCGCATTCTGGCTGGCGACATGGTTCGGCGCGGGGCTGCTGCCGCGGGCACCCGGCACCTGGGGATCGCTCGCCGCCCTGCCCATTGCATGGATCTTCGCCGTGATGGGCGGTCCATGGTTGTTGGTTGCCGCCGCCGCTCTGATCTTTGCTGCGGGTTGCTGGGCCACCGCCTGCTATCTGCGTGCGCAAGGCAGCGATCAGATAGCCAAGGACCCGCAGGCGATCGTGATCGACGAAGTTGCCGCACAATGGCTTGTGCTCGCGGTCGTTCCGCCCGATCCCCTTCTCTATGCAGCGGGCTTCGTCCTCTTTCGGATCGCCGACATCGCCAAGCCGTGGCCGGCAAGCTGGGCCGACCGGCGGGTCGATGGCGCGCTCGGCGTCATGCTCGACGATGCGCTTGCAGCGCCCTACGCCATGGCGGGGCTATGGGCAGTCCAACGCTGGCTCGCGCCATGATCGACGACGAATTGCGCGGGCAGGCCGCGCAACTGCTCGACTTGTGCCGTGCCCGCGGCATCAAGGTCGCGACCGCGGAATCGTGCACCGGGGGCTTGATCGCCGCCTGCCTGACCGAGAACGCCGGTTCGTCCGACGTGGTCGAGCGTGGCTTCGTGACCTACTCGAACGAGGCGAAGACCGAGCTGGTCGGCGTGCCCGCCGCCGTCATCGAAGCGCATGGCGCGGTGAGCGAGCCGGTCGCGCGCGCCATGGCGGAAGGTGCGTTGGCGCACAGCCGGGCCACGATCGCGCTCGCCGTCACCGGCATTGCAGGGCCAGGCGGAGCGACACAGAGCAAACCGGTCGGGCTGGTGCACATTGCGGCCGCCCGGCGCGGCGGCGCGACACTCCACGCGATGCACGTCTTTGCAGGCGACCGCGCGCAAATAAGGCGCGCCTCGGTCGCCGAAGCCTTTGCGCTGCTCCGCGCAAGCCTCGGTTGACCGAAGTTACTTCGGCAGCGCGCCGACCTCCTTTTCCCAGCGCTCGATCAGGCGCTTGCGCTCCGCGGCCTGGCCATACTTGGCAAAGTCGTAGTTGATCAGCTTGATATCCGCGAGCTTCGGTGCATCGGGCGGGATGGGCGCGCTGCGGTTCGACGGCACCTGGTAGGACTTGGCGCGCGCGCCGAGCGCCTGCGCCTCGCCAGTCAGAGCCCAATCGTACCATTTGCGTGCATTCTCGGGATTGCGCGCGCCCTTGATGATGCTCATCGAGCCGATCTCGTAGCCCGTGCCCTCGCAGGGTGCCGCCGTCTTGACCGGGAAGCCCGCGATCGCCTCGGCGACCGCGTCGTGCATGAACATGATGCCGATGGTCGTCTCGCCGCGCGCCGCGGCGCGCGCCGGCGCAGGGCCGGAGCGCGTGTACTGGTTGACGTTGCGATGGAGCTGCTTGAGATAGGCGAAGGCCGGCTCTTCGCCCATGACCTGGACCAGCGTGGCGACGGCGGTGTAGGCCGTGCCCGAGGACGCCGGATTGGAGATCTGAACCTCGTCCTTGAGGTTGGCTGCCAGCAGATCCTTCCAGCAGCGCGGCGCCTCCAGCTTCTTGCGCGCGAGCTGCTCGGTGTTGAAGGCGAAGCCGAGCGCACCGGCATAGATGCCGACCGTGCGATGGCCCGACTGCTCGGCCTGGCTCACGGCCCAGGGATGAAGCTCGCCCAGCAAGGGCGAGCGATAGGGCTCGGTGAAGCCGAGTTCGGCCGCCTGCAGATGCGGATCGCCGGTCCCGCCCCACCAGACGTCGCCGCGCGGGTTGGCCGCTTCGGCGCGGATCTGGGCGAAGGTCTCGCCCGATCCCTTGGCGGCGATCGTCACCTTGGTGCCGGTCTTCCGCTCGAACTCATTGGACGCGAGCTGGCACCATTCCACGAGAACGCTGCAATAGACCACCAGGCTGCCCTGCGCCGACGCCTCGCGAGAGCCGACGCCGAACGCCATGACCGCCAAGCCGAATGCAGCAACCGCCGATCGCATCATGTTCCCTCCCTGGCCGCATGGTGCGGCGCCTGAATTCTTGTGCCTCAACCACAGTTGCCGTGCAACTGGGGTCCGGCACGGTGGAGGCCAATTTCCTCATGCATCCGACGATGCTAGCGTAGGCGCCGATGCCGGCCGCGCCGCTCCAGCCCTCCCCGCCGATCGATCCTGCGGATCCCGCTTTCGCCCAGGCGACCGCTCGGCTGGGCGGGCGCGACTTCGCGCTCACCGTTTACGCCGAGCGCGATGCGCTGTCGGCCGCTCTGCTGCGTTTCCATGTCTGGCACCAGGCCATCTCTCTTTTTCTCACTCATTTCCTGGAGAAAGGTGACGTGTTCGTCGATGTCGGCGCCCATATCGGCTATTTCTCGGCGTTGGCCGGCACTCTGGTCGGACCGACCGGACGCGTGCTCGCCTACGAGCCCGATCGCGACAATTTCGCCCTGCTCCAGCACAACCTCAGGGACATCGACGCTGCAGTCAGCGGCAAGTGCATGGCCGTCGCCGAGCGCAAGGGTCGCGTCAAACTGTTCCGCGATCCGCGCGATCCGGGACATCACAGCCTGGCCATTGCGTCATCGCCCGATCGTGCCGTCATGGTGCCGGCCACGAACCTGACCGAAGAGCTGCGCGAGGTCGGCGCGGTACGCTGCATCAAGATCGACGTGCAGGGTGCCGAACGCGCGGTGCTCGACGGCCTGCGCGGCCATCTGGTCGGACTCCCGGCGGGCAAGCAGCCCTCCATCATCGTGGAGATCGCGCCGGCGCTCTGGCTTCAGCACGATGCCGATTTGATCTGGCTCCGCGCGTTTCTCGACACCTTCAAATACGATGTCCACCTGTTCCTCGCAGGCGAAAGCCTCAAGGTGGCACCGCCCCGCCTCGCCTGGGACGCCTTCGCGGCGTTGCTGCGCGATGTCGCCGCCTACAATCATCCATCGAAGGAGCTCGACCTGCTGCTGGCGCCGCAGGGCTACTGGTCGTGGCTGCAAAAGCGCTATGCCCAGCAGGAAGGGCGAAGGGGCTAGCTCTTCGGCCCGTAGAGGGCGCGGGCACGCGCCTCGAAGGCCGACACCATGAGCCGGACGGCTTCGTTGAACAGCAGCTCGATCAGCTTCTGCAGCACCCGGCTCTTGAACTCGAAATCGACGAAGAAGTCGATCATGCAGCCGGGCGAGCCATCGGGCATCGGCCTGGGCTCGAAGACCCAGTGATTGTTGAGATACTTGAACGGGCCTTCGGCATAGGACACATCGACGCGCCGCGCCGCCGGATCGAGGGTGACGCGCGAGGTGAAGCGCTCGCGCACCATCTTGAAGCCGATCACGAGGTCGGCGTAGATCGTGTTGCCGTCGCGCCGCTTGATGCGCGCCGCGACGCACCAGGGCAGGAACTCCGGATACCGCTCGACATCGGCAACCAGGCCGTAAAGCTGCTCGGGCGTGTAGGGCAGATGCCTCTGTTCGGCGTGGGTCGGCAACCGGAACTACCCGACCGCGGCGAGCTGAATGCGGCGCGCCTCGCGCAGGCGGGCGAAGTCCTCGCCGGCGTGGTGCGAGGAGCGCGTCAGCGGCGAGGCGGACACCATCAGGAAGCCCTTGGAGCGCGCCATGGCGGCATAGGCCGCGAACTCGTCGGGGGGCACGAAGCGGTCGACCACGTGGTGCTTGGGCGTCGGCTGCAGGTATTGGCCGATGGTGATGAAATCGACGCCCGCCGACCGCAGATCGTCCATCACCTGGGCGACCTCCTCGCGCGTCTCGCCGAGGCCGACCATGATGCCCGACTTGGTGAACATGTCGGGCGCCAGCTCCTTGACGCGGTCGAGCAGGCGCACGGAGTGGAAGTAGCGCGCCCCCGGCCGCACCTCGCCATAGAGGCGCGGCACGGTCTCGAGATTGTGGTTGTAGACGTCGGGGCGGGCCGCGACGACGACCTCGAGCGCCCCCTCCTTGCGCAGGAAGTCCGGCGTCAGCACCTCGATGGTGGTGCCGGGAGCTGCCGCGCGGATGGCGCGGATGGTGCGCGCGAAATGCTCCGCACCGCCATCGTCGAGATCGTCGCGGTCGACCGAGGTGACGACGACATGGGACAGGCCGAGCTTGCCGAGCGCCTCCGCGACCCGCTCGGGCTCGTGCGGATCGAGCTGGTCGGGCCTGCCGGTCGCGACGTTGCAGAAGGTGCAGGCGCGCGTGCACACCGCACCCAGGATCATGATCGTCGCGTGCTTCTGCTTCCAGCACTCGCCGATGTTGGGGCAGGCCGCCTCCTCGCACACCGTGTTGAGCTTGAGCGCGCGCATCAGGCGCCGCGTCTCGTTGTACTCGGCCGACACCGGCGCCTTGACGCGAATCCACTCCGGCTTCGCCAGCCGGACTGGATTGTCAGGCTTGTGCGCCTTCTCGGGATGGCGGACGGTGGTGGTCATGGCGCGCCACCACCACCACTAACCCTCTCCTTGGGGGAGAGGGTGGCGCGGCGGAGCCGCGCCGGGTGAGGGGCAGCGCTTAATGCCGCGAGGATTGCTTCCAAGACGGCGTCAGTTTTCTGCAGCACGTCATTGTTCCAAAATCGCAGCACGCGACAACCTCTGCTCTCAAGCCAACGAGTTCTGACCAAGTCAACATCGACCATGTCTGCATGCTGGCTACCGTCGATCTCGATCACCAGCTTGGCCTTCTCGCAGAAGAAATCTAGCACATATCGCCCAAGTGGGTGCTGACGGCGAAACTTGAAACCTTCAAGGCGTTCAGAGCGAAGCCTGCGCCAGAGCTGCTTCTCTGCTTCTGTCATCGTTCGCCGCAGCGAGCGTGCTCGCCTGATCGACATCAAGTCCTCGAACCGACTTCGAGACCACTTGGTAGCGGCACCCGCTTCTTCAGGCGCTTCCCGCTCACCCGCTCGCTGCGCTCGTACCCTCTCCCCTAAGGAGAGGGTAAAACATTAGAAGTGTATCGCCCTGCCATACGCATCGAGCACGGATTCGTGCATCATCTCCGACAGCGTCGGGTGCGGGAAGACCGTGTGCATCAGCTCGGCCTCGGTGGTCTCGAGCGTCTTGGCGACGGTGTAGCCCTGGATCAGCTCGGTCACCTCGGCGCCGATCATGTGCGCGCCCAAGAGCTCGCCGGTCTTGGCGTCGAACACGGTCTTGATCATGCCCTCGGGCTCGCCGAGCGCGATGGCCTTGCCGTTGCCGATGAAGGGGAAGCGGCCGACGCGGACCTGGTGCCCCTTCTCCTTCGCCGCCTTCTCGGTCAGCCCGACCGAGGCGACCTGTGGCATGCAATAGGTGCAGCCGGGTATGTTGGTGACGTCCATCGGATGCAGGCCTTTGACGCCGGCGATGCGCTCGACGCACAGCACGCCCTCGTGGCTCGCCTTGTGCGCGAGCCAGGGCGGCCCGACCAGATCGCCGATTGCATAGACGCCTGCTTCGCCGGTGGCGAGCCACTGGTCCGTGACGACGTGGGTCTTCTCGACCTTCACCTTGGTGCCTTCGAGGCCGATGTTCTCGACATTGCCGACGATGCCGAGTGCCAGGATCACGCGGTCGACCGTCAGCTCGCTCGACTTGCCGCCCGCCTCGATGGTCGCGGTGACGTTGTCGGCACCCTTCTTGAGCGACTTCACCTGGGCGGAGGTGATGATCTTCATGCCCTGCTTCTCGAAGCTCTTCTTCGCGAAGGCCGAGATCTCCTCATCCTCGACAGGAAGAATACGATCGAGGATCTCGACCACCGTCACCTCGGCGCCGAGCGTGCGGAAAAAGCTCGCGAACTCGATGCCGATGGCGCCCGAGCCGACGACCAGCAGCGATTTCGGCATGGCCGGCGGCACCATAGCTTCTTTGTAGGTCCAGACCAGCTTGCCGTCGGGCTCGAGTCCCGGCAGCGTGCGCGCGCGGGCGCCGGTCGCGAGGATGACGTGCTTGGCGGTCAGTTCGGCGACCTGCTTGTTGTCCTTGGTAACCGACAGCTTGCGCAAGCCGCCGGCGAGCCCCGCGAGCTTGCCCTGCCCGTCGAACACCTCGACCTTGTTCTTTTTCAGCAGATGCTTCACGCCGCCCGAGAGCTGCGCCGCCACTTTGCGCGAGCGCTGGACGATCTTGGCGACGTCGAAGCTGACGCCCTGCACCGAGAAGCCATAGGCGTCAGCGTGCTTGATCAGATGCCCGATCTCGGCCGAGCGCAGCAGCGCCTTGGTCGGAATGCAGCCCCAGTTGAGACAGATGCCGCCCAGATGCTCGCGCTCGACCAGCGCCGTCTTGAGCTTGAGCTGCGCCGCGCGGATCGCCGCGACATAGCCGCCCGGTCCGCCGCCGACGACGATGAGGTCGAAGGCCGTATCGGCCATGACCGGCCTCCTACAGCAGCATGCTGATCGGATCCTCGACCAGCTTCTTGAAGGCCTGCAGGTACTCCGCGCCGACTGCGCCGTCGACCACGCGGTGATCGACCGAGAGCGTGACCGTCATCACAGTGGCGATGGCAAGCGCGCCTTGGCGGACGACCGGGCGCTGCTCGCCCGCGCCGACGGCGAGGATGGCGCCCTGTGGCGGGTTGATCACGGCCGCGAACTCGCGGATGCCGTACATGCCCAAATTGGAGATCGAGAAGGTGCCGCCCTGAAACTCCTCGGGCTTGAGCTTGTTTGCACGAGCGCGCGAGGCGAGGTCCTTCATCTCGTTCGAGATCTGGATCAGGCCCTTCTGATCGGCGCGCTTGATGATCGGCGTGATCAGCCCGTCGGGAATGGCGACCGCGACCGAGATGTCGACGTCGTGATAGCGCCGGATCGCGGCCTCGGTGTAGCTGGCGTTCGCCGCCGGCACCTTGCGCAGCGCGGCCGCCGCCAGCTTGATCACCATGTCATTGACCGACAGCTTGTAGGCGCCGTCACCCTCTTTCGGGCTCTTGGCGTTGAGCTGCTCGCGCAGCTTCAACAGCGCGTCGATCTCGCAGTCGATGGTCAAGTAGAAGTGCGGCGCCTGCTGCTTCGCCTCGGTAAGGCGACGCGCCACGACCTTGCGGATATTGTTGTTGGGAATTTCGGTATAGGCCGGCATGCCCAGGGCTTCTGCACGCTGGGCTTCGGCGCGCGGCGCGGATGCCGCCGCTGCCGGAGCCGCAGCAGCAGCGGGACGTCCCGGTGCCGACAGCGCCGCCTCGATATCGTGCTTCACGATGCGGCCGCCCGGCCCGCTGCCGGTGATTGACCCAAGGTTCAATCCGGACTGCTCGGCCATGCGGCGCGCGAGCGGACTCGCGATGACGCGATCGCCGCCAGACGACACAGGCGCCGCCGGTTTTGCGGGAGCGGGCGCAGCCGCAGCAGCTTGCGCCGCCGGCTTGGGAGCGGCTGGTGCGGCGGGCGCGGCCGGCTTCGGCGCTGGCGCTGGCGCAGAAGCGACGCTGGCCGCCTTGTCGAGCGCGGACTTGTCCTCGCCCTCTTCGAGCAGCAGCGCGATCAGCGAATTGACCTTCACATTGGCCGTTCCGGCCGGCACGACGATCTTGCCCATCGTGCCTTCGTCGACCGCCTCGACCTCCATGGTCGCCTTGTCGGTCTCGATCTCGGCGATGACCTGGCCGGCCTTGACCTGGTCGCCCTCTTTCTTGTGCCACTTGGCGAGCGTGCCCTCGGTCATGGTCGGCGACAGCGCGGGCATGAGGATTTTGACTGGCATGTGCGTCGTCCCCCTCAGGCCCGGTAGCAGACTTGCTTGGCGGCCGCGACGATGTGCTCGGCCTGCGGCAACGCCAGCTTCTCGAGATTGGCGGCATAGGGCAGCGGCACGTCGACGCCGGCGACGCGCGCGACCGGCGCGTCGAGATGATCGAAGGCCTGCTCCATCATCAGCGCGCACATCTCCGAGCCGATGCCGGCAAAGGGCCAACCCTCCTCGACGGAGACGAGCCGGTTGGTCTTCTGCACCGACTGCACGATGGTCGCGGTGTCGAGCGGCCGGATCGTGCGCAGATTGATCACCTCGGCGCTGATGCCTTCGGCGGCGAGCGCCTCGGCCGCCTGGAGCGCCTTGCCGACCATGATCGAGAACGCCGTGATGGTGACATCCGTGCCTTCGCGCTCGACCTTGGCGCGGCCGATCGGAAGCACGAAATCGGGATGATCGGGCACCTCGAAGCTCTGGCCGTAGAGGATCTCGTTCTCCAGGAAGATGACCGGGTTCGGATCCCGGATCGATGCCTTGAGCAACCCCTTGGCGTCGGCAGCACTCCAGGGCGATACCACCTTCAGGCCCGGGCAGTGGGCATACCAGCTCGCATAGCACTGCGAATGCTGCGCGCCGACGCGGGATGCAGCACCGTTGGGGCCGCGGAACACGACGGCCGCCCCCATCTGGCCGCCCGACATGTAGAGCGTCTTGGCCGCCGAGTTGATGATGTGGTCGATCGCCTGCATGGCGAAGTTGAACGTCATGAATTCGACGATCGGCTTCAGCTGGACGAAGGCGGCGCCGGTCGCGAGGCCGGCAAAGCCATTCTCGGTGATCGGGGTGTCGATCACGCGGCGCGCGCCGAACTCCTGGAGCAAGCCCTGGCTGACCTTGTAGGCGCCCTGGTACTCGGCGACTTCCTCGCCCATCAGGAACACGGCGTCGTCGCGCCGCATCTCCTCGGCCATGGCGTCGCGCAGCGCTTCGCGCACGGTCAAGGTCACGGTCTTGGCGCCGGCATAGGCCTCGTCGGCCGGTGTTGCCGGAGCCGGTTTCGCGGCGGCTGGCGCCGCGGCCGGCTTCGCCTGCGCCGATGCTGTGGGCTTTTCCGCAGCAGGCGCCGGCGCCGCTTTCGGCGCAGGCGCTGCCTTGTCGAGCGCCGACTTGTCCTCCCCTTCCTCGAGCAGGACGGCAATCGGCGTGTTGACCTTGACGCCCTCGGTGCCTTCGGGAACCAGGATCTTGCCGAGCGTGCCCTCGTCGACCGCCTCGACCTCCATGGTCGCCTTGTCGGTCTCGATCTCGGCCAGCACCTGGCCCGCTTTCACCTGGTCGCCCGGCTGCTTCAGCCATTTGGCGAGCTTGCCTTCGGTCATGGTCGGCGAGAGCGCCGGCATCAGGACTTGAACTGGCATGTCCGTGGCTCCCGCTCAGGCTTCGACGAGCACGTCGGTGGTGAGCTCCGACGCATCGGGCTCCGGACTGGTCTGCGCGAAGTCGGCCGCGTCGCTCACAATGTCCTTGATCTCACGGTCGATTTGCCTGAGATCGTCCTCGTCGACCAGCTTGTCGTCGAGCAAGCGCTTGCGCAGCTGGTCGATCGGATCGTGCTGGCTGCGCATGCGCTCGACCTCTTCCTTGGTCCGATACTTGGCCGGATCGGACATGGAGTGGCCGCGATAGCGATAGGTGTTCATTTCGAGAATGTAGGGCCCCTTGCCGGCGCGGCAGTGTGCGACCGCCTTGTCGGCTGCCTCGCGCACCGTGATGACGTTCATGCCGTCGACCGCCACGCCCGGAATGCCATAGGCCTGGCCGCGCCGGAACAGCTCGGTGCCGGCCGAAGCGCGCTGCACGGCCGTGCCCATGCCATATTTGTTGTTCTCGATGACGTAGATGCAGGGCAGCTTCCAGAGTGCCGCCATGTTGAAGCTTTCGTAGACCTGGCCCTGGTTGACCGCGCCGTCGCCGAGATAAGTCAGGCACACGCCGTCATTGCCGCGGTACTTGTAGGAAAAGGCGATGCCCGTGCCGAGCGGCACCTGGGCGCCGACGATGCCGTGGCCGCCGAAGAAATTCTTCTCGCGGCTGAACATGTGCATCGAGCCGCCCTTGCCCTTGGAGTAGCCGCCGGCGCGCCCCGTGAGCTCGGCCATGACACCGCGGGATTCCATGCCGCAGGCGAGCATGTGTCCGTGATCGCGGTAACTGTTGATGACGGCGTCGGTCGGCCGGATCGCCGCCTGCATGCCGACGACGACCGCTTCCTGGCCGATATAAAGATGGCAGAAGCCGCCGATCAGCCCCATGCCGTACATCTGTCCGGCCTTCTCTTCGAAGCGCCGGATCAGCAGCATGTCGCGATAGTATCTGACGAGTTCGTCCGCGGCGGACGCCGCAGCCGGCGCTTTGCGCTTGGCTATTGCCATTGATTTCCTCCGACGCTCGCGGGCTTTGCGCGCAGGCTGGGAAAGCACGAGCCTTGGGACAGGCAGCGACCTTCCCTTTCGGGCTACAGGTACGCGATGGGCCGGAATCTGACAAGGGGGTGCAACCTCTTGTCAGATATGCTTTTTTGGGACGTTAACTCGATTTTAGTTAAGTCGCGCCGGAATGCGCCGCGGCGCAGACGCCTGGGTCGCCGCCATCGGTTCGCTGCGTGCGGGCGGGGATGCCATGAAACCCTGGTTGAGCGGGATCACGATCTCACCTGGCGCAGCCAGGTTCAACATGAGGCGGGCACGCTCATCGAGCATATCGGGATCGAGCCCGCTCGGGCGCAGGAGCGCCACCCGCGCTTCCAGCGCACCGCGTTCCGCCTCAAGACCTTGCAGCATGGTCCTGGTTTGGACGATTTCCTGCTTCAGGTAGCGCATGGCGAGCAGTCCGCGGTCGCCTTCGACCAGGTGATAGGCGAAATACGCGACGACCAAACATCCCAGGACCTGACCGGCCGCATAGGGAAGTCGGCGACGTATTTCCTTCATCAGCGCCATGGACCCCGATGGAATCACAGAGGATTCCCGAGCGTCAATAGGGATCTACAGAAAATCGCCCAAGATTCCGCCTGTTAGCGGGAAGTGTTGCAATATTGACTCAGAGTCGGGGGTGTAAGCCGTTTATTGCTCGATCATGCAACGACGGGCTCCAACTTGGGCCGACGCTCGGACCGCCCCTACGACGACTTGATGTACGACCGAAGCCTGAGAAGCCGTGAACCAATCGATTTTCA
>Ga0194132_10002278_pt1 | contig 36580 bp, 38 predicted proteins | sample TA2KigOf80mmetaG_FD_148612 | JGI IMG/M metagenome (GOLD analysis project Ga0194132, IMG submission 148612) | Freshwater microbial communities from Lake Tanganyika, Tanzania - TA2015054 Kigoma Offshore 80m | ecosystem: Environmental > Aquatic > Freshwater > Lake | place: Tanzania: Lake...
CCGGGTGCTGATCGGGCACGAGGCGCATGCTCACCTTCGCCATGGCGGTCGCCGGCAGCACGGTCTTGGCGCCATCACCCGTGAAGCCGCTCAGCAGCCCGTTCACCTCGAACGTCGGCCGGGCCCACACACGCTCCAGGGTCGAGTAGCCGGACTCACCCGACAGCCGCGGCGCCCCGAGGTCCTTCTTGTAGCGAGTCTCGTTGAACGGCAGCTTCCTCCACTCCGCCCGCTCCTCATCGGTCAACGGCCGCACGTCGTCATAGAAGCCCGGAATCCTGACACGCCCGCCACGGTCCTTCATCTGCGAGAGCACCTGTGCCAGGACGAACGCCGGGTTGGCCACTGCGCCGCCGAATGACCCGGAGTGCAGGTCGCTCCTCGTGCCCCGGAGATCGATCTGGAAGTACGCGAGCCCGCGCAGGCCGTAACAGATCGACGGCACCCCCCTGGCGAACATCGGCGAATCGGAGATGACGACAACGCTCGCCGACAGTTCCTGTTTGTGCGCGCGGATCACGTCGTCGAGGTGGGCGCTGCCGACCTCCTCTTCGCCCTCGATGAAGAACTTCATGTTCAACGGGAGCGACCCGCCGTTCTTCAGGTACGCCTCCACGGCCTTCATGTGCATGAAGACCTGCCCCTTGTCGTCCGCTGCGCCGCGCGCGTAGATCTCGCCGTCGCGCACGGTGGCCTCGAAGGGCGGCGTCGTCCACAACTCCACCGGATCGACCGGCTGCACGTCGTAGTGGCCGTAGAAGAGGATGGTCGGCTTGCCCGGGACCCTGAGCCAGTCGCCGTACACGACCGGGTGGCCGGGCGTCTCGATCTGCCGGACGTTCTCCAGGCCGATGCGCCGCATCTCGTCTGCGGTCCAGGCGGCACACGCACGCACGTCGGCGGCGTGCTGCGGCAGGGCGCTGACGCTGGCGAACGCTAGAAAGGACTTCAGCTCCTCGACGTAGCGGTCGCGGTTCATGTTGATGGCATCGACGATCGGCTGCATGGGCCCGATCATACCGCGGTCCACCAGTCGCCAACCTGCGTCGCGCGGTCCTCGTTCCGCAGCTTGATCAGGTGCGCAGCGACGCTTTCCCTGGCTGCCGCTTCGAGCGGAGCGTCCAGTCCCGGTCCGGCCACGGGGCCTTGGCGAACCGAGTGGCCGGCGTGCGCTCGCGGATGGCGGGTGCACCGGACGCGTGGTCGCTGTGGTTGTGGGTCACCAGCACGCGAGCCAGGCGGACGCCACCCAGCGCGTCGTCCAGCGCGTCCAGGTGACGGGAGTCGCCCGTCCCGGCATCGATCAGGACGGGCGTCCGTCCGGACACCAGCCACGTGATGTTCCCGTCGCCGGTCAGCGGTCCGGGGTTGAAGGCAGGCAACGGAAACGCGAGCGGAGTCAATTGGCGATTCAGGATTGATGATTGAGGATTGATTGACGATCGGTGGATTCCTGATTGGCCCGCCTGGCAGAACTGAACACTGACGTCAGAAGTAGGCCTTCAGCCGCGCGTACAGGAAGTCGCGGCTGGCCAGGCGGCTCAGGAAGTCGCGGCCGCTGCCGGTCAGCCACGCGCCCGACACCTCCAGCCACAGGTTCTCCCGAAGGGAGATCGCGGCCGTGCCGCGCACGAACGCGCTCTCGGACAGCGGATCGTACGCCGCCAGTATCCGAAGCGAGCGCGTGTCCAGGGAGAACGTGCGCCCGGCCGAGCCCACGAGCAGCACCTCGGTGCCGTCGAGGTCCGGATCGAGCCTCGCCGGTTCCCGCTCCGCGCCTTCCCGTTCGACCGAGCGCGTGGACACCACGACATTCCCGCTCACACGGTAGCTGCCAGCCGTGCGATCCGCACCGAAGCCCAGCTCCAGCGTCCTCCCGTCCACTGCGGTCACAAGGGTCTCCGACTGCAGCGTGTCGTCCGGAAACCAGGCGGCTTCACCGCGAATGCCCCAGGCGCCGCGGACGGTCTCGAAGTCGCTGGCGACCATCGTGTAGCGGGGGAACTCGCCTGCCAGCGTGAACACGGGCGGCCCGGGCGCGAAGGTCGGAACGGCCCGGCCGACGCTGTACACGGCGAACGGCTCGAGCCCGCGATACACGCTGGCTCCGAAGTCGACGCGGCCGACAGTCGCCGTCACGCGCCCGCCTCCCTGCACGTTCCGCCAGCGTCGCTCGGGCTCGTGCAGCTCGGGCAGGAAGAGCACGCAGTTCGGATCGGTGTCCGGACAGGTCCGCGCGGCCGACACGCCGAGGCTGAACGGAGAGTCCTCTTCGGCGAGCTGGTCGAACCGTCCCCGTCGATGCCACGGTACCACGAGGCTCTCGACGGTCACGCTGCCGGGCAGGTACACCCGGCCCCGCACCATGCCGACGGCGAGGCGACTTTCGCTGCGCCCTTCCAACAGGAAGCGCGACACGTCGAGCGGGTTCACCACATCGCCCGGCTGGAACTCGTCCAGCCGGCCCCAGGTGACCCGCCCCGCGCCCGCGCGGAGGTCGAAGTGCCGAGATCGCCACTCGACGTAGAGATCCGAGGGGCGGACGATGGCCGCGCGACGGGACGCGCCCTCGCCGCGGTCGGCCAGCAGACCGTCCGCGTACCCGGACGCCCGCAGGAAGAGCCGCTCGCCGACCCGGGGCTGCGCGTCCACGAACAGCCGGGCCCGCAGCTCCGTCGCCCCCCCGCCACCGTCGAGGCGAGGCGCGTTCGGCAGCGTATCGGCCATCAGCGACACATGCCCGTCGATCGCGTCGGTCCAGGCGGGCTGGGCCGCGGCCGGGGCAGGCGCGAAGGTAACCACGACAGCCAGGAAGGGCCCAGCCACCCGCCTCCGTGTCAGTGTCTTCGTCTCACCCAGTGCGTGCACGTCGGGCTTTGGCAACTTGGGACTTGGCCTGGGATTCGGGATTCGGGACTTGGGATTTCGCGTCGATCGCGCGTCCCATGCGGCGCGCGATCGACGCCGTGCCGTAGATGCCCGGCAACACCGTGATGACCGCCGGCACGATGAACACCTCCGCCACGAACGCCATCGCCATCGTCAGCGCCATCAGCCCGCCGAACCATGCCGTGGGCCGGTAGTCGGACAGCAGCATGACGCCGAAGGCGAACGAGTTCACCAGCGCCGTGGTCAGCGACGCCCGTCCTTCGTTGGACGCGGCGAGGCGGATCGCTTCGGCCGTCGAGACCCCGTTTGCCGCCTCTCGCCGGTACCGCCCGAGAAAGTGGATCGTGTCGTCGTCGGTGATGCCCAGCGCCACGCTGGCGACCATCACCGTGGCCACGTTCAGGGAGATCCCCATCCACCCCATCAGGCCCAGCACGGCCAGCACCGGGACGGCGTTGGCCACGACCGCGAGCAGGCCGAACCGGGCGGAACGGAACACGATGAAGATCACGGCAAACACCGTGACGAACGCCGTGCCGAAGCTCCTGATCTGCGACGTCACCAGGTAGTGGTCCAGCGTCGCGAAGATGCGGCCGGATCCCGTGACCGTCGTGCGAATGCCGCTGCCGGCGAACGCCTCTGCGGCGAGCTGCTCGGCCTGGTTGACCTGCTCGAACACCAGGTCCGAGCTCATCGACGCCAGCTTCACCGACATCTGGGCGCGCGAGTAGTCGCTCGCCGTCATCCTCGCGAGCTCGGCCCGCCCCTCGTCCGACAGCTCGAACACGAACAGCTCCTGCGCCACCACGTCGGCTGACGACGGAATCTCACCGCTCCCGCCTCCGAGCTCGCGGTGGACGCGCCGCACGTAGTCAGCCAGCGACACGACCTTCCGTACGTACGCCAGCCGCTCCAGCTCCGCCTTCAGCGCGTCCATCCGGCGCAGCGTGTCCGGATCCTTCATCGTCCCCGGCTCGCCCTCGAACATCACGTTGAAGCTGTAGACGCCCGACAGATCCTGGTCGATGACCTCCGCCGACTCCTGCAGCGGGTGGCCGGGCGCGAAGAAGTTGATGTGGTTGGTGTCGACCCGCAGGTGCCAGATGCCCGCGATCGCGACGACGGCCGCCGTCGCCAGCGTGGCCAGGACGGGAAACGCGCGTCGCATCGAGAAGCGCGCCACCGCCTCGAGCGGTCCCGACAGCCATCGCTCCTGCGGAGGCACCCGGGTTTCCGGCGGCACGAGCGTGAGCAGCGTGGGCAGGAACACGATCGACATGACGAAATCGATCATCACGCCCACGCTGGCGCCGATGCCGAAGGTGCGCACAGCCACGACGTCGCTCGTGGCCAGTGACAGCAGGCCCAGCGCGGTCGTCGCGCTCGCACCGAACAACGGCAGCATCAGGTTCCGGACGCTGGACACGAACGCCTGGCGCGCCTGCCCGCTGTCCCTCAGCTCGTGCACGAAGTGCTGCACGATGTGCACGTCGTCTGCCACCGCCAGCACGAGCACGAGCGGCGGCAGCATGCTGGACAGCACGTTGTAGCTGAAGCCGAACAGCGAGTAGAGCCCCATCGTCCACGCCGTGCTCGCCAGAACGGCCACCACGACAACGCCGGTCACCCTCCACGAACGGAACATCACGTACAACCCGGCGACGATCAGCGCCAGGATCGGCGGCGTGAACACCTCGGCGTTCCGGACGGTGACGCGGTTGTACGTCTCGCTGATCTCGAGGCTGCCGTTGTAGAAGACCTCCATCCCGTCCGGCAGCCGCGGGTCCACCACGGCGTGGATCTGCTCGATGACCTCGCCACGCACCTCGTCGATGCGGTCCTCGTCGAACGACACCACGACCAGCGTCACCCGGCCGTCCTCCGACACCAGGTCGCCCTTCAGCAGTTCGTCGCCCAGCGCCTGGTCGCGGGCAGCTTCGGCTGCCCCTGGCTCGTCGAGACTGCCCAGCAGCGGCTGCACCTCGATGCCGCCATCGTCGTCACCCGCCGACGGGAAGGCTCGAACGATGTTCGCCGTGGCGAGACTGTCCACCCGCTGGACGAGGCGGACGCGGGCGATCCCGTCGCTGATGTCCCGGATGAACCGCAGCGAGTCCCCGGTGAACAGACGGTCGCTCCTGAGGGCGATCAGGAGGACCCGGCCCCCGCCGAACTCGGCGCGGAAGCGCTCGTAGGTCTGGTAGACCGGATCGGACTTCGTGATCCAGGCGCTGATGTCGTTGTCGAGGTCCGTGAAGCTGACGAGCGGCGCCATCGCGAGCGCGCCGACGGCGATGATCGACGAGAGGACGTACCGCAGCCGCCAGATCAGGGCGGCCAGGTGCGCGCTCATCTCGGCTGCTCCAGCCGGCGGCGGCTGAAGTCCTCCCCGGTCAGGCCGACGTTGTAGCGGATGGACGTGGTCTCGAGCTCGGTCCGCGTGCGGGCGGCCTCGTTGGCAACGGTGAGGGCCATGACCGTCCAGATGCCGTCTACCCGATCCAGCCGTGTCACCTCGAACAGCTTGCCGCGGTCGCCGTGGCGGTCGAACTGCTCGCCGCGCACCATCACGAGGCTGTCCTTGAGAATCAGCGACGTGGATCGCTGGTAGCGGCGGCCCGCATCCTTCGCCCGCGACTCGATCAGCCACGCCTCGCTCGCCACGCCGTCAGCCCCTGTCCAGGTAGCGCGTTCGTCCAGGAACGCGTAGGCGTACTCCCCGATGGTGCGGCTGCCGACGTCCTCGTAGCTCAGGTCACTGCCGGCGAAGCTCTCTTCCTTCTCCGCTCCTGCGATGCGCCGGACGCGGCCCAGCGCCGGCAGGTAGAGGAATCGCTCGTCGTCTTCGGCCTCGTGCTCGCGGACGAGCAGCGCCGTGTCCTTGATGTCGCTGGGATAGGTGAAGCGGGCCAGCGTGCGATCGCCTTCGCCACCGGAGCCCCTGAGCGTCGACAGCCGCATCTGGCGCTCGCGCACGCGGCCCTGGCGGTCGAAGAGGCGCATGCGCATCTCGGCAACGGAGTCGCGGCCGGTGTCGCGGTCCTGCGCGCGCCGGACGACGGCCTCAGCCGTCAGGCGCCCGGCGGACCCGGCCGACCGGTTCTGAGGCGCGGCAACCGTGCCGCTCACGGCGACAGCGAGCAGCGCGACCGGCAGGGCGAGCAGCGCCCGGCTCATGACCCGATTCTGTGAACTGCTTCACAAGGATGTCAAGGAGTGGCCTGAAAATGCGTGTCTCACGTTGGGCATTGGTGATTGGTGATTGGTGATTGGTGATTGCATTGGCGATTGGTGATTGGTGATTGCATTGCCGATTGGCGATTGGCGATTGCCTGACGACGCCGACGTGACGGTCATTGGGCTTCGGGACTTGCGCGCCTCTCCTACCGTCCCTCGCCGACCCGCGGCAGCGTCGCCACGCTGATCAGGAACGCCACGAACATCACGCCCGATGCCCCGACGTAGGGCACGACCTTGCCGAAGTGGTCGTAGGCGAACCCGCCGACGGTCGGACCCACGATCCGCGCGAGGCTGGCCGCGGACTGCGAGACGCCCAGCACCCGCCCCTGCTCGTCAGCAGCCGACAGCCGCGAGATGAGGGCGGTCACCGACGGGCTGTTGAGCCCCATCCCCACCGCCAGCAGCCCGCTCGCGACCAGCAGCCACGGAATCGACGTGGCGGCGGGAATCAGGGCGAGGCCGGCCACGAGCGCCAGGATCGCCGGCGGCACCAGCCGGCGCTCGCCGAACCGCCGCGCCAGCCGCCCGACGAGCCCTCCCTGCACGATGGAGAGGATGACGCCGACGAACGCGAAGATGTAGCCGATGGTCGCCGCGGTGAGACCGAAGCGCCAGCCACCGAACAGCGCAAACGTCGCCTCGAAGCTGGAGAAGGCCGCGATGACGAGGAAGTAGACGAGCAGCAGCTGGGAAAGCCCCGGCCGCAGCATCGCCACCCGGAACGAATCGAGGCGGGAGACCCGTGTGCGCGCGCCCCGGGTGGCGGGCCTGGACTCGGGCAACACCTTCCACGCGGCGGCGAAGTTGGCCAGCGACAACGCGGCGGCGAAGTACGACGGCACGCTGTACCCGAACTGACTGAGGAAGCCGCCGATGGCCGGCCCCAGGATGAAGCCCAGCCCGAAGGCGGCACCCACCAGGCCCATGCCGCGGGCCCGGTTCTCGGGCGTCGTCACGTCCGCCATGTAGGCCTGCGCCGTGGCCACGTTCGCCCCGGCGATGCCCGCCGCGATGCGCGCGACGAACAGCACGGCGAGCGACGTGGCCATCCCGAAGAGCATGTAGGACAGGAACGACCCGAACAGTCCGATCAGGATCACCGGCCGGCGCCCGATCCGATCGGACAAGCGCCCCCAGAACGGCGCGAACAGGAACTGCATGAACGAGAAGGACGTGTTCAGCAGGCCGACCGTCAGGGCGGTGGCGCCGAAGCTCTCGGCGTAGAACGGCAGCAGCGGGATGATGATCCCGAAACCGATCAGGTCGATGAAGATGGTGACGAAGATGATCGCGACGGGACTCATACGGGTGTCCCCGGACGGCTGCGACGCGCAAACAGCACGAGGGAGAGGACGAGATAGTACGCCGGATAGGCCAGCGATGCCCAGATCAGCCACGCCGCCGCCGCGGGCCCGCGCCACGCGATCACGGCCACCGCCACGGCCCACAGCACGCCCAGCCCGATGGTGAGCGGCCGAAGCGCCTCGGTCTGCGACGGGTACACATACCGGATCGGCACGAAGACCAGTACGGCCAGGCCGCACAGGATGACGGTGTTCGTTTCCGGCGGCCAGCCGGCCGCGTACATGTACAGCACGACGATGTTCCAGTACGACGGGAAGCCGGTGAAGAAGCCGTCGGCGGTCTTGGCCTCACGACGGCTGAACCCGTAGGCGCTCGACAGCAGCACGAGCGCGCAGACGGCCATCGCCCACTCGTCCGGTACGAGCAGCGCCCGCCAGACGATCAGCACCGGCACGAACACGAACGTCAGGTAGTCGACGATGTTGTCGAGCAGCGCGCCGTCGAACCACGGAGTCCGTTCCGAGACGCGCGCGGCGCGCGCCAGCACGCCGTCGGTGGCGTCCACCACGGTGGCCGCATACAGCCAGAGAAAGGCCGTGCGGTAGTCGTGCTCGAACGCGGCGGCCGCGGCGGCCAGCGCCAGCACCGCGCCGCTGGCCGTGTAGAGGTGAACCAGCCAGGCCACGGTCAGGTGGAAACGGCACCCTTCATACGGCCACCGGCGCCTTGATGGCCGGGTGCGGGTCGTACCCCTCGACGGTGACGTCCTCGTAGCGGAACCGGTCGATCGACCGCACGGCCGGGTTGAGCTGCACGCGCGGCAGCGGACGGGGCGTCCGCGACAGCAGCTGCTCGGCCTGCGCGAGATGGTTCAGGTAGAGGTGCGCATCGCCGAGGGTGTGGATGAACTCCCCCGCCTGCAGGTCCGACACCTGCGCGACCATCATCGTCAGCAGGGAGTACGACGCGATGTTGAACGGCACGCCCAGGAACACGTCGGCCGACCGCTGGTAGAGCTGGCAGGAAAGCCGCCCGTCGGCTACGTAGAACTGGAACAGCACGTGGCACGGCTGCAGCCGCATGCGATCGAGATCCGCCACGTTCCACGCGCTCACGATCAGCCGCCGGGAATCAGGACTGCGGCGGATCGTCTCGATGACCTGCGCGAGCTGATCGATCGTCCGCCCGTCCGGCGCCGGCCACGAGCGCCACTGGTGTCCGTAGATCGGCCCCAGCTCGCCCCGCTCGTCGGCCCACTCGTTCCAGATCGACACGCCGTGCTCCTGCAGGTAGCGCACGTTGGTGTCGCCCGACAGGAACCAGAGCAGCTCGTGCACGACCGACGGCAGGTGGATCTTCTTCGTGGTCAGGAGCGGGAAGCCGGCCGCCAGATCGAAGCGCATCTGGTATCCGAACAGGCTGAGGGTGCCCGTGCCGGTGCGGTCCGCCTTGCGCGCGCCGCGCTCGAGAATCTCCCGCACCAGGTCGTGGTAGACCTTCACTCCCCTTCGTCCCCCTTCGCCCAGTAGCGCGAATACTCCTCCAGATAGGACAGCGTGGCCATCGAGCGCATGCGATCGAAGAAGAGTACGCCGTCGAGATGGTCGGTCTCGTGCTGCGCCACGCGTGCAGGGAACCCGTGCAGCGGGAGCTCGATTGCGCGGCCCGTGCGGTCCAGCGCCCGGAGCACGATGTCGACGTGTCGCGGCACCATCCCGCGGATGTCGGGAATGCTGAGACACCCCTCCCAGCCCTCCTCGACCGCCGGGCCCGCGGGCACGATCTCCGGATTGACCAGGGTCACCACGTCGCTCGACTCGTCCGGTTCGTCATCGAGGAGCGCAACGAACAGCCGCAGCCCCTCGTGGACCTGCGGACCGGCCAGCCCCACCCCGTGGTACTCGCGCATCGTGTCGATCATGTCGTCGATGAGCTTCTGGACGGCCGGGGTCCGCAGCCCGGCGGGCGTGAGGGGACGGGCACGCTCACGGAGCACCGGGTGCCCCATGCGCGCCACCTTGAGAATCGACATGGAGGAGAATTATAGGCTCACGGCTCACGGCTCACGGATGCTGCACTCTCACGACGATTCGCACGCCTACCGGCACTGCCCCGTCTGCGGTGGGCGGCTCGAAGCCCGCCTGCTCAAGGCCGGCGAGCCGACGCGTCTCGTCTGCGTGGACTGCGCCTTCGTCTTCTACATCGACCCCAAGCTGGCGGTCGGCACGATCATCAGCGACCGCGGCGGCCGCGTCGTGCTCGTCAGGCGCGCGATCGAGCCCGGGTACGGCAAGTGGGTGTTCCCCGGCGGCTACGTCGACCGCGGTGAGCCGCTCCTCTCTGCCGCCGTGCGCGAGGCGCGCGAGGAGTGCGGCCTCGACGTGCGGATCGACCGCCTCCTCAACGTCTATTCGTACGCGGGGCGCGCCCCGGTCATCGTGGTCTACGCCGCCACGATGACGGGCGGGCTGCTGGGCTGCGACGACGAAGGGCTGGAGGGACGCTTCTTCAAGCCGCACGAGATTCCGTGGGACGATCTGGCCTTCCGGAGCACGACGGACGCCCTCGCCGAGTTCCTGCGCGCCTGACCCCGTCGTGCCCCTTCCCCGATGATCTCCCGAGCCCTGGCCGACGGCGTCCTGCTCCTGCACCTGGCGTTCATCGCCTTCGTGCTGGCGGGCGGCCTGCTGGCCCTGCGGTGGCGCCGGGTCCCCCTCGTACACCTGCCCGCCGCTCTTTGGGGTGTGTTCGTCGAGGCGTCGGGAGGCATCTGCCCCCTGACGCCACTCGAGAACCTGTTGCGGCAGAGAGCAGGTGATGCCGGCTACACCGGCGGTTTCGTCGAGCACTATCTCGTTCCTGCCATCTACCCGGCCGGGCTCACCTGGAACGTACAGGTCGTGCTCGCCAGTCTGATCGCGGCAGTGAACATCGGAGTCTACTGGCTGGTCTGGCGGCGGAGGCGGCGATGATGTCTGGCTGGCAGCGTCTGTGAGCGTCACGGTTCTCGGGTTGTTGGTCGGCGGGGGCGCCCTGCTGGTTGTCGGAGGAGACCTGCTCGTGCGAGGCGCCAGCCAGCTGGCCCGCGCGGCCGGCTTGTCGCCGCTCATCATCGGTCTGACCGTCGTGTCGTTCGGGACGAGCGCCCCCGAACTCGCCACCAGCACCCTGGCGGCGCTTCGCGGCCAGGGCGACGTGGCCTTCGGCAACGTCGTCGGCAGCAACATCTTCAACGTCCTCGTCGTGCTGGGTGCCTCGGCCGTCATCACACCGCTCGTCGTGGCACAGAAGCTCGTGTGGTTCGACGTGCCGCTGATGATCGGTCTGTCGGTCGCGGTGGTGGCGCTCGGGTGGGACGGTTCGGTCAGCCGCCTCGAAGGGCTGTTGCTGGTCATGGGCCTCGTGGCGATGGTCGCGTACTCGGTCCGATCGGAACGGAACGAAGCACCGGAGGTAATCCAGGAATACGAGGACGAATACGGCGACCGCGGCCCGGGCCGCCGCCGCGGCCTTCCCTATGCGGTCGGGGTGACGCTGGCCGGCCTGACGGTGCTGGTGCTCGGCTCGAGGCTGTTCGTGGACGGCGCCGTCGCCGCCGCGCGCGTGCTGGGCGTGAGCGAGCTGGTCATCGGCCTGACGATCGTGGCGGCTGGCACCTCCCTGCCCGAGCTGGTCACGTCCATCGTGGCCGCCATGAAGAAGGAGCAGGACATCGCGGTCGGGAACGTCGTCGGCAGCAACGTCTTCAACATCCTCGGCGTGCTCGGCATCGCCGCGCTGGCGGCGCCCTCGGGCGTGGCGGTCTCGGAGGTGGCCCTCGGCGTCGACGTCCCCGTGATGATCGCCACCGCGGTCGCCTGCCTGCCGATCTTCTTCACGGGTCACGCGGTCCTGCGCTGGGAAGGGCTGGTGCTCGTCGGCTACTACGCCGCCTACCTGGCGTTCGTCGTCCTCGACGCCACCCGGCACGACAGCCTTCCGCTGTTCAGCGGGTTCATGCTGGCGTTCGTCCTGCCCCTGACCGTGCTGACGATGATCGTGGTGACCGTGCGCGAAGTCCGGTCGAGACGCGCGTCGCAGGACCGAACCGTGTGACACGGGGTCCTGGACGTGGCCTGATCGATCCCGGCGCACGACGCTCACCGGCTGGCGCCCCTCGCGGGAAGTGCTGTACAACGTCGTGGTGACCGACGACCCTGCGGCCGAACAGGCCGCGGCCGTGACGCGCCCCCCGCTCGTCACGCTCCTGGCCGTCCTGCAACTGCTGGGCGCCGCCGGAGGCCTCCTTGGGGGCGTGGTGATCCTCGGCGCGGTGGCCGCTGGCGCCCAGGTGGAGCAGGCTGGCGTCATCGGGTTCGTGCTGCTCGCGACCGGCACGGTTCAGCTCGTCTGCGGCACGGGGCTGTGGAAGCTGCGGCCGCACGGTCGCACGATGCAGCTCGCGTTCGCCTGGGTCGGGCTTATCGGGTTCCCCTTCGGCACGCTGATCTCGATCCTGATCCTCGTGTACCTCCTGAAGCCGGAGATGCGGCTGCTGTTCTCCGGCAGAATGGACGATCTCTCGGCAGACGAGCGCGCGCATATCGCCGCGGTGAGCCGGGGGCCGCTCGCCACGGCCGTCATGGCGGCGGTCATCGGCATCACGGCGCTCGCGGTCGTGGCGCTGCTGGCCATCGTGACCTTCCCGCAGCTCCTCAGCGAGCGGCAGTCCGCCAACGAGGCCTCCGCCATCGGAACGCTCCGAGCCATCAACAGCGCCCAGATCGCCTTCGCCGCGGCCTGCGGCAACGGCTTCTACGCGCCGACGCTCGCGGCGCTGGCCGCTCCGGCGCCGGGACAATCCAAAGGGTTCCTCGCGGCCGAGATGGCGCGGGAACCCCTCGTCACCAGCGGGTACGCCGTCACCCTCTCGCCGGGCGACGTCGCCGACAGCCCCGCGGCGTGCAACGGGACCGAGGTCGTGTCGGCCTACGCCGTCGAAGCCGTGCCGCTCACCGCGGGCGACAGCGGCGTCCGCTTCTTCGCCACGAACCAGGAGGGCGTCATCTTCGAGTCCACCTCGCCGATCCTGATGACGCTCGACGGCGTGCCGCCGGATGCCACGCCGATCGACGAAGACGTGCAGCCGTGAAGGGATCACGGTTATGAGCGACATCCTGCTCGGAAAAGGCGCAGCGCCCGTCCATCTGCTCGCGCGCTACGGCAACCGTCACGGTCTGGTGGCCGGTGCAACCGGCACCGGCAAGACGGTCACGCTGATGGTGCTCGCGGAAGGCTTCTCCCGGCTCGGGGTCCCCGTGTTCATCGCCGACGTGAAGGGCGACGTGGCGGGACTGGCAGCAGCAGGGGCCGGCGGTGATCGGGTCCACCAGCGGGCAACCGACGTCGGGCTCGCGGGCTACACGCCGGAAGCCAGTCCGGTGATCTTCTGGGACCTGTACGGAAGAGCTGGCCATCCGGTCAGGACGACGATCAGCGAAATCGGCCCGACGCTGCTCGCACGCATCCTCGAGCTGAACGACACGCAGGCGGGCGTCCTCGAGATCGCCTTCGCGCTGGCGGACGACCGGGGCCTGCTGCTGCTCGACCTCGACGACCTCCGCGCGCTGCTCGGGTTCGTCGCCGAACGGCGCAAGGAGGTCTCGGCCGAATACGGCCTGGTCAGCCAGGCCTCGGTGTCGGCGATTCAGCGGGCGCTGCTTGCACTGGAGCGGGAGGGGGCGGCCGACTTCTTCGGCGAACCGGCCCTGGAGCTGACCGATCTCCTGCGCACCGACCTCGGCGGCCGCGGCGTCATCTCGATCCTGTCGGCCGACCAGCTGGTCCTCAGGCCGCGCCTCTAAGGCCGTGCCACTGCCGGTCGAGCGCACGCTGATCGCACCGCCCCGCTGTCGCATGGGCGCGCTGACGACAGAGGAGCGAGCCGCCGTGATGGCGCGGAGCCCCGTGGGCGCGAAGTACAAGACGGCCGTCAACCGCGAGTCGGCGTTCGAGCGGCTCGCCCAGCGGCACGAGGGCGCCGCGCAGGCCGACACACACGAGGCGCCGTCACCGGCGCGAGGGAAGTCGGCGCCAGCCGAGGCCGGCCGGGGCGCCCCGGGCGGCCTGTTGTGGGGAACGGGCCGCCGCCAGGGGCTCGTCGAGACGATGGCCAAGCAGGCGGCGAGGACCGCCGGCAGCCAGATCAGCCGGCGCATCCTGCGGGGCGTGCTCGGCGGGATCCTCGGCGGGCGGTGAGGACGGAAGGAGACCGATGGGCGTATCCGCGATCGAGGCGCTCCGGCGCCTGCAGGAGGGCAATCGGCGCTTCTGCACCAACGTCATCAGCTCGGACGCGCTGGCGACCCGCTCCAGGCGCGAGGAACTCGCGATGTCACAGCAGCCCTTCGCCATCGTGCTCGGGTGCTCCGACTCGCGCGTGCCGGCGGAGCTCGTATTCGACCAGGGGCTCGGGGATCTGTTCGTCATCCGCGTCGCGGGCAACATCGTCGCGCCGTCGCAGGTGGGGAGCGTGGAGTTCGCCGCCTCGCGGTTCGGCACGCGCCTGGTCGTCGTGCTCGGCCACACGCAGTGCGGCGCGATCCTGGCCACGATCGAAGCGCTGCAGCAGCCGAGCGGAGACCAGTCACGCAACCTGCGATCGATCGTGGAGCGCGTGCGGCCGTCGGTCGAGACGCTGCTCCACACCGATCTGCGGCACGACCCCGAGGCGCTCGTCCGGGCAGCCGGGCGCGCCAACATCAGGGCGTCCGCGAACCACTTGCGCCACGGGTCGCGAATCCTCGAGCAGCTGATTCAGGACGACGGCCTGGTCGTCGTGGGCGGCGAGTACTCGCTGGAGTCGGGTGTCGTGGAGTTCTTCGACGGCGTGCCCGACTCCGGGTAGCCTCGAGCGTCCCCGTACACGGCTCAGGCGACGGTAATCTCTGTCGCCAGGTAGACGTCCTGAATGGCGTTGAGCAGCGCCACGCCGTCCTTCAGCGGGCGCTGGAACGCCTTGCGGCCCGAGATGAGGCCCGTCCCGCCCGCCCGCTTGTTGATGACCGCCGTGCGGACGGCTTCCCTGAGATCGCTCTCCCCGGCCGACGCGCCGCCCGAGTTGATCAGGCCGGCGCGGCCCATGTAGCAGTTGGCCACCTGGTAGCGCGTGAGGTCGATCGGGTGGTCCGAGGACAGATCCGAGTAGACCTTCTTGTGCGTCTTGCCGAAGTTCAGCGCCGTGAACCCGCCGTTGGTCTCCGGCAGCTTCTGCTTGATGATGTCGGCTTCGATCGTCACGCCCAGGTGGTTGGCCTGCCCCGTCAGGTCGGCGGCCAGGTGGTAGTCGGTCTCCTTCGTCTTGAACGCGGAGTTCCGGAGGTAGCACCAGAGCACCGTGAACATGCCCAGCTCGTGCGCCTGCTGGAACATCTCCGTCACTTCCTGGATCTGCCGCTTCGACTCCTCGGACCCGAAGTAGATCGTTGCGCCCACGCCCATGGCGCCCATGTCGAATGCCTGGCGGACGCTGGCGAACCGGATCTGGTCGTACGCGTTGGGATAGGAGATGAACTCGTTGTGGTTGAACTTCAGGATGAAGGGAATCCGGTGGGCGTAGCGGCGCGACACCGCGCCCAGCACACCCAGTGTCGAGGCCACGGCGTTGCAGCCACCTTCGACCGCCAGCTTCACGATGTTCTCGGGATCGAAGCAGACGGTGTTGGGGGCGAACGACGCGCCGGCCGAGTGCTCGATGCCCTGGTCCACCGGGAGGATGGACACGTAGCCGGTCCCGCCGAGGCGGCCGTGGTCGAACAGCGACTGGAGGCTCGTCAGGACGCGCGGCGAACGGTTGGAGATGGAGAAGACGCGATCGATGAAGTCCGGGCCCGGCAGATGGAGCTGCTCGCGGGGAATGGTCCGGCACTGGTGGTCCAGGAGGGCCGCTCCATCCGCCCCCAGAATCGCCGCTACATCAGTGGTTCCGGCAGTACGCCGCTCGACGGTGGCAGTGGTCACGAGAGCTCCTCAGCAGAAAATCCCAAATCCCGAATCCCAATTCCCAAGTCCCAAATCCCAAGTCCCAAATCCCAAGCCAAGGCCCACGTTCCGAATCCCAAAGTTATACATCGGGGAACTCGAATTCCTCCACGGCGGCCGCTTCCACGGCCTGCCCGACGATCCCGTCGATGTCCAGCGCCGCTTCGGCGCGCTCGACCGTCGCGCGCCGGGCCTTCGTCTGCGGGTTGCGGGGCGTGAACAGCGTGCAGCAGTCCTGGTCCGGCACGATGGAGATCGGGTACGTCCCAAGGGCCCGTGCCTCGCTCATGATCTCCTCCTTGTCCATGCCGACCAGCGGCCGGAGGATCGGCAGGCTCGCGACGTTCCCGATCACCGCGAGGTTCTCCAGCGTCTGGGACGCCACCTGACCCACCGCCTCGCCGGTGACCAGCGCCTGCGCCCGCCTGGCCCGTGCGATGCGCTCGGCAATCCTCAGCATCAGCCGACGGTACACGACCACGCGCAGCGGGCCCGGCACGGCGAGGACGACCTGCTGCTGGAGATCACCGAACGGCACGAGATACAGCCTCGAGCGGAGCTGCCGGCGTGTCAGCAGATCGACGAGCTGTCGCGCCTTCTCCTGCGAGGCGCGCGAGAGGATCGGGTAGCTGTGGAAGTGGACGAACGTCACCGCGCAGCCGCGCTTCATGGCCCGGAACGCGGCCACCGGCGAGTCGATACCGCCCGACAGCAGGCAGACCACGCGCCCGGCGGTGCCGGCCGGCAGCCCGCCCGGGCCGCGCTCCTTGCCGAAGTAGTAGAACGCTTCGTCGGTCAGCACCTCCACGTGCACCACCAGCTCGGGCCGCTCGAGGTCCACGCGCCACCCCCGGGCCTGGCCGATGCGCCCGCCCACTTCGCGTTCGATCTGTGGCGAGGTCAGGGGGAAGCGCTTGTCGGCGCGCTTCGCCGACACCCGGAAGCTGCCGGCTTCGCGCGCGCCCAGGTCGCGGAGCACGGCTGCCGCGATCGCATCCAGGTCGAGCCGCTCGCGCCCGGCCAGCGAGTAGTTGGCGATCCCGAAGGTGGTCTTCAATCGCTCCGCCACCCTGTCCGGATCGACACCAGGTCCCGGCACGACTTCAATCCGCCCCATCAGCGACCGCACGACCGTCCCCCCGAGATCGCGCACGGCCTGCCGCAGGTTGCGCACGAGCCGCGCCAGGAACCAGGGCCGGTTCTTCCCCTTGAGCGCGATCTCCTGGTAGTGGACGAGGAATGAGGGCGAAGACATTGAAGATTGAGGATTGGTGATTGACGATTGATTGGTGATTGGTGATTGGTGATTGGTGATTGGTGATTGCAGACTACATTGAGGACTGCAGATGCGCGATCTGTTCGCCTCACTCGTCGCTCTCGTGCTCGTGTTCGCTGCGCTGAGCCTGGCGACGACGCTGCACTACTACCGCAAGCGGCGGGAGCGCGCGGCGCAGGCCGAGCGGAGCCGCGGCCGCCGCATCATCGCCGAGCTGCCGGTCGGCGAGGACCTCACGCTGTTCACGGAAGACGCGGTCCGCTTCTACTACGGCTCACTGTCGGTGGACAAGGCGGCCGTCATGGCGGTCCGGGTGCTGATCAACGGCGCGCCGATCGCCACCGTCACCTCCACGCGCGCGCCCCAGGGCGCGCTTCAGCCCACGTCGGTCGACGACCGCCCGGACGGCATCGCGCGCGACCGCTGGGACGTCGCCCTCGAAACGCTGGAGGGCACCACGCTGGTCGAGTGCGGCGCCGTGCGCGAACGCGTCTCGCAGGAGCTGGCGCGCAAGGTCTTCGACGCCGTGAAGGCGGACGTGGAACGCCGGAACGCGTCTACCACTCCACTTCGCTGACGCCCGCCCGGTGGTTGACCGCGCGAGCCATCACGAACAACAGGTCCGACAGCCGGTTCAGGTACGTCAGCACCACGGCTTCGACGCCATCCAGCGTCACGGCCCGCCGCTCGGCGCGCCGGCACACCGTCCGCGCGAGGTGCAGCGCCGCGCCTGCAGGACTCCCGCCCGGCAGGATGAACGCGCGGAGCGGCGGCAGCTCCTCCTCGAAGCGATCGATGGCGTCCTCGAGCAGCCGCACGTCGGCATCGGTCACGGTGGCCTTGGCCACGCGCTTCGAGATGCGTGCGGACGAATCCGCCAGCCGCGCCCCGAGCGCGAACAGCTTCTGCTGCAGCTGCTCCACGAGGCCCGCCATGTCGTCGTCCACACCCGCGGCTCGTACGACGCCGAGGCAGGCGTTGAGCTCGTCCACCTCGCCGTAGGCATCGACGCGCGGATCGGACTTCGGCACGCGCGTGTTGTCGAAGAGCGACGTTTCGCCCCGGTCGCCGGTTTTTGTGTAGATTTTCACGAGTCGAGTGACCGCCATTATACGAGCGCATGCGCAACGAGCGGCTTCCCCTTCCCCCTGAACGGCGCGCGTTCCGCCGCCGTCTGCTGGCCTGGTACGACGAACACGGACGCGACCTGCCGTGGCGGCGGACCGACGACCCGTACCACATCCTCGTCTCCGAGGTGATGCTGCAGCAGACCCAGGTCGATCGCGTGCTGCCGAAGTATCACGAGTGGCTGGAGAAGTACCCGTCACTGCCGGCGCTCGCTGCGGCGCAGGTCGAAGACGTGGCCGAGACGTGGCGGCCGCTCGGCTACAACATCCGCCCGAGACGGCTGCACGACATCGCCCGGGAGGCCACCACGCGCTTCGGCGGCACGCTGCCGTCCGACGAAGCCACGCTGCTCTCGTTCAAGGGGCTCGGCGCCTACACCGTCGGCGCCATCCGCAGCTTCGCGTTCCGCGAGCGGGCGGCGATCCTCGACACCAACGTGGCTCGCGTGTTGTTCCGCGTCTTCGTCGGCAAAGGCAACCCGAAGGCGCACGCCACGAGGAAGCACCTGTGGGCCGTGTCCGAGGCGCTGGTGCCGCGCAAGCGCGTGTTCGACTTCAACCAGGCGCTGATGGACTTCGGGGCGATGCTCTGCACCGCCCGCAAGCCCGGGTGCCTGGTGTGTCCGATGGCGAAAGACTGCCGGTCGTCGCCGCTCGGGAAGTAGGGTGGCCAAGGATCGGGCCGCCCGTCGGCGTTCGGCGTTACACTCCCGCACGGCAGGGGCGTGGGAGGCGGCTGGCCTTCCGCAACCCGGCTGCATGTGGTGGCGTTCATGAAGGTCGTTCTCGACATCGATCGGCTGCTCCGGGAGGGTCGTCTCACCGACGCGGAGCACGCCCGGCTGAAGGCGTTCGCCGCGGAAGACACGGGGTCGCTCGCCTTCAACATCCTGATCGGCTTCGGTGTCGTCGCGACGGCGGGGGGCGCGCTGGCATTGCTGCAGTCGGCGGACGCCTCGATCGTGCTCGGCGCCATCCTGTCGGGCGCCGGAATGATGATCGGCGCGAACCACCCCCGCCGCTGGGGCGTGCTCGGCTCCATCGTCCTGCTGGTCGGCACGATCATGGCCGCGGGGGGCATCGTCATCCGCGCGGAGGGAGGGCTGGCGGGCTTCCTGCTCGTGGCCGCCCTGTCGCTCGCCGGAGGGATCTGGGCGCAGAGCGGCCTCCTCGTCGCGATTTCGGCCCTGGCGCTGTCCGCCGCGGCGGGCGCCGCCACGGCGTACGGACACGCGATGTACGTGCTCGTGATCCGTCAGCCGACGGTCACCGTCGTGCTGTTCGGCGTGTCGAGCTGGGCGGCCTATGTGCTGTCGCTGCGCCTGCGCGCCGGCTACCGGCACCTGGCGATCGTCTTTGCCAGGACGTCACTGTTCCTGGTCAACCTCGGATTCTGGGTCGGATCGCTCTGGGGGGACTCCCTGTGGCTCCAGGACGACGATTGGGCGTTCCAGAGCGGTCAGCTGATCCCGTACTGGGTGTTCGTGATCGCCTGGGCCCTCGGGCTGCTGGCGACGGGGGTGTGGGCGGCGCGAGCCAACAGGCGGTGGGTGGTCAACCTGCTCGCGGTCTTCGGCGCCATCCACTTCTACACCCAGTACTTCGAGCTGCTGGGTGCGTCTCCCGCAGCGATCCTGCTGGCCGGGCTCGTCGCGGTGGGAATCGCCCTCGCCATCGCCCGCTACAACCTGGGTGTGAAGCCCCCCCAGGTCGCCCCCGCGGCGTGACGCCCGCGATCGCCGGAGCCGGGGTCTCGACCGCCCGCCCGGGCGGCCGTCCGGTCCGATCCGCGGGGGCACCTGCGGCCGGGAGGCACTGACCCGCGGTGGCCACGGACATGATCGTCGTGGCAGCCGTCGTCGAGCGCGCCGGCCGGTTCCTCGTCACACGGCGGCAGCATGGCGTGCATCTGGAGGGCTACTGGGAGTTTCCCGGCGGCAAGGTCGATCCGGGCGAAGACCACCAGACGGCGCTCCGGCGCGAGCTGCGCGAAGAACTCGACGTGGACTGCGAGCCGGGCGAGCTCATGTTGACGACCGCGCACGACTACGACGACCGCCGCATCACGCTGTGCTTCTACCGGTGCACGCTCGGCGGCACTCCGCGCGCCCTGCTCGGCCAGGAGGTGCGCTGGGCCACCCGCGACGACCTCGGCCAGTTGAGGTTTCCCCCGGCAGACGACGAGCTCATCCGGCTGGTGCGCCGCAGCCCGGGCGAAGGTGGACGCGCTTGACGGGGCGCGGAGGCGGGACGGACAATCCGCCGAACGACGCCGGAGTCTCACCCACAGGAGGTAACTGCGATGCGACGCCTGATCCTGGCTGGCCTGTTGACCGCCACCGTGTCCGTCCCTGCCGACGCGCAGGAAGGGCGTGTGCAGGCGGGCAAGGCGCTCTGGGACTCCCAGATGTGCAGCTTCTGCCACGGCAACTACGGCGAGGGCGGCTTCGGACCCGAGCTGGCCCATCGCGCCTCCTCGTTGACGCTCGCGCAGTTCACCCGCGCGGTCCGGGCACCCTGGGGCGTGATGCCGCAGTTCGGCGAATCGCAGTTGAGCGATCAGAACCTGGCGGACATGCACGCGTACCTGGGGAGCCTGCCGGAGCCCAGGCGCGTCGGCCACTGGCACTGGGACCTGCCACCCAACGATGATGCGCCTGTCGGCCAGGTGCTGCAGGTGTCGTTCGGATGCGGCCAGTGCCACGAGCCGGAGCTCGGCATGCCGCGCCGCCAGCTCGGCGCCATCGCCCGCGACACCTCCTTCGAGTACTTCGCCGACGCGGTCTGGAACCACAACGAGAAGTACCCCAAGGGGCGCATGGGCAGCTTCTCGCGGGAGCGGCTGCCGGAGGTGGCGCTCCGGGAGATCTACGACTTCATGATGGGTCTCGGCCTCCGCGTGCCGATGTCCGGCACGATCAGACCCGCTACGGGCGAACACAGCTACACGGTGCAGATTGCGAACACGGGCACGCCCGGGAAGGGGCTCGATGCGGAGATCGTCACCGTGTCGATCGTCGTGCCCGACGGCTTCTCGGTCGTCAGCACCGAGGGTGAGGGCTACCAGGGCGTCCGGCCGGCGAAGGCCCAGATGTTCTACTTCGACGGCAGCGGACGGGTGCGCGAATGGGAAGCCGACGCGATGATCTGGAAGGTGCCGCGCATCGCGGCCGGCGGCAAGCAGAACTTCAGCTTCACGCTCAAGGGCAGCGGGACGCCAGCGGCCGATGGGTTCGAAGGATCGATGCTCTGGTGGGAGAAGCCGCTGACCCGGATGGAGTACCCGGACCTCGAGTACCGGGACGTGCGGATTCCGGAAGTCGGCGACGCCAACTTCATCCTCTTCCGCCCGTAGCGCTGCCGAAGGAGCCGTCGTCAGCCGGCCCGGAACGGCAGCGCGTCGACGACGGCCTGCACCTCGCCAGCCGCCGTCGACGCTCGCAACTCCGTCCCGGGCGCAAGATGGTCGCGGTGCACGTAGCCGAGACCGATCCAGCCGAGATCCGGCGACTGCGCCACGCTCGTCACGCGCCCGACGTCGCGGCCGTCCTTCGTGAGATGCGCGTCCTTCGCGATCCCGCCCCCGTCGTCGAACCTCAGGCCGACCAGTTTCCTGGCCACGCGCCCGTGGCCGATGTGAAGCATGCGGATGATCACTTCCTGCCCGACGTAGCAGCCCTTGGTCAGTGAGATCGCGCGGCTCTCGATGCCGGCCTCGAGCGGGATCGTGTTCTCGTCCATGTCCACTCCGAAGAGCGGGCACCCCGCCTCGACGCGCGCCACCGCGATCGCGTCGGCCGACACCGCCTTCGCTCCGGCACCTTCGAGCGCTCCTCGAAGCGCGCTCTCGCCGCCGGCGTCGACATAGAGCACGAAGCCGGGGACGCCCAACAGGTCCAGTCGCACCGCCACGACGGCGCCAGCCGCGTACGGCGCCCGGGCGTTCCTGTACCGAGGCCAGTCCGCAAGACCGACAGAGCTTCCAAGGGCGGCCTCTATCGCCGCCGCGGCCTTCGGGCCGTGCAGCTCCAGGCGCCGGAGCGGCTCGGACAGGTCCGCGAGCGCGACCTGCTCCGAGAACAGGAACTGGTCGAGCCGCTGCAGGACGCTCGCCGCGGTGAACGCCGGCACGTCCAGCAGGACCATGTCCCCCGACTCCAGCACGTGCAGGTCGGTCGTCATCCGGCCCTGCGGCGTGAGCCACGCCGCGTAGCAGCCGCTCCCCGGCGCCAGGGCCGGGATGTCGTTCGTCAGGAGCCCCTGGAGGTACGAGGCCCGATCGGGCCCGGAGACGCCGATCAGGCCGCGCGGCTGCGCTTCGCCGAGCGCCGCACCCTCACGGATGATCCGATAGCCGGCAGGCACGGTCATTCTGATACGATCGGCGGGAAAAATGGCTCGTTCTCATTGTATCTGCCTCGCCCTGGCCGTTCTGCTCCCGCCCGCCGGCGCAGCCGCGCAGGCGCCGCCCGCGGAAGACACTCAGGTCTTCGTGGTGTTTCTCGGCGGCACCGCCGTGGGCCGCGAGACGGTCACGGTGACGCGGGACGACACGGGCCTGACCATCACGGGACGCAGTGTGCTGGGGCCGCCGGTCAACGTCCTCGTGCACAAGGCGGAGATGCGCTACGGCACCGACATGACGCCTCAGCGGCTGTCGATCGAAGCCGACGTGCGCGGCAGCGCCATCAGGCTCGTGGCAACCTTCGCGGACGGCCAGGCCACGGTGGAGTCGACTGAGAACGACAAGCCGTTCTCCAAGGTCGATACCGTCTCGCCGCGGACGCTCGTGCTGCCGAACCTCTTCTTCGGCATGTACGAGGCGCTCGGCCGCCGGCTGGCCACGACGGAAGTCGGCGCCGGACTCCCGGTCTACGTCGCACCCGAGGTCGAGATTCCCATGCGCCTGCGCGGCATGACGACGGATCGCTTCCAGGTCAACAAGGACGTGCTCGAACTCCGCCGCTACGAGCTGGCGGTCGCCAATCTCGGTGGCGAGGTCATCACGCAGGTGTCGGTCGATCCGCAGGGCCGGATGGTGCGCCTGACGGTTCCCGTGCAGGGACTCGACGTCGTGCGCGAAGACATCGCCAGCCTCAGCTCGCGCCCGCTGACGCACTCGAACCCCACCGACGAGCCGATCACGATTCCCGCCGAAGGGTTCAACATCGCGGGCACGATGACGCGACCCACCAGCCCACCAGCGAAAGCGCCGGCCGTCGTCCTCATCGCCGGATCCGGCGTCAGCGACCGGGACAGCGTGGTCGCCGGCGTGCCCATCATGAGCCACATCGCCGGCGCGCTGGCCAGAGCGGGCTTCATCGTCGTCCGCTACGACAAGCGGGGCACGGGGCAGTCGGGCGGACGGGCAGAGAACGCCACGATCCGCGACTTCTCGAACGACGCGCGCACGGTGGTCCAGTGGCTCGAGAAACGCGACGACGTGGATTCGGACCGCGTCGCCGTGGTGGGACACAGTGAAGGCGCGTGGGTGGCGCTGGTCACCGCCCAGCGGGAGCGGCGCGTGGACGCCGTCGTGGCGATCGCGGCCGCCGCCTCGACCGGCGCCGAGCTCATCCTCGAACAGCAGGCGCACGCGCTCGACCAGATGGAGATCAGCGACGAGGAGCGCGTCTCGAAGGTCGACCTCCAGAAGCAGCTCCAGGAGGCGGTGATCACGGGCAGGGGCTGGGAGGCGATCCCGCGCGAGTATCACAGCGCCAACACGCCCTGGTTCCAGAGCCTGCTCGCATTCGACCCCGCCAGGGACCTCGGCGATCTGGACGAGCCGCTGCTCATCGTCCATGGCGAGCTCGATCGCCAGGTGGACGCGTCGCACGCCGAGCGGCTGGCTGCGCTGGCCCGCGAGCGCAGCAACTCGCCGTCGATCGACGTCGTGACGGTAAGGGGCGTGAACCACCTGCTGGTGCCCGCCGAAACCGGCGGGCTGAACGAGTACGCCACGCTCGCCGATCGCAACGTCAGCCCGGAGGTGCTGAAAGCGATTGCCGACTGGCTGACTCGCACGCTGCCCACGCGATGAGCGACCGCGTCTGCGTCCCCGATTTCATCCGGAAGAAGCGCCAGGGCGAGCGCATCGCGGTGCTCACCGCGTACGACGCCACCATGGCACGCCTGTTCGACCGCGCCGGTGTGGATGCGCTGCTCGTGGGCGACTCGGTCGGCATGGTGGCCCTCGGCTACGCGAGCACGATCCCGGTCACGCTGGACACGATGGTGCACCACACGGCGGCGGTTGCCCGCGGCACGGAGCGCGCGCTGGTCGTCGCCGACATGCCGTTCATGACGTTCCAGGTCGGTGTGGAAGACGCGATGCGGAACGCGGCGCGGCTCGTCCAGGAAGCAGGCGCGGCCGCCGTGAAGGTGGAAGGCGCGGGTCGCGTGCTCGAAGTCGTCCACCGCCTGACCGAAGCCGGCGTGCCGGTGATGGGGCACCTGGGGCTCCTCCCGCAATCCGTCCACCGGGTCGGGGGATACCGCACACAGGCCACGACAGCGCGCGAACAGGAGGCGCTGGTGTCCGACGCCGTCGCCCTCGAGCAGGCCGGGGCGTTCGCGATCGTGCTCGAGCACATTCCCGAGGACGTCGCGGGCACGGTGACCCGCCGCGTCGCCGTGCCGACGATCGGCATCGGTGCCGGGGCGGACTGCGACGGTCAGGTGCTGGTCGGTCCCGACATGCTGGGGCTGTTCGATCGCGTCCCGCCGTTCGTGAAGCGGTACGCGCAGCTCTCGGCTACGGTCACCGGCGCAGCGCGCAGCTACGTGGCAGACGTGCGCAGCGGTGCCTTTCCTCCCGTCCGCACGCGTGAGAAGGTGCCGTCCGCCTGAATGCCACCAGAGGTCGTCGCGTCGATCGCCGGGCTGCGGGCGCGGCTGGCTGACGCGCGGGGCCGGGGCACGGTCATCGGCCTGGTGCCCACGATGGGCGCGCTCCACGCGGGCCACCTGAGCCTGATCGAGCGGGCGCGACAGGACTGCGGCGTGGTGGTCGTCAGCGTCTTCGTGAACCCGACGCAGTTCGACCGCCGCGAAGATCTCGAGCGCTACCCGCGCTCGCTCGACAGCGACGTCCAGGCGTGCGAGCGGGCTGGCGTGGACCTCGTATTCGCCCCTGACGTGGACGAGATGTACCGACCGGGTGCCGCGCTCACGATCGACGTGGGGCACCTGGGCGATCACCTGTGCGGCCGCTTCCGCCCCGGGCACTTCAACGGCGTGGCGACGGTCGTGATGAAGCTCCTCCAGATCGCCGGGCCCCACCGCGCCTACTTCGGCGAGAAGGACGCCCAGCAGCTCGCGATCATCCGGAGACTCGTCGAGGAGTTCGACGTGCCGGTCGAGGTGGTCGGCCTCCCAGCTGTCCGGGAACCCGACGGCCTGGCGCTCAGCTCCCGAAACCAGCGCCTGTCCCCGGCCCAGCGCCAGGCGGCCACCGGGATCTACAGGGCGCTGGATGCGGCCCGGCAGGCCATCGACGCCGGGGAGCGCGACGCCGGGAAGGTCCGGGCCACGGCCGAGGCGGCCCTTTCGGCCGGCGACGGGCTCAGGCTAGAGTACGTGGAAGTGGTCGAGCCGGCCGGCATGCAGCCGGTGGACCGGATCGACGGCCCCGTCATCGTGGCAGCCGCGGCGTGGGCAGGCGAGGTCAGGCTGATCGACAGCGTGCGCTGCGGGATCGCGACACCATGAAGCTGCGGATTATCTGCAAGTCGAAGATCCATCACGCCACCGTGACCGGCGCCGACCTCAACTACATCGGCAGCATCGGCGTCGACCGCGACCTGATGGTTGCCACCGACATCCTGCCCGGCGAGAAGGTGTCGGTGTGGAACGTGAACAACGGCCAGCGGATCGACACCTACGCCATTCCGCTGCCCGAGGGATCGGGACAGGTGGTGGTGAACGGCGCCGCCGCCCGCCACTTCCAGCGGGGCGATCGCGTGATCATCGCCGCGTTCCTGCTGACAGACGAAGTCGTCACGCCCAGGATGATCGTCGTCGACGAAGGGAACGCGCTGGAGCGGCACCTGCCCGATCACGACATGACCGACTTCGAACAGGTGTTCGACGAGCTGTCCGAGCTGAAGCTGGCACACTGACGCGACCGGCACGACCAGGCGTCGCGGGAGGACCGATGTGGGTGGACGAGCCCGTGCCGTCCTGGCCTGGACGCTCGCAGGCGGCCTGACCGCACACGCCGCGCACGCGCAGGGCATCACCGCGGTCTCCGGCATCACCGTCGGCCACCACACGCTGAAGGAGCGCCCGACCGGGTGCACGGTCGTCATCGCGGCTGGGGACGGCGCCGTCGGGGGAGTGGCCCAGCGCGGCGGCGCACCCGGCACGCGCGAAACCAACCTGCTCGATCCGCTGAACCTCGTCGATCGCGTCAACGCCGTGGTCCTGTCGGGCGGCAGTGCGTTCGGCCTGGACGCGGCCACCGGTGTCATGCGCTGGCTCGAGGAGCAGGGCGCCGGATTCCGGACGCCGGCCGGGCGCGTCCCGATCGTCCCGGCGGCGGTGATCTTCGACCTGGGCCTGGGCAACCCGCGGGTGCGGCCGGACGCCGAGTGCGGCTACCGCGCGGCCGCGGCCGCGTCGGGCAGCGCCCCGGCCGAAGGCAGCGTTGGCGCCGGAGCCGGGGCGACGGTCGGCAAGCTCGCCGGCGTGATGGTGGGCAAAGGCTACGGCGCGATGAAGGGCGGCGTTGGATCTGCCGCGATCGTGCTGCCCAACGGCCTGGCGGTCGGGGCGCTGGCCGTCGTGAACGCGCTGGGTGACGTCATCGATCCCGGAACCGGCCGCGTGATTGCCGGCGTTCGTGCTCCTGACGGCAGCCTGGCCGACGCGCGCACGCTCCTGCGCTCGGGCGCCCTGGTCGGCTCGGCACCGCCGGGCCAGAACACCACGATTGCCGTCGTGGCCACCAACGCGCGCCTCAGCAAGGCGGCTGCGAACCGTCTCGCGTTGATGGCTGACGACGGGCTCGCCCGCGCGATCGCGCCGTCGCACACCAGCGCCGATGGCGACACCGTGTTTGCGCTGGCGACGGGCCGCTGGAACGGCGCCGTCGATCTCAGCGTGCTCGGAGGGCTGGCTGCCGAAGTGATGGCCGACGCCATCGTGCGCGCGGTGACAGTGGCGACCGGTGCGCCCGACTACCCCGCTGTGAGAGACCTGCGCCGCTGACCCGGACGGTGGCCCTTCTCCTCCTATCGCTCTACGCCATCGTCATCGTCGGCCTGGGGCTGTGGAGCGCACGATTCGTGCGCAGGAGCAGCGACTTCTTCGTGGCCAGCCGGCAGCTGGGGCCAGGGCTGATCTTCGCGTCGATGATTGCCGCCAACGTCGGCGCCGGGGCGACCGTTGGCGTGGCAGGGCTGGCGTACGAAGACGGGATCAGCGCCTGGTGGTGGAGCGGGTCGGCCGGGCTCGGCTCGCTGGTGCTGGCGTTCTGGGTCGGCCCGCGGCTGTGGCGGCTCGCCAGCCGGCACGGGTTCTTCACCACCGGCGACTTCCTCGAGCACCGGTACGGTCCGTCGGTGCGTACTGTCGTGACCGTGCTGATCTGGCTGGGGTCGCTGTCGATTCTGGCCGCGCAGTTGCTGGCCGGCGCCGCGATCCTTGGCGCGATCGCCGGCGTGCCTCGGTGGCTCGGGTCGCTGATCGGCGGCGGGATCATGACCGCCTACTTCACCGCCGGGGGGCTCCTGGGCACCGCGTGGGTGAACACGCTGCAGCTCGGCGTGATGGTGGGCGGCTTCGCGATCGCGCTGCCGGCCGTCATCGCTGCCGCCGGAGGACCCGGCGCGATGACCGCCGGTCCTGGTCTTCCGGAAGGGTTCGGCTCGATGCTGCACTCGTCGGGCCCGGGGTCGGGATGGACGCTGCTGCTGCTCGTCGGGCCGGCGTTCATCATCTCGCCCGGCCTGATCCAGAAGGCGTACGGCGCCGCCAGCGAGCGGGCACTGAAGGTGGGCGTGGCTCTGAACGCTGTCGCGCTGATGCTGTTCGCGTTCGCGCCGGTGCTGCTCGGCATGGCCGCGCGCGTGCTGGAACCGGGCATCACCGACCCGGACAGCGTGCTGCCGCACGTGCTGACGGCCGAGCTGGCACCGTGGCTCGGCGCGATCGCCCTGGCGGCCATCTTCTCGACCGAGGTGGATACCTGTGACGCCGTGCTGTTCATGCTCTCGACGTCGCTGTCGCAGGACCTGTACAAGCGGCACCTGAATCCCGGGGCCGGCGACCGGACGCTCCTGCGCGTGGCACGGCTGGCAGCCGTGGCCGGCGGCATCGCCGGCGTCGTGTTCTCGATCTACCTGCCCACCGTGGTCGAAGGGCTCAGCATCTTCTACTCGCTGCTGGGCGTGACCCTGCTGGTGCCCGTGGTCGGCGGGCTGTTGGTCGCGCGCGCCGGATCTCGCGAGGCGCTGGCGTCGATCGCCGCAGGCGTGATCACCTGGCTCGCGCTCCGCTTCGGCGGCCTGGCGTCACCGTGGATGGATCCCACGCTCGTCGGCCTGCTCGCCGCGACTGCCGCGTTCGTGGTGGCTCTGCGTTTCCGCCCGGCCACTGCAGGGGCCGGCTGAAGCCGGCCCCTGCGAGCGTCATGGCTGTGGCTGGCCGGACGCTCTCTGACCCTTGTCCGCCCTCCGCCGTGGGGGCCGGCTTTCCTGGCCTGAGCAGGGTCGAAGACGGCCGCCCGCGCCGTCGTACAATTGCGCTCCCCATGTCACGGCAGACCTACCGCATTGCCGTCATCGCCGGCGACGGCATCGGCCAGGAAGTGATTCCTGCCGGGGTCGACATTCTTCGCCGGGCCGCCGGGCAGGGCGGCTTCCGCTGCGACTTCACCGACCTGCCCTGGGGCTGCGAGTTCTACCTGAAGACCGGCCGCATGATGGACGCCGACTGGCTCGAGCGGCTGCAGGCCTTTGACGCGATCTACCTCGGGGCCATCGGCGCGCCCGGCGTGTCCGACAGCATCTCTGCCAGGGAGCTCCTGCTGCCGCTCAGACAGCGGCTGCGGCAGTTCGTGAACCTGCGGCCGATGCGGCTGATGCCCGGGATCGACTCGCCGCTGGGCGGACGGACGGCGGCGGACATCGACATGATCTGCGTGCGCGAGAACTCCGAGGGCGAATACTGCGGCATCGGCGGCCGCGCGCACATGGGGACGCCTGATGAGCTGGCCGAGCAGACGTCGATCTTCACCAGGCGCGGAATCGAGCGGATAGCGCGTTACGGGTTCGAGATCGCGCGGACGCGGCCGCGGAAGCTGCTAGCCAGCGCCACCAAGTCGAACGCGCTGCAGCACTCGCTCGTGCTGTGGGACGAGGTGGTCGAGGAGGTCGCGCGCGACTACCCGGACGTGACCTGGCGGAAGTACTACGTGGACGCGATCGCCGCGCGCATGGTCACGCACCCGCAGACGCTGGACGTGATCATCGCGTCGAACCTGTTCGGCGACATTCTCACCGACATCGGCTCCGCCATTTCCGGCAGCCTGGGCGTGGGCCCCAGCGGCAACATCAACCCCGATCGCACCGCGCCGTCGATGTTCGAGCCGATCCACGGCTCCGCGCCCGACATTGCCGGGAAGGGGATCGCCAACCCGGTTGCCGCCGTCTGGGCCGGCGCGATGATGCTGGAGCACCTTGGAGAGCCGGCCACTGCGGCGCGTGTCGTCTCCGCGATCGGGCGGGTGCTGGCCGAAGGGTCCGTGAAGACGCCCGACCTCGGTGGCGAGGCCACGACGAAGGAGATGGCGGCGGCCATCGCGGCCCACCTCGAGTAGGGCCGTCTGATCATGGGTGACGATGGCCGGGCTCGGCTGGAGGCGCTGGCCGGCCCCGGGGGCCCGCTCGAGATCCGCGAAGCGTTCCGCGCGCGGTGGGAGAAGGCGCGGGCCGGCCGGGCGTTCGGCCCGACCGAAGCGACCGTGGTCGAGCAGTTGCTGCCGATCCAGGCGCACGTGCTGGAGTGGCTCTACCAGCAGCGCGTGGACGTGGCGCCCGACGACATCAGCTGGCAGGACGCACCGCAGCCACGCGTGGTCGCCTACTTCGACATCACCGACGAGCAGTACCGGCTGATCGTCGAGGACCTGCAGCGGCTCGGCCTCGTGGACGTCCACTTCGACGGCAGCGCGGGGCTGACGCTGGAGGGCATCCGATTCCTGCAGGTCGTACGGCCCGAAGTGTAGGGCGCCGGGATCCCGAGGCTGCGGCGGATCCCGCGACGCTACCGTCGAGCGACCCTTCGCAGCGCTTCCTCGAACGGCCGGCCGAGATCAGGGTCCTCCTTCAGCTCGGCGAAGATCGCGATCCAGCGACGAACACGGTCGGCGTCCAGCCCTGTCGCCTGCCGGAGCACGGTACTCTCCACGTCGCCGAGGTCGCGCGGGCGCCCGGCCACGAGCTTGTAGACGATGAGATCGTCGGCCGAACAGGTCCGCAGATGGAGGCCGGGTTCGAACTCGAAGGTCGTTGCCCGATCGAGTACTTCCCGCTCGAAGTCGAACGCCGCCAGGGACACGTCGAGATCGACGCCGTTCGACGCGCGCAGGAGCAGTACCCTGTTGGCGAGCGCGAAGTCGCGAGCGTCATCCCTCCTGGACCGGAACGTGCCCAGGAGCGCGTTGATGACGGGGACTTCCTCGCCGTAGGCCGTCAGCACGGCGACATCGACGTCATGCGTCAGCCGCGGCTCCCCCCACCGCTGGACGACGAGGCCACCGATCAGGCAGGCCTTCCATCCGGATTCGTCGAGGAACGTGAGCAGCTCGCGGGCGGCCTCGTGCAACGGGTTCATGAGCGGCTGGAACGGAGTCTGGCAGTCGCAAACAACCGTTGATGCGCCACGAGCTCGGCGCCCTCCTCGTCGCGTGCGCCGGGTCGCCAGAGGTCGAGCAGCGCCAGGCTCATGCGACGCGCTTCGTCTTCGGTCATCGCCGCCAGCCTGGCGGCGCGCTCGGCGTCCAGGAGGCGTCCTGTGTTGCGCCAAGTGTCAACCCACTCCGGGAGTCCTGTTCCGTCGTGCGGATTGGTGGCCATCTCCCTCGTCAGGGAATTGTACGCCCGCGCGGGGCGAGCGGTAAGATTGGCGCGTGCGCGCGGGAGACTATTGGAACGTGGTGACCGTGGATCGCTCGGGGGGCCTGCTTGATCGGTTCGTGGCGTTGCTCCGCGACAACGACGTCCGGTTCTGTGTGATTGGCGGCCAGGCCGTCAACGCCTACGCCGAGCCGATCGTCAACCTCGACCTCGACGTGGTGATGGCGATCGACGACGTGGACAACGTCAACCGCCTGCTTCCGGGTGACTACTCCGTGGAGCGCTTCGAGCAGAGCGTGAACGTCACCGCCGCCGGGAGCGATCAGCCGCGGAGTCGTACATGATCCACTGGGAGCCGCCCTACCGCGGCGTGCTTCAATGCGGCCGCGGCTGACTTGAGGTCATCGCTCGTGGCCGCGGAGTCCGGGTGGCTCGCGGTCTTGTCAAACGCTATGGCAAAGGCAACTGGCGCAGGCTCAAGGCGGCCACGCTGGTCCGTCTCGCGGACGGCGGCATCAGGCGCGCAGAAGTCCACTGGTACGAGGCGCACGGCATCGGCAGGGTCCGCTGGAAGATCAAGCGGTTCCTCGACTGAACGAGCCTCGTTCCTGTTGTGCATCGACCCGGGGGCTCACGAGGATCTACAAGCGCGGCGCTTCTACGAAGTGCTTCCTGACGACGGGGCCTCGAGGAGCGACTACGTCCGCGTCATCGACGATTCTGGCGAAGACTACCTGTATCCCGCCGAGCGCTTCGTGGCACTCGAACTCCCCGCCGAGGTCCTGAGGGCCTTCACCGCACGCAAGGCCTCATGACCCGCGTGCTGTCGTCTGCGCAATCGAAAGACGCCTTCGCACCCTCGTTCCGTTGCAGTCACCGCGTCTCGAACCCCTGGAACCTCGGCAGTTCCCCGGTGACCACTCTGGCAAGCAGCCGTGCCTGGATCTCCAGCACCCGCCGGTAGTTGACCCGGTACCCGAACAGCGGATGCGTCACCCAATGCGACGCCGGCCCGACTCCAGTCGGACGGAACTGCCTCCCTCGGCCAGCTGAAGCTGGCTATGCGGGTCATCACGACGAGAGCTGGCCGCCCCGAGTGCCACTCCCAGGGCCCCTCTCGATCGGGTGCCATCGCTGGTCCACAGCCGTCTGCAGCCGCTCGGTGAACGCCGCGTCGCTCTCACCGTCGCCGACGCGAAGCGATGAGCCGATCGCGATGTGTACCCGATGACCGCTCCACGGCAGCAGGCGCTGCCAGGCGAAAGCCCGGCCGCGGGGCCAGATCTCGAACGCGCCGGCTATCGCCACGGGCACGACCGGCACGTTCAGGTGGCGTGCCAGGATCGCGGCGCCCTTGCGGAACGGCTTCACGGTGCCGTCGATCGAGCGCTCCCCTTCCGGAAACAGGATCAGCACGCGGCCGTGGCGGAGGCCGAACGCAGCGGCCTGCATCGCGGGCAGCAGGTTCACATCCGGATCCACGGGCACGACGTTCAGGCGCGACGCCACCCACCGGGTCAGCGGCGTCTGGAAGTACTCGGCGGCGCCGACGGAGAACTGCGCCCGGAAGACGCGAAACGGCAGCAGCGGCGCCATCAGGAACGGATCGAAGTAGCTCTGGTGGTTCGGGCAGATGATGAACGGACCGGCGGCGGGCAGGTGCTCGAAGCCGGCTATCCGCGTCCCGCCCAGACCTCTCGAGAGCAGACGCCCGAGGACCCAGAACAGCGCGGCCGTCAGGGGTCGGGGCTTCAGCAGCTCGGTCAGCTCAGGCGACGCGTCGGTCTCGCGCGCCAGCAGCCGATCCCAGGGGAGCCCCTCGCCCTGCTCTCCGGGTGCTGCCTCTCGAAAGGCAGCGGCAAGATCGCGCACGGTGAACGCCCGTTGCGCGGCCTCGGGAGACACGCGCACGCCGAAGCGACGCTCCAGCGTGGCCAGCAGCTCCACGCGCTCCATCGAATCGAGTCCAAGGTCCAGCTCGAAGTTCGAGCCAGGATGCACATCCGCGCCGGGCAGAGCGCCCCGGACGGCGGCGACGAGGCGCGCGAGGGTGGGATCCTGCTCGCCTCCTTCAGGCCGGCTCAGGCTGGCCCCTACATGTGCACCGGCCTTCGCCGCTTCGCGGCTTCGGCGAGGCGCAATCTCGCGGCGCTTGAGCTTGCCGGTCGTCGTCCGCGGCAGCGGCTCCATCACCACGTCGAAGCTCAGCACGCGCTTGTGCGACGGCAGCGCCACCGACAGCGTCTCGAGCTCGAAGCGGATCAGCTCCCGCGTGTTCACGATGCCGCGCTCTCGCAGCACCTCCAGGTCGGGCACGACGACGGCGTGCAGCCGTTCGGCCGAGGGCTGGCCGGGTACACGCACACCAAGGACGCACAACTCGCCGACGAACACCGACTGCCGGTAGTGCGCCTCGATCTCCTCCGGGTAGACGTTCTTGCCGGAGGCGAGCACGATCACCTCCTTGCTGCGCCCGGTGATGGTGAGCCGCCCCTGCGGGTCGACGCGCCCGAGATCGCCGGTGTGCAGCCAGCCGTCCCGGAGCGAGGCGGCCGTCGCCTCCGGCTTGTTCCAGTAGCCGGCCATCACGATCGGGCCGCGGATCAGGATCTCCCCATCGTCTGCACCACCCTCGCGCGCCGCGATTCGGACATCCACGCCGACGAGCGGCCGGCCCACGGACTCGATCGGATCGTCGGGCCACCCCACGGTCGCCGCGCCGGACGTTTCGGTCAGGCCGTACGCCTGCAGGATCACGAACCCCAGGTCGCGCAGGTCGCCTCCCACGGCCGGCTCGAAGCGCGACCCGCCGGAGATCAGAATCCGCATGCGTGGACCGAGCGCCCGATGCACGCGCCCGAACAGCCGCGGCCCGGCGTTCCACCCCCATGCCCGCAGAACGTGATTCACGCGCAGCAGCAGCCGGAAGAGCACACGCACGTGGAGCGGCGCCCTCCGCACCTCGTCCATCACCCGCTTGTGAATCAGGTAGAAGAACTGCGGCACGCACGCGAAGACGCTGATCTCCTCCTCCGCCAGCGCGCGCAGCAGCTCGGTCGTGTTCAGCGTCTCGAGGAACACGACCCGGGCGCCGATGGCGAACGGCAGCAGCAGGTTCGCGGTCTGCGCCAGCGAGTGGAAGAGCGGCAGCACGCCCAGCACCGAGTCGCGCTCGTCCACCCGGACGATCTTCAGGGCACCCGCACACTCGGCCAGCAGGTTGCCGTGTGTGAGCACGACCCCCTTCGGATCGGCGGTCGTGCCGGATGTGTAGAGGATCACGGCCGGATCGGACGGCGTGGCGGGACTCGGGGGCAGGACACCCGCATCGGTGCCGGCCGCCTGGCCGCCCGGTTCGACCAGCGCCTCGATCGGCACCACCGTGCAGCCGGTCATCGCCCCGGCGAGCCCCTCGAACTTCGGCGCGAACACCAGGACGCGCGCGCCACTGTCCGCCAGGAGCGTCGCCGCCTGCTGTTCGCGATAGGCGGTGTCGAACGGCACGGCGATCGCACCCAGACGCAGGATGCCCAGGTACGCGGCGCACCACTCGGCGCTGTTCCCGGCGATGAGGGCACACCGGTCGCCCGCGCCTACGCCCCGGCCGCGCAGACGCGCCGCCGCACGGGCGGCCATGTCGCCGATGTCGCGATAGGTGAAGCGGCGAACGCCATCCGCGCCCCGCACGGCTACAGCGGGCCGGTCCGGGAAACGGGCGATGAAGGCATCGATCAGCGCAGAGACGTTGTGAGTCTGGCGGGCGGCCACGGGAGATAGCTTACGGCGGAAGGCGGAGCGGACGGCTCGATGCTCGAGGCTCGGGCCTTGCGGCCCACCCCCGTCAGCTCACGGCGAAGGGCTTACGGCCATCGGCTCGGCCCACGGCTTAGGGCTCGCGGGCGGGACCGCCGCCACGCCATGCCGGTGAGGGCGGGGCGGGCGGCGGTGGCGTGTCAGGCGATGGCGCCCTCGGGTGGCGGCTCCAGCGGCGGCGCGGCCGGCGGCACGCGGGCGTGGTGGTTCCGGACGTTGCGCCATGTCATGAGCGCCGCGCCCAGGCCGATGGTCCACGCGAGGTACTCGAGGAGAAAGCCCACCGATCCGATCGTCCATCCGAGAACACCACCCACCATGAACCCGCCCAGGCCGATCAGCGCGCCGGCGATCGTCAAGGCCAGAATCGCCACGACGCCAATCGCCGCCGCCGCGAACGGGCTGTCGCTGGTGATGCCGGCCCGCTGACGGAGGAACTGACCCACCTGATACGCCGCGCCGCTGAAGCCGACCAGCATCACGACGAGCGCCAGCACGATCGCAAACGGCATCAGCAGCAGCACGGGGATCCCCACAATCGAGATGGCGAGCACGATCGTCGTCAGCAGCAGGAGCGGCACGAACAGCACCTCGGCGAGCAGCCCGATCAACCCCGACCGCAGCGGGTCCGCCGCCACACGCGCCCCGATCGTCTCGACCTGCCGGCCTCCCACGGCCACGACCAGGAGCACGGCCAGCAGCAGCAGCGACCCGCGGATCAGCGTGCCGATGACGCTGCCCACAGCCCACGCGCGCTGCCACCCGGCCCACGAACCCGGCATGTGGCCGTGCCAGGGCGGACCGCCACCGAACCCGACGTCGTTGACGCCGCCCCGGATCCGGGCACCGGGCGCGCGATTCAGCGTGCCGCCAACGACGGACACGTCGCCGCCCACGAACGCGTCGGAACCCAGGTCGAGTGAACCGCCAACCACGACGACATCGCCGTCCACGGTCCCGGTCACGTCGCCCGATCCGCCGAGCACCACGAGGTCGCCATCGACGATCCCGCTCACGTCGGCCGACCCGCCCATGGCCACCACGTCCCCCTCGACGTGCTGGTCGGCTTCCACCGTCACGCCGCCCCCGAACCGGACGAGATCGCCGCGAGTCGTGCGCCGCGCAGTTCCGGCTCGCGACCTGCCATCGTCGTCCCGCGCCGCCACCGCCGCGTCGCCAGCCGCCGCTCCGCCGGTCAGCTCGGCGAGCGCATCCGCGTCGAGGTAGGTCACCCGGAGCACGAGGTCCCCTTGCTCGCCCAGCCGATCGCGCACTTCCTGCGCTGTGGCGGGCTGACCGTTGATCGACACGACGCCGTCGCGCACCTCGACCAGCCGTACGCCTCCGGAAGGGTCGTGCGGCACCAGGCCCACGCCGCTGCTGAGCCCGACGATGTCGAAGTGGTTCCGCAGATCCGCACGCAGATCGGAGGTGGCCTGCGCGAGAACCGCGATCGCGCCCGCCGTCGCGAGCACGGCCACGACCAGCGCCGCCGGGACCAGCACCGCCCGGGCACCACCTCGACGTGCCGTTCGCGCCCTTCCGGCCGTCCGCGTGCCAACTTCGCCATGTGTCGTCATGCCCGTACCTCTCTTTCCTCGTGCTGTCGCCCGTTCCGCAGCAACCGATCGAACCCGTAGATTGCGGTGGCTGCCAGCAACTCGAGCGCCAGCACGATCGCCGCCGTGCCCGGCGCGGCCAGGACCCCCGCTACCGTCGAGCCCACCTCACCCGCCACCACCCACCACCGCACGCCCGCGGTGACCGACGCCGCCATCCACACCAGCACATCCGCCAGCAGGGCCGAGCCGCGCGCCACGAGGTCGAAC
>Ga0194132_10002281_pt1 | contig 36524 bp, 28 predicted proteins | sample TA2KigOf80mmetaG_FD_148612 | JGI IMG/M metagenome (GOLD analysis project Ga0194132, IMG submission 148612) | Freshwater microbial communities from Lake Tanganyika, Tanzania - TA2015054 Kigoma Offshore 80m | ecosystem: Environmental > Aquatic > Freshwater > Lake | place: Tanzania: Lake...
CCAGGACCTGCAGGTCCAGCTGGGTGGCCACCACCTGGATGCGGTCGCTCCTGACCTCGGCCCGGGCGTCGCCCGCCTCGATGGACTGGGGCAGCGCCTGGAGCTGGGGGTCGCGGTTGAGGACGTTGCCGCCAAAGAAGGCCGAGGGCTGGAAGAGGGCGCTGCGGAAGCGCACCCGCAGCGCGGTGTCGGTCCTGAAGGCTTGCGGGAAGGCGAAGGCCAGTTGGGCGCTGCCGGAGGGCAGCAACGAGAAATCGGTCCCCTCGGCGGCGGGACGGCCGTCGATCTCCAGATTCAGGAAGCGGGTGCCGGCCGGCACGTCCAGCTCCACCCCGTCGAAACCCTGCTGCCCGCCGCCAAAGGTGGCGCGCAGGTCGTAGACGAAGACCGTGTCCACCCCCAGGGGCACGGCGATGCCCGCCGCGGGCGGCTCGGGCTGCCCCTCCAGGGAGACCTCGGCCAGCACGCTGTCGGCCAGCAGCGGGGCAATCTGGAAGGCCAGGCTGTCCAGCACCCCGAAGGCCAGGGGGTCGGCAGTGGTGATCTCAAAGGCGAACTGGAGGAACTGCCGGCCATCGGAGGAGCGGAGCTGGTCGCCGGACTCCTGGTAGGCGATGGACCAGGCGTTCCAGTTGCCGATGTCGTCGCCCAGGGCGGCGCGGAAATTGGGCAGCCCGTCCTCGAAGCTGTCGTTGGGCGGGGTGGCCTTGAAGTAAGTGGTTCGGTCCACCTCCTGCTGCCGGCCCAACTCGTCGAAGACATAATAGGCCACCGGGTCGGCGTCGGTGCCCGAGCGGCTGCGCAGGGTGAACGCCACTGGGGCGGCGGGGTCCTCGACCGCCTGGCCTTCCACTAGCCGGTACTTGGTGAACTTCCAGGTCACTGCCCCGAAGCTTACCGGCTGATCAAAGGCGCGGGGCTGGGAGAGATACCGCCCTTGGGCCGGGAAGCCCTGGCCAAAGGCCTTGATCTCGGAGAGGATGCTGGTGCTCTTCACCCCACCGAAGCGGAAGCGCAGGAAACGGGTGAAATGCAGGGGGAAGCGCAGGCCCACCACGCTCTGGTTGTTGGAGAAGGTGGAGGCCAGCACCTCGTCGAGGGGGTGGTAGCGGGTGCTGCCGGTGGAGCTGGTCTCGTCCTCGTAGAGCAGCCACTCGACGGGCAGTTCGGCGCGGCTCAGCTCGTAGGCCTGGGGGTACTGGTCGCGCAGGCGCTGACCGCTGCTGGTCAGGCCGTTCTGGGGCGGAAAGAAGGAGACACTGTCCACGGGCAGGGGCACACCGAGGTCAATGGTGATCCAGGTCTCGGGGGCGACGCGGTCGGCGGCCGGCTGCGCATTGGTGAAGGAGGGATTCAGTTCGTCCCCGTCCACCAGGCTGCGGATGCCTTGGGCGGCGGACCCCCCGCCGATCCACAGGCGGGGGTGCCAGCCCAGCAGCAGGGTGTCCCCCTCGATGCGGTAGCGGCTGCGGTTGAAGGACCATTTGTACCCGAAGATGTTGCGGGGAATCTCGGCGCTGAAGCGCACCCGCTCGCGCAGCAGGTTGATCCCCGCGGGGAGTTCCTGCAACTGGAGCGCCCCTGGGCGGGTGGTGTCGTCCAGGGCAATGAAGCGCTGCGCCGAAGCGGCCCAGGGAGCGCCCCGCTGGCCGCCCACTACCCAGGCGGAAGGGTTCTGCTGGGCCGCGCTTGCCGAGGCCAGCGCCAGCAGCAGCGCGGCGCGGATCAAGGTCCTGGCCATCAGTAGACCACCCCGATGATTTTTTCGCTGGCAAAGGTCCGGGCCTGGGCCCGGGCCTGCACCCGGCACAGGTAGGCGCCCGGGGGCAGGAGCTGGCCGCCCTCGTCGCGGCCGTTCCAACTGAGCTGGTACGCCCCGGAGGGCTGGAGCCCGGAGAGCAGCCGGCGCACCCGGCGGCCGGACAGGTCAAAGACCTCGACGTCCATCTGGATCGGGCCGGCGAACTGGATCAGGGCGTAGTCGATGCGGGCCGCCTCGTTGACCCCGTCGCCGTTGGGGGTCAGGATGGCGGGGAGCAGCCGCACCTGCAAATCCGGGGCCGGGTCGGTAGTGTACACGGTCAGGGCGTTGGTCAGCACCCGGTCGTTGGCGTTGCCGGCGGCCACCGGCTGGGGCACGCTGCCCGCCGGGCCCAGCAGCCAGGCGTCCACCGCGGTGTGGTGCTCCAGGGCCTGCTGCCGGAAGATCAGGCGCAGGGGCTGGCTGTTCTGGGGGTCCATCGCCGGGGCGAAGAAGACCGAGAACCCGTCCGGGGCGGTCTCGACCCGCGCCACTGCGGCGGGGGCCAGGGGGTCGCCGATCTCGAGGCGCTCGAAGACCGGGGCGGGGAAGGAGGCCAGCTTGATCCCCGAGAAGCCGGCCAGGCCGGTCTGGTCGAAGAGGGCGCGGATGTCGCAGGTGAAGGTGGTGTCCACCCCGCTGGGCACCGCGGCGACGCCCCCGGCGGGGGCGGGGTCTGCGGCCACGGCCACCTCGCCCACCGCCCGGCTGGCCAGCTGGGGCGAGTATTCGAGCCGGAAGGCGTCGAGGCGCACGGCATTGGCCGCGTCGCCGGTGAAAGAGACGCGGAATTGCAGGTACGCGCGGGGCCCCGGCAGGTCCAATTCATAGACATAGCTGCCGGTGGAATCCAACGCCATGGGCGCCGACCAGGGGCTCCAGTTCTCGCCGTCGGTGCGGATGCTGCCGCGCACAAAATCGCGGATGGGGCCCTGCTCCTCGACCGGCAGGGTCAGGTACGCCTCGCGCGAGACCTCCTCGATCGTGGCACCGGTCAGCGCGTTCAGGCGGAAGAAGGCCAGGCGGGGCAACTGGGTCTCGTACTCGGTGAGCGACACCTCGGTTTCGGTGCCGGTCTCTCGGTCGCTGCGGTAGTAGTTGAGCGGGGTGTCGTCGGCCCCGTTGCGCACCTGCACCGCGCAGCGGGGGGCCTCCTCTACCTCGCCCTGGCTGAGCCGGGTGGCGTCGAGCAGCAGGCGGCCGAAGTTGACCGGCGCCCCGAAGGAGTGCAACTGCGAGACGTAACTCGAAACCGGCAGGAAGCCCTCGCCGTAGACCTCGAACTCGGCCAGGCTGAAGGGGGTCTTGGAGAGGTTCTTGAGCTGGATAAAGCGGGTGTTGGCGGTGGCGAAGGCGAACTCGACCAGGGAGGTGTCGTTGTTCTCGACCCGGCGCAGGCTGGTGTAGGTGGGCCGGCGGCTGCTGTCGAAGCTCTGGTTGTCGCTGACGAAGAGTTCGTAGGCCCGCATGTGCCCGTCCGGGTCGCCGGCGGCCGGGTAGAAGCGCACCCGGTTGATGGGGAAGGCCGCGCCCAGGTCAAAGAAGAAGGCCGTGCCCGCCGGGTTGCCCGAGGATTTGAACACCGCCTCGGTGGAGGTGAGGGAATCCCCGTCCACCAGCTTGAGGGGGCCGGACAGCCCGTTGAAGAAGCTGGAATTGGACCAGGCGTGGGGCAGGCCCCCCAGGGTATAATCTTCGGGAGGGTTGTTCTGCCACTGCTGGCCGGCCTGGGCCAGCAGCCGGGTCAGGTTCTGCCCAGGGGTGATCTCCAGGGGCTGCAGGCCCCCCTCCACCGAGACGGCCCCCACCTGGGCCTCGGCTTGGGAGGCCCAGCTCAACCCTCCCTTGCCCAGGTGCCAGATCTCGACCTGGGCCCCCCCCGCGAGGGGGCGCAGGGTCTGGATCAGCAGGGCCAGGAGGAGGGCGGATCGCAGGTCGATCATCGCGCAGCGCACTATGGCTGTTGCACCAGTTGCGGTGGCGGCTGGTTGCCGCGGAAGACCTCCCGCTCAAAGGCAAAGTCGATGGAGGTGGTCTCGGAGGGCTGGCCGGCGTAGTTGAAGCGCACCGCGATCTGGGCGAGGTGGACCTGGAGGGAGACCACGTCGTCGGGCAGCACCGGAAAGACCACGAAGCCCTCGCTCTCCTGGCCGCTGAACACCACCTCGTCCTTGTACAGGGTGCGCCGCAGGAGTTCGGTGCGGCCCTTGAACTGCTCGCGGCCCTGGCCGGTGCGGCCCTGCCAGTACGCCTGGTGGTACTCGTAGAGCTGGGCAAAGCTGAGGGCCTGGTAGTGGCGCTGGTTGGCGGTGGTGATGCTGATCTGGAGCGGGTCGATGAGCACCTTGGGGTACTCGTAGTTGCTCACCACGAGGCGGAAGACGGTGAAGCGGGGCGGGGTCCACCGCTCGCCGGGGGGGGTCCAGTTGCCAAAGGTGTACGGATTGGTGGAGGCGGCCCCCAGCGCCGAGACGCTGGCGAACTGGCGGTTGAGCTGGGCGTCGCTCATGGGCTGCAGCGAGATCTCCAGCCGGTTGAGGGCGTAGGTGAGTGAGCCGTCGTCGTTGGTCTCCACCGAGGCGGCCTGCTGGGGGGAAGGGTGCAGCGGACCGGCGAAGTAGCGGCCGCAGCCCCCCAGGGCCGCCAGCAGACACAGTAACCAGAACCTGCGCATAATCCCGTCCCAGAGGTGTACTCGGGTAAAGGAAACAGGCTGACCAGAATCGCTTCCAGCCAGCCTGTTTCCCCTCATATCAGTAGTCCCCGTTGTGGGTGAACTACGTCCTCAAATCGAGTTCAGAAGGAGCTCTTGATCCTGCCCCAGGTGGTCTCCTCGACCGCGGTGCCGACGTTGAACTCGCCCAGGCGCAAGAGCTTGGCCAGGGCAAAGTACTGGCGGGCCGAGGCCTCGGCGCCGCGCACGGTCATGTCGTTGTTGAAGCTGGGGTCGCCGTCCTCGACGAAGAAGACGAAGGCCAGGCCCGCCCCGTCGGCGCCGGCCTGGGCGCTGAGGTTGCGCGGGGTGCTGGCCGAGGGGCCGCCCTCCTCGAGCAGGTCCCATACCCCCACGCTCCACTCGTAGTAGGTGTCGCCGCCGGTGTCCGAGGTCCAGGGGTCAGCCGCCCAGGCTTCGGCCGGCTCGACGCGCACCGCGCCCAGCAGGTGGGGGGCCTCGCCGAATTCGCGCCAGGCAGCCGGCCCGGGGCCGCCTTCGCTCTCAGGATAGCGCTCGGCGAAGTTGGCCTGCACGTTACCTGGAGCGGCCACGTATTCCTGGCTGTAGCCCAGGGTGCCGCGGGTGCGGCCGTGGTCCTGGGGATCGAGGATGAATCCGATCATGTCCCCGTCCCAGCGGCGCACCTCGGTGCCCTCGTGGCTGAGGGTGTCGTCGTGGATGGCCATGTACACGTACCAGCGGCTGCCGGCCCAGCCCATCTTGGTGGTGACGTCGAGGTCGTCGCGGTCCGGTAGCTGGCCCTGGGCTTCGTCGCGCCACTCGTCGATGGTGAGGATGTACTCGGGATCGTACCAGGCCCAGTCGTTGTCGAAGCCGTCCATCACCATGCTGGAGGGGTTGGGCACCTGCAGCATGTAGTATTCGAAGCCGCTGGCGTTGCGGTTCTCCAGGGTCGGGGGGTTCCAGTAGTCCTGGGCCTGGGCGGCCCCGGCCAGCGCCAGGGTCAATCCCAGAATGGTCAAAGACTTGCGCATTGAGTCGCACTCCTTGATTGGGTGGGGGTTAACGAAGAAAGAAAAGAGATGAGCAAGCGCGATCTCGACCTCCTTTCTCTGGTGCAATGAAGAGGAAGCTCACCAGATGTTATAGACAGTAGCACCCACCCTAGTCCCCGTCAAGAGGGGTTGATAAAATATATAGAAACGCTGTTCTAGCTAGGGATACTTGCCGCGGATGCGGGTGGCTTCGGCCACCCGGGACACGGCCAGCATGTACGCGGCCAGGCGCAGGGGCACTTTCTCCTGCTGCGCCGTGCGCAGCACCTCGGCAAAGGCCTGGCGCATCAGCCGCTCCAGGCGCTCGTTCACCTCCTCCTCGGTCCAGAAGTACTCCATCAGCCCCTGCACCCACTCGAAGTAGGATACCGTCACCCCTCCGGCGTTGGCCAGGATGTCTGGCAGGAGCAGGATGCCCTTGTCGGCCAGGATCTGGTCGGCCGCCGGGGTGGTGGGGCCGTTGGCCCCCTCGACCACCATCCGGGCGCGGACCCGGCCGGCGTTGGCCCCGGTGAGCTGGTGGCCCAGGGCCGCGGGCACCAGGGCCTCGCACTCCAACTCCAGCAGTTCGGCGTTGCTCAGGGCCTCGGCCCCGGCAAAGCCCCCCACCCGCCCGGCTTCCCGGTCGTGGCGGACCAGGGCCTCCAGGTCCAGCCCGCGAGGGTTGTACACCCCGCCCCATTCGTCGCTGACGGCGATCACCCGCGCCCCGGCCTGCTGGGCCAGCCTGGCGGTGGCCCGGCCCACGTTGCCAAAGCCCTGCACCGCCACCCTGGCCCCGGCGATGGGCAGGCCCAGGTGGGCCAGGGCCTCGCGCAGGGTGCAGACGCAGCCCCGGCCCGTGGCCTCCTCGCGGCCGCGCGAGCCGCCCACCGAGACCGGCTTGCCCGTCACCACGCTGGGCACCGAGTGGCCCACGTTCATGCTGTAGGTATCCAGAATCCAGGCCATGGTCTGGGCGTTGGTGTTGATGTCCGGGGCCGGGATGTCCTTGTCCGGCCCCAGGATGATCATCAGCTCGGAGGTGAAGCGGCGGGTCATGCGTTCCAGCTCGTGCAGGCTCATCTCCTTGGGGCTGCAGATCACCCCGCCCTTGGCCCCGCCAAAGGGGATGTCCATCAGGGCGCACTTCCAGGTCATCCACATCGCCAGGGCACTGACCTCGTCCAGGCTCACCCCCGGGTGGTAGCGGATGCCCCCCTTGGCCGGGCCCCGGGCCAGGTTGTGGTGGACCCGGTACCCGGTAAAGACCTTGAGGCTGCCGTCGTCCATGGAGGTGGGCACGGCCACGGTGAGGGTCCGCTTGCAGTGCCGCAGCTTCTCGTGGACATCCGCCTCCAGGTGGATGCGTTCGGCCACCTGGTCCAACTGCCGGCGGGCCATGGCCAGGGGGTTGAGTTCCTCGTCCATCAGAAACTGCCCTGCATCGACCACTGCAGCCGGGTATCGCGCTGAGTGGTGCTGGGGTTGAGGTACTCGGTCTGCCACCGGGCTAGCTCGAGGCCCAGCTTGTAACCAGGCACCAGTTCGTACTGGGCGTTGACAAAGACGAAACCGTTGGTGGCGCGGGCTTGATTCACCCCGGCCAGGTCGGCGTGCCGCACCTGGTCGAGGCCGCCTCCGGCGGAGAGGGACAGGGAGGCGGCAAGCTGGTATTGGGCATTGGCCCAGCCGCCCGAACTGCGCAGTCCGTCCACCCGGTCGGTGTTGTAGATGGCCCCGGCGTACTGGCCCAGGTTGGAGCCGGTGTAGGCTTCGGCCAGCAGGGCCAATTTGGCGCTGAGGGCCAGCTTGAGATCGCCGCCCAAGGACCAGTTGTTGTATTTCCGGTCGACCGGGGCCGGGCAGGTGGACCAGCCGTAGTGGGCCGAGGCCCCCAGGGTGGCCTTGCGGCCTGCGGGGTTGCCGCTCAGCGCCAGGCGGGCCTGGACTGCGGGTTTGCCCGAGGTGGTGCCGTCGGACAGCTTGTCGCCATCCAGGTCGTCGCTGAGGTTGCGGGCCAGGGCCGCGCCCCAGTAAAAACGGGCGCTCTGCCGGTAGACCTTCACCTGGGGCCGCCGGTAGCCGATGTTGCCGCCCCCCCAGGCCACCGAGTAGTTGAGGGTGGAAGGTGCCAGGGGGGAGATCAGGTCCGAACCCTGGCCGGCCTCCAGTTGCACCGGGCCGACCGGCACGGTCACGTAGGCGTGGCGCAGCATCGGGGCGTTTTTGTTCTCCGGGCTTTCGCCGTAGAAGTCGAGCTCGATCCGGCCCTTCATGCTGCCCCGTTCGATATTGGCTCCCAGACGGGTCTGACGGGCGGTGAGATTGAGGGTGGCCGTCGAGCCGGGCTTGACATAAAGAATGAAGTTGCCATTGCTGGCCACCCCGCTGTCGCGGGCCAGGTCGAGCTTGAGGTAGCCGTACCACTCGACCTTGGCCGGGTCAGCCGCACCGGCGAGCAGAGGGTGGGCCAGGAGCAGAGATAGCAGCAGACGAGATGCAGGTTTCATCATCTTTCCCTTTCCTAGTTAGGCCCTGGCCCTGGCCAGGCCCCAGACCACCACGGCGCAACCGGCGGCGATGAAGCAGAGGATGCCGGCAAAGACGAAGGCCATCACGTACTGCTGGGTCACGTCGAAGAGCACCCCGCCCACTACCGGGCCGAGGATGCCGGCCACCCCGTAGGCCGTGAAGATCCAGCCGTAGTTGATGCCCAGATTCCTGGTGCCGAAATAATCGGCGGTGGCCGAGGGGAAGAGGGCGAAGCACCCGCCGAAGTTCAACCCGACCCAGGCCGAGGCCACGAAGACGGCCACGTGGGACTGCACGCTGACCAGGATCATGAAGGCCATGCCCTGGGCCAGGAACATCATCATCATTGCCCGCGGCCGGTCGATCGCGTCGCTGACCTTGCCCCAGAAGATGCGGCCCAGGGCATTGAAGAGGGCCAGGATGCCCACCGGCTCGACGAAGCGGCCGAAACCGCCCATCCAGTCGGGGGCGAAACTCTTGCCCTTGAGGATATTGGCCATCATCGGGGTCCACTGGCCGATGGCCATCAGGCCGGAGGTGGCCCCAAAGATGAAGGTCAGCCAGAGCATACAAGCCAGGGGGGTATTGAGCATTTCGTGCCAGTCGGCATCGGCGCCGGTGCGGCCGGCGCCCTGTTGCGGCGGGGTCCAGCCGGGGGGGGTCCAGCCCGGCGGCGGGTTGCGCAGCAGTATGGCCCCCAGCATCACGCCGCCGGCGCAGACGATGCCGTGCAGGATGAAGAAAGCCTGCCAGCCGATGCCGAAGCCCTGGCCTTTGACGATGCCCAGGCCCACCAGCAGGATCTGCGACAGGCCCAGGGCCTCGCCGCTTTCGCCGGGGGGCAGCAGCAGGGCCGAGGCCGGTCCGGCGAAGAAGAGGGCCCCGGCTCCGAAGCCGGCCACCGCCAGACCGGTGATCAGACCTTTTTTGTCGGGAAACCACTTGACCGAGGCGGCGATGGGACAGACATAGGCAAAGCCGATACCCGCCCCACCGATGATGCCGTAGGTCAGATACAGGGCCCAGGGGCGGGAGCCGTCCACGATCAGCGCGCCCAGCAGGAAGGAGAGGCCCAACAGGATTCCGCCGATACTGGCCACCCGGCGGGGGCCCAGGCGGTCCTGGAGCCGGCCGGCCGGGATCATGGTGATGGCAAAGCTGGCAAGTGCGAACGAGAACGCCCACTGTGTGGTGGACCGGTCCCACCCGAACTCCGCCTGCAGGGGTTTGACGAACACGCTGAAAGCGTACACGGTGCCCAGAATCACCTGCACAACCAGGGCACCGGCGACTACGGACCAGCGATTTCCCGCGTGAAGATGGTCTTCCATGGTGGCCGCCTCCTTGTGGAGTTGTACAACTATTTTCTCCTGTAAGTAGTTACATCAACTTCTGTGCCATGCACCCGGCAAAGCATGGCACAGGGTTTGCCGTGGTCAGCAGAAACAGGAGGGAGGGCCCCATGCCCCGCGAAACCATGACCCCCAGGGAACGCTGGCTGGCCGTGCTGAAACGCCAGCGCCCCGACCGGGTGCCCATGGACTACTGGGCCACCGCCGAGGCCACCGCCAAGCTCAAGCACCATCTAGGCTGCAGCGAAGACCAGGCAGTCTACGACCGCCTGCACATCGACCGGGTGGTCACGGTGGGCCCCGCCTATGTGGGGCCTACCCCGGCCACTGGCGAGGACATCTACGGCTGCCGGCACCGCCTGGTGGACTACGGGACCGGCACCTACTCCGAGTGTGTGCACAACCCCCTGGCCCAGTGGCACCGGGTCGAGGAGATCGAGGCGCATTACACCTGGCCCAGTCCGGACTGGTACGATTACTCGGGCATCGCCGCCCAGCTCAGGGGGTGGGAGGCCTATCCCATCCGCGGCGGCGGCTCCGAGCCCTTCCTGCTCTACAAAAAGCTGCGGGGGGAGGAACAGGCCTTCATGGACCTCATCGAAAACCCCGAGATCGTCGATTACTGCCTGGACAAACTCTTTGGTCTGGCCTACGAGAACACCCGCCGCATCTACGAGCAGATCCCCGGCCAGGTGATGATCAGCTACGTGGCCGAGGATCTGGGCGGGCAGGAGGCGCTGATGTTCTCGCGCGAGCACATCCGGCGTTTCCTGCTGCCGGGCATGAAGCGCATGATCGACCTGGCCCACCAGGCCGGGGCCTTTGTCTTTTTCCACAGCGACGGGGCCATCCGCCAGGTGCTGCCCGAGATGATCGAACTGGGTATCGACGTGCTCAATCCCATCCAGTGGCGTTGCCAGGGCATGGAGCGGGAGGGGCTCAAGCGGGATTTTGGCCACCAGCTGATCTTCCACGGCGGGGTGGACAACCAGCACACCCTGGCCTTTGGTTCGACGGCAGAGGTGCGGGCCGAGGTGATCGAGAACCTGGCGGTCCTGGGGGCCGGCGGCGGCTACGTGCTGGCCCCCTGCCACAACATCCAGGCCATCAGCCCCCCCGAGAACGTCGTCGCCCTGTACCAGACCGGGTACGAGGAAGGGTGGGTGGACTGACCTGGTCTGGGACCGCAATGCCTCAGTCCCTTCGGCTTTTGGGACGCCGGTGTCCCTCAAGACCGGGCTGCAGCGCGCCGAGGCCGGAGCAAACCCGTGTTTGGGGCGCCCCGGCGCTCTGGCATAACGATTGCACGTAGCTAGGCGGCCAGCACCCTGCCGGCGCCGGGCCGGCACACCTCAAGGAGGAAAGACATGGCAGATCTACAGGGGATCGCCCAGAGCGTGATCAAAGGACAGGCCGCCAAGGTCGAGGAGTTGGTGCGCCAGGCCCTGGAGGAGAAGGTGCCGGTGCGCCAGATCCTGCACGAGGGCCTGATCGCCGGCATGAACGTGGTGGGCGACTATTTCAAAAACAACAAGTTCTACGTTCCCGAGGTGCTCATCGCCGCCAGGGCAATGAAGAAGGGGATGGAGCTGATCCGGCCCCAGTTGAAGGCGGAGAAGGTCGAGCCCCTGGGCCGGGCCTGCATCGGCACCGTCAAGGGGGACTTGCACGACATCGGCAAGAACCTGGTGGCCATGATGCTGGAGGGCGCCGGCTTCGAGGTCATCGACCTGGGGATCGACGTGCCGCCCAACCGCTTCATCGAGGCGGTGAAGAGCCAGGGGGCCCAGATCGTCTGTATGTCGGCCCTGCTGACCACCACCATGTCGGGGATGAAGACCACCGTCGAGGCCCTCAGGGAGGCCGGGGTCACGGGGGTCCGCACCATGATCGGCGGGGCGCCGGTCACCCAGACCTACGCCGACCAGATCGGGGCCAATGGCTACGCCCCGGACGCGGCCAGCGCCGTGGAAAAGGCCAAGGAGCTGATCGCCAGCCTGAACTGACCCGCTGCGCGGGGGATGGGGGAACCATGCGGACCGCGATCGAGTACGAGCGCCACAACGCCGAGGTCCGCCAGGTCTGGGAGGCCTACCATCGCGGGCAGCCCACCCGGGTGCCCATGATCCTGGGCATCAACCCCCGCTACACCGCCTTCGACCATCCGGCCAACCCCCGCCGGCTCGGCTTCGCCCAGTACTTCGGCGACCCGGAGTGCATGCTCACCCGGCAGTTGGAGCACCTGGCCTGGGTGCGCCTCAACGTGCCCCAGGACCTGGAGATGGGGCTGCCGGAACAGGGATGGGAGGTGTACGTCGATTTCCTCAACTCCTACGAGGCAGGGTGGTTCGGCTGCCCGCTGCACTACTTTGCCGGCGAGGTGCCCGACACCCTGCCCCTGCTCCAGGACGAGTCCGCCAAACGGTCCCTGCTCGAAAAGGGCGTCCCCGACCCCTTCGGCGGGGGCCTGATGGCCCGCAACTGGGCCTTCTACGAATACTTCAAACGCCGGCAGGAGGAGGGCTTCACCTACCTGGGCAAACCCATCGCCCGGGTCTCGCCTGCCGGCCTGGGCACCGATGGCCCGGTAACCGTGGCCTGCAACCTGCGCGGGGCCGCCGAGTTCCTCGCCGACCTGGCCGGTGATCCCGAGTACGCCAGCCAGCTCCTGGCCTTGATCACCGAGGCCACCCTCGCCCGCATCCGCGCCTACCGCCAGCACCTGGGCCAGCCGCTCAAGACCACGGGTTGTGGCTTTGCCGACGACGCCATCCAGTCCCTCTCCGTCGGGATGTATGAAGCACAGGTCTTGTCCTTCCACCGCCAGCTCATCGCGGGCCTGTCCGAGCCGGGGGCCAATGCCATCCACCTGTGCGGCGATGCCACCCGCTTCTTCCCCTTCCTGCGCGACGAGCTGAACATCCGTTCCTTCGACACCGGTTTCCCCGTGGACTTCTCCTGGATGAGGGAGGCCCTGGGACCGGAGATAGAGATACGCGGCGGCCCTTCGGTGATGTTCCTGGGCTCGGCCACCCCTGCCCAGGTGCGGGTGGAGGTACAGCGCATCCTGGCCAGCGGCATCACCCAGGGGGGCCGCTTCATCCTGCGCGAGGGCAACAACCTGCCCCCCGACGTGGGATTGGACCCGCTGTGGGCCATGTACAACGCAGTGCGCGAATACGGACGCTACTAGGGGGCCTATGTTCCTCAAAGTCATCGCCTGCGAGGTGGCCTTCCGCGAGATCTGCCACTGCGCCGCCCGCTCGCCCAACCAGTTCGACCTCGACTTCCTCAGCCAGGGGTATCACGACAATCCCGAGATCGGCATCCACCGCATCCAGGAGCGCATCGACGCAGTGGAGGAGGGCCGTTTCGATGCCCTGCTGGTGGGCTACGGGCTGTGCAACAACATGCTCAAGGGCCTGGAGGCCCGCCACACCCCCCTGGTCATCCCCCGGGCCCACGACTGCATCACCTTCTTCCTCGGCTCCAAGGAGCGGTACAAGGAGTACTTCCTCGAACACTCGGGCACCTACTACTACACCGCCGGCTGGCTGGAGCACCGCCAGCGGGGCGGGGAGCGGCCCGACCGCAAGCAGGGGGCCGGCCTGGGCAAGCAGCGCAGCTTTGAGGAGATGGTGGCCGAGTACGGGGAGGAGAACGCCAAGTACCTGATGGAGGTGATGGAGGGCTGGACCGCCCACTACAGCCGCGGGGTCTTCATCGACTTCCCCTTCACCTGCCACCTGCCCGCCAAGGAACAGGCCAGACAGCTCTGCCGGGAGCGCAACTGGGAGTACGCCGAGGTCGAGGGGGATCTGAGCCTGCTCCAGACCTGGTTCGACGGCCCCTGGCCCGAGGAGGATTTCCTCATCGCCCGGCCCGGCGAGCGCATCGCCCCCAGCTATGGGGACGACATCGTCCAGATCGAGTGGCCCCGATGAGCGCCCTCACCCTGCTCCCCGAGAATCAGACTGCCGAGGTCCCCGAGGGCCTGACCCTGCGCCAGGCCCTGGCCCACCTGGGCTGCGAGGTGCTGGCCCCCTGCGGGGGGGAGGGCACCTGCGGCAAGTGCCGGGTGATCGTGCGCCAGGGGGCAGCTCCTCCTCTGCCGGAGGAAAATGCCCTGCTCAGCCCCGCACAGCTCGCCCAGGGGCTGCGCCTCTCCTGCCGGGTGCGGGTGGAGGGTGACCAAAAGGTGGAGGTGCCTCTCTCCTCGCGGCGGCCGGCCATGCGCATCCTGCCCGGCGGCTTGAGCCGGACCGTGCCCCTGGACCCGGCAGTGAGCAAGCAGGTGGTCCATCTGGAGACCCAGCAACTCGACCAGCCCTGGGCCCGCCTGGAGCATCTGCGTTTTTCCGGCGAATTGCGGGCCGATCTGCGGGCCGATCTGGACCTCTTGCGCCGCCTGCCCGCCCTGCTCGATGGGGAGGGGGGTACGATGACGGCGGTCCTGCGCGGCGACCGCCTGCTCGACGTGGAGCGGGGCGACACCTCGGGCCGCCTCTTCGGGGTGGCCCTGGACCTGGGCACCACCACGGCAGTGGCCTCGCTGGTGGACCTGAACACGGGCCGCGAGGTGGCCCACGCCGCGCTGGTGAACAAACAGACCGCCTACGGCCACGACGTGATCGCCCGCATCAACCACACCCTGGAGGGGGAGCAGGGCCTGGAGGAGTTGCGCCGGGCCGCGGTCTCCAGCCTGCAAGAGGTGATGGACCTGGCCCTCGACAAGGCCGGGGTGCAGCGCGACGAGGTGTACGAGGCCACCCTGGTGGGAAACTCCACCATGATGCACCTCTTCCTCGGCATCTCGCCTTTGTCCCTGGGCCAGCTCCCGTATGTGGCCATGTTCAACGACGCCCTCGAGATGCCCGCCCGCCAGGCCGGCCTGGCGCTCAACCCCACGGCCTGGCTCTATATGCTGCCCGAGATCGCCGGCTTCGTGGGCGCCGACACCGTGGCCGCTGTCCTGGCCACCGGCCTGGACGAGGACGAGGGCCGCATCCGCCTGGTGGCCGATATCGGCACCAACTGCGAGTTGGCCCTGCGCCACGGCAAACGCCTGCTGGTCACCTCCACCCCGGCCGGCCCCGCCTTCGAGGGAGCCCGCATCCGCTGCGGCATGTACGCCGCCCCCGGGGCCATCGAGGAGATACACCTCGACGGCACGGTCAGGCTCAAGGTCATCGGCGGCGGCGAGCCGCGCGGCCTGTGCGGCTCGGGACTGCTGGATATCGGCGCCGAGCTGGTGCGCTGCGGGATCGTCGACGAGACCGGCAGGCTGCTCGACCCAGAGGAGGTGGAGTCCCAGGTCTGGAAGGAGCGCCTCATCGAGCAGGAGGAGGAACGGGCCTTCGTGATGGCCTGGCGGGAGGGGGAGCCGCCCCTGACCCTGACCCAGCGGGACATCCGCGAACTGCAACTGGCCAAGGGTTCCATCCGCACCGCCATCGACTTTCTTCTTGAAAAGACCGGCCTGGCCCCGGCGGATCTGGACGAGTTCTGCCTGGCCGGGGGCTTTGGCAACTACCTCGACGAGCACAGCGCCCTGCGCTTGGGCCTTTTGCCGGCCATCTCCCCCGAGAAGATCCGCTTCGTGGGCAACGGGGCTCTGGTGGGCGCCCGGCTGGCCCTGGTCTCCCGGGAGCTGCGCCAGCGCGGGGCCCTGGCCGCCCGCCAGGCCGAACACCTGCAACTGGCCGGCACCCCGGATTTCCAGATGCGTTTCGCCGAATCCATGTTGTTTACAGGTGGGGCACACTAGAAGGAGCGTTTGACATGGCACTGATCCGCATCGGCGAAGCCCTGCACTGCCACCTGCCCGCGGTGCGCGCCTCGGGCCGGCGCTGGCTCCAGGGCGACGAACTGGACCGCCAGGCCGGGGAGCGCCACCTGCTCAAGCTGATCGCAGACCAGACTGCCGCCGGGGCCGACTACCTCGACCTCAACGTGGACAACTTCCTCATCGACGCCGGCCTGGGCCGCCAGCAGGCCCTGCGCTTGATGGAGCATATCCTCACCCTCATCGAGGAACACGGCCGGGGCATTCCGCCCTGCATCGACAGCTCGGACCCGGCCATGCTGGAGCACGGGCTGGTCTTCTACCACAAGCTGACCAGAGGCCGCCGCAAGCCCTTGGTAAACTCCGTCACCGCCACCCGCCTCGGGGTGCTGGCCCTGCGCCGGCAGATTCCCTTCTCCGCGGTGTGTATGCTCCTGGAGAAGGTGGGGGACCAGAGCGGCTTCACCGATATCGCCGGCCCCGAGGTGTACCACGAGACGGCCCGCTATCTCTTCGACCAGGCCCGGGCCGCCGGCTTCGCCGCCGACGAGATCTTCTTCGATCCCACCGTGGGTCCTTTGGGCGCCGACGTGGTGGGGTACACCCGCCGCACCTTCGAGGGGATCCGCGCCATCCGCAGCGATGCCGAGATGGCCGGGGTGCACGTGTGCCTGGGCCTGTCCAACTGCTCCGACGGCCTGCCCCGCCGCCTGGCCATCAACCGGGCGTACCTGCGCCTGGCCATGGAATACGGGGTGGACGCGGCCATCCTCGACGCGGTGCAGATGCGCGAGGACGACAAGGTGGACGGCAAGATCCTGACCCTGATCCGCCGCATCGCCGAGGACCAGGAGGCCGACGCCCTCACCCTGCTGGTGGACTTTGCCCAGGGCCATCCCCGCCCCCAGACCCCGGCCCGGCGCGAGCCCCTGCCCGATCACTTTGGCCAGGCCCTGGCCGACCCGGCCGGCCCGCCCCTCTACATCCTGGAGATGGCCCCCGCCGAGGACGGGGTGGACCAGATCATGGGCCTGGCCGAGGAGGGCCGCCACACCCCCTTCACGTTCAGCATAACCGACACCCCCGGCGGCCACCGCGTCCCCGGCCCCGACACCATCGGCCTGGAGGTGGGGCGCATCCTGGGCCGCCAGCCCATCGTCAACCTCTCCTGCAAGAGTTCCGACCGGGTGGGGCTTACCCAGCGGGTCCTGGGCATGTACCGCCAGGGGCTGCGCCACGTCTTCGCCGTCACCGGGGACTATTCCTTCGAGGGCCGGGCCAACTTCGACCTCGACGCCGTGACCCTGCTCCTCATGCTCCAGTGCCTGCGCCGGGGACTGGACTTCCCCTCCCTGCTGCCCCGTTCCGGCGGGGCGCTGGAGGGGTTGACCGCCGGCGCCGCGGTCTCCCCCTTCAAGTACCAGGAGCCCGACCTGTGGGGCCAGTACCTCAAGATGTGGAAGAAACGGCAGGCCGGGGCCGCGTATTTCATCACCCAGTTGGGGTACGATCCCAGGAAGTTCCAGGAGTTGGAGCTCTACAACCGCGCCTCAGGGATGAACGCGCCCCTGATCGGCACCGTGTACTATCTCACCCCGCAGTTCCTCAAGGTGCTCAACCGGGTCCACGTGGCCGGGGTAGTGGTGCCCGAGGATCTCAAGAAGAAGTATCAGGGCCGGCTCCTGCCCAAGAAGGAGCGCACCAGGGTGCAGAAGCTCGGTTTCGGCGACCTGGCCGAGTACCAGCGGGCCTTCTCCATCCGCCGGGCCGCGCTGCTGGCCGACCTGCTGGTGCGGGGCTTTGGCTACCGGGGGGTGGACCTGGCCGGCTTCACCGAGATGGCCGACGCCCTGGAGGTGCTGGATACCATCCGGCAACTCGAGGGCCGCCCCTGGCGCGAAACCCTGGAGGAGTTTTGCGCCGGCGACGAGCAGGGCCCCATGCGCCTGGCCCCCGAGGGTCCCTTCTACCTCTTCCCGGCAGGGGAAGACGGCCTCCTCAAGGAAGGCCCCTTCCAGCAGACCCCGCGCCAGGGGTACCAGCCGCCCAGCGGGGGCATGGAGCTGATGCACAAGCTCTTCTTCCACAAGGGCCAGGGCCTGTACCCGCTCTTGGAGGGGCTGGTCGGCGGAAAGGAGGACTCGCTGCGGCTGAAGCTGATGACCCAGGCCGAGCAGGCCATCAAGACCGCCACCCTCGGTTGCGAGATGTGCGGGGACTGCCGCATCGCCGACCTTTTCTACCGCTGCCCCGAGCCCACCTGGGGCTGCGCCAAGCACCAGCTCAACGGGCCCTGCGGCGGGGCCGACCTGGCGGGCAACTGCGAGGTGCATCCCGAGCGGCGCTGCTACTGGAACGGGCTGATGGAGACGGCCCTGCGCACCGGCCGGCTGGCCGAGCTCTACCCGCTCCAACTCCCCAAGGATCCTGCCCTCCTGCACACCTCCTCATGGCGCAACGAGGTACTGGGGCGCTGCCCCGAAACCCTGGACCTGGGCCAGCCGGCCAACTGAAGGGAGGGTGGAGATGAACGACCGGGAACGCCTGCTGGCCATCATGGACCGCAAGAGCCCGGACCGCATCCCCTGGATACCCCGGCTGCAGATCTGGCACACCGCCCACCAGCGCCAGGGCACCCTGCCGGCGCGCTTTGCCGGGCTGTCCCTGCGCCAGATCGAGCGGCAACTGGGCATGGGCACCCCGGCCCGCGAGGGGCAGATCCTCGCCGCCGAGCAGCGGGGGGACGTGGAGCTGCAGACCCGGCAGGAGGGCGAGAGTACCGTCTATACCTACCGCACCCCGGCGGGGCAGGTGGAGAGCCGGTACCGATCCTCGGCCGAGTTGGAGGCAGTAGGCATCGGCAGCCTCGAGGTGGAGCACATGATCAAAGGCCCCGCCGATTTCGCGGTGGTCGAGTACCTGATCGAGCACACCCACTACATCCCCACCTACGAGAAGTACCGCCAATACGAAGCCCAGATCGGCGGGGATGGGTACCCACTGGTGGGGGCCGGCGATTGCCCCTTTCACCATTTTCTGCAAAAGCTGGCCGGCTACAACCAGGCCTATTATCTTTTAGCCGACTGCCCCGACGAGGCGGAGCGGCTCCTGGGCTTCATGGAAGAGATGGAGCGGGAGCGGGTCTGGCCGGTGGTGGCCGCCTCGCCGGCGCGGCTGATCCTGCACGGGGTCCACTTCGACTCCAACATCACCCCGCCACCCTTGTTCAGCCGCTACATCACCCCGTATTACCAGGATTTCTCCGAACTCCTGCACGGGCACGACAAAGTCCTGTGCATGCATGCCGACAACGACTCGCGCCTGATCCTGGGGCACCTGCTGGAAGCTGGCTTCGACATGGTGGAGACCTTCACCACTGCCCCGCAGGTGAGCTGTACCCTGGAAGAGGCGCGCCGTTTCTGGGGGATGGAGATGATCATCTGGGGGGCGGTGCCCTCGGTGATCCTGGAGCCGGCCTACAGCGAGGCCGAGTTCGAGGCATACATGCGCGGCATCTTCCGCACCGTGGCCCCAGGCGACGCCTTCATCCTGGGGGTAGCCGACAATGTCATGCCCGGGGCGCTCTTGCACCGCCTGGAGCGCATCGGGGAAATGGTGGAGGCATGGGGGCAGTACCCTATAGACCCGGGGGCGATCGTTTGAGGCGGGCGCCCCCCCAACTGTGAGGAGCAGAACGATGACTAAAAAGATATTGCTGTTGCTGGCCGGACTGTTGTTGAGCGCCGCGGCCATCCAGGCGGCCGAGAACAAGCTGGGAGGGTACATGTTCGGGGATTACTACTACAACCTGAGCGGCCCGCGCGAGAAGGAGAACGGCTTCTGGTGGCGCCGGCTCTACCTGACCGACGATCTGAAGTGGAACGACAAGTTTTCCGGGCGCTTCCGCCTGGAGGCCAACGACGTCAACGTGGGCCAGACCACCCGCCAGCCCAAGGACAAGCTGATCCCCTACGTCAAGGAGTCCTCCCTCACCTACAAGAGCGGGGCCTGGACAGTGAACGCCGGCCTTACCGGCACCCCCACTTGGGCCCTGCCCGAGAAGGTGTGGGGGTACCGGTCGATAGAAAAGACCGTCATCGACCTGAACAAGGCCGGCAACCCGGTGGACATGGGGGTGCAGGTGGTGCGCAAGCTGGGGGCCAAGGCGGATGTGGCGGTGATGCTAGGCAATGGCAATGCCTTCCGCTCCGAGACCGATGACCAGAAGAAAGTCTACGTGCAGGGGCACTATGCCCCCGGCAAGCTGGAGAGCCGGGTGTATCTGGACTGGCAGAAGCAGCCCAAGGGCGCCGACGAGCTGACCCTGGCCGCACTGGTCGGCGTGGTGAAGGAAGGGGGACAGGGGGCGGTGGAGTTCTACCAGCGCACGGTGAAGAAGGCCGCCGCCGGCGAGGACCTCAAGTCCTTTGGGGTATCGCTGTACGGCAGCAAGAAGCTGAGTGACAACAAGAAGGTCTTCGCCCGCGCCGATCTGTACGAGCCCAACGGCGATGCCGAGGACGACCAGGAGACCCTGCTGATCGGCGGGGTGGACCTCAAACTGGCCGATCAGGTCCATGTGATGCCCAACCTGCGGGCGGTGCTCTACCAGGATTCCAGCAAGGACGCCGAGCTGACCCCCCGCCTCACCGGCTTCTTCGAGTTCTGAGAGAGGACGACATGCCCACTGATCTGGAGATCGCCCGCTCCATCCAGATGCGCCCCATCGCCCAGGTCGCCGCAGACCTGGGCCTGCGCGAGGAGGAGGTGGAGCCCTACGGCCGGCACAAGGCCAAGATCCGCCTGGAGACCCTGCCCCGCCTCGAAGGCCGGCCCTGCGGCAAGTACGTGGTGGTCACCGCCATCACCCCCACCCCCTTGGGCGAGGGCAAGACCGTCACCTCCCTGGGCCTGGGGCAGGGCCTGGCCGCCATCGGCAAGCCAGTGGTCACCGCCATCCGCCAGCCCTCCCAGGGCCCTACCTTCGGGGTGAAGGGCGGGGCGGCGGGAGGGGGCTATGCCCAGGTGGTGCCGATGGAGGACTTCAACCTCCACCTCAACGGCGATATCCACGCGGTCAGCGCGGCCCACAACCTGCTGGCCGCGGCCCTCGATGCCCGCCTCTTGCACGAGTCGCGCCTGAGCGACGCCCGGCTGCGCAAGGCCGGGCTGCGCCGGCTGAACATCGATCCCTACAGCGTCACCTGGCCCCGGGTGCTGGACATCAACGACCGCGCCCTGCGCAAGATCCTGGTGGGCCTGGGCACCGAGGAGGACGGCCGGCCCCGGCAGACCGGCTTCGACATCAGCGCCGCCTCCGAGGTCATGGCCATCCTCGCCCTGGCCGCAGACCTCAAGGACCTGCGCGCCCGCCTGGGCCGCATCGTGGTGGGCATGAACCACGAGGGCAAACCCGTCACCGCCGACGACCTGGGGGCAGGGGGGGCGATGGCGGTGCTGATGAAGGAGGCTTTACAGCCCAACCTGCTCCAGAACCTCGAAGGTGGCCCGGTGCTGGTCCACGCCGGCCCCTTTGCCAACGTGGCCCACGGCAACAGTTCCATCATCGCCGACCAGATCGGCCTGCGCCTGGTGCCCCAGGGGTACCTGGTCACCGAAAGCGGCTTTGGCTCCGAGTGCGGCATGGAGAAGTTCGCAGACATCAAGTGCCGCTACTCCGGCCTCCGACCCGACTGCGCCGTGGTGGTGGCCTCGGTGCGGGCCCTCAAGATGCACGGGGGCGGCCCACGGGTGGCACCAGGCAAACCCCTGGACAAAGCCTACGGCCAGGAGAACCTCGAACTGCTCGAAAAGGGGCTGGCCAACCTCGAAGCCCACCTCAAGGTGGTCCGCAGCTTCGGGGTGCCGGCGGTGGTGGCGGTCAACCACTTCCCCAGCGACACCGAGGCCGAGATCGAGCTGGTGCGCCGGGCCGCCCTGAAAGCCGGGGCTGCCGAAGCCTGCCTCAGCCAGGTCTGGGCCAGGGGCGGGCAGGGGGGCCGGGAACTGGCCGAGGCCGTGGTCCGCGCCTGCCAGCAGCCCTCCTCCTTCAAGTTCCTCTATCCCCTCGAAGCCCCGATCCAGGACAAGATCGAGACCATCGCCCTCAACCTCTACGGCGCCGAGCGGGTGGAGTACGCCCCCGCGGCTCTGGAGAAGATCCAGCTCTACGCTGCGCTCGGCTTCGATCACCTGCCAGTGAACATGGCCAAGACCCCCCTCTCCCTCTCCCACGACGCCAACCGCAAGGGCGCCCCGCGCGGCTTCACCTTTCCGGTGCGCGATTTGCGGGCCTCCATCGGGGCCGGCTTCCTCTACGCCCTGTGCGGCGAGATCCAGACCATGCCCGGCCTGCCCTCGCGGCCGGCCTTCATGGAGATGGACCTCGACGAGGCGGGGAATATCCGGGGGCTCTTTTAAGCGGATTCGATCTCGATGCGGGGGGCCACCGCCAGCACCCGGCCGCCGATGCTGGCGTGGAGGGCGGCGCCCAACTGCCCCTCGGGCATCTGGGCCACCAACTGCCCCTCCTCCACCTGGTCGCCCACTTCCACCACCGGCTGGGCCGGGGCGCCGGCGTGCTGCTTGAGGGCCAGGCGCACCCGGCGGGGGGCCAGTTCCACCTGGCGCAGCGGAGCCGGGGCATCGTAGGGGGCCAGGCCCAGGCGCTGGATGAGCTGCCTGAGCGGGATGCGGCGGGATTCGTGCAGGGGATGGGGGCGGGGGGCCTCGGCACTCACCGCGGCCCTGGCCTGGTCCAAAAGGCCCTTGAGGCGCATCTGTCTTTTGGACTGCTGGCAGGCTTCGCGGGGGTACAGGTCCTCGGGGCAGGCATAGAGGGTACACAGACTGCACTCGCAGCACAGCAGGCCCATCTGGTTCCAGAAATCCTCCCCCGAGAGGGTGAAGCCCAGGCCGCGCATCACCTTGTGCGGCTCCACCTGGTAGCCCAGCAGATAGCGGGGGCACAGCTCGGTGCAGTAGGAGCACTGGTCGCAGGCCGACTTGCCGATGCGGTGCATGGCCGGCTCGGGCCGCTCCTTGCGCCGCACCAGGGAATGGTCGCCGGGCAGGACGATCAGCCCGCCGGTGGTCTTCTCCACACACTCGTCGAGGTTGCGGGTCAGCCGCCCCATCATCGCCCCGCCCACCAGGAGGGCCACTTCGCCGGTCGCCCCTCCCGCCAGTTCGACCAACTCCCGGAAGGAGACCCCCACCGGCACCGCCGCGCTGAAGGGGCGGGGCACCGCCCCGGCCACGGTGAGGAACTTGCGGGTCACCGGCCGGCCCCGTTGGGCCGCCTCGACGTTGTAGAGGGTCTCGACGTTCTGCACCACCGCCCCCACCTGGTGGGGCAGGCCGCCGGGAGGGATGAGCCGGCCGATGGTCTCGTGGACCAGCACGAACTCGTCGCCCGTGGGGTAGAAATCCCCCAGCAGGTGCAATTCCACCGGGCGGCCGGGCAGCACCTGCTCAAAGGCCGCCACTGCCTCGGCGTGTTTGGCCTTCACCCCGAGGATGCCCCGCGCCGCGCCGCAGGCCCCCATCGCCGCCTCCATCCCCGCCACCACCTGGGCCGCCGCATGGGCCATCAGCTCGGCGTCCTTGTGCATCAGGGGCTCGCATTCGGCGCCGTTGGCGATGAGAAACTCCACCCTGGCCCCCAGCTTGACGTGGGTGGGGAACCCCCCGCCGCCGGCCCCCACCACCCCGGCCCGCCGCACCGCTTCGGCCAGGCTCATACGCTCTCCCCGTAGAGTTCCCGGGAGGGGTTGGGGATCACCACCTTGTTGACCAGCAGCCCGCGCCGGGCTACGTGCGCCGCCCCGGCCTCCACCGCCGCCTCGACGGCGGCCACCTCGCCGCTGAGCTTGAGGAAGGCCTTGCCGCCCAGGGCCATGGCCATGCGGATCTCCAAAAGCTGCACCGAGGCGGCCTTGACCGCCGCGTCGGCCCCCTCGATGAGGGCGGCCACCGAGAAGGACTCGACCAGGCCCAGGGCGCCGTAGGCCTGGAGGATCACCGTCCCGGAGAGGGCCGGGAACACCGCCGGATCGACGTTGGGGATGAGGCAGGAGTCGATGACCGCCGCCCCGCCGGCCACCACCCCGGCGGCCAGGCTGGCCTCCACCGCGGCCACCTCGCCGCCCAGGATGATCAGGTACTTGCCCGAGCAGATGGTGCGGTTGAGCAGCAGCTCCACCGCGGCGGCTTTGAGCAGCACGTCGGCTGCGGCAAAGCCGGCGGCGATACTGGACAGTTCGATCAAGCCGACGGCGGTCTTCTTCATGACAAAAAAAATAGCGCCCCAAGTGGGCGCCGACAAGGACAGGGGCGGCCGCCGGCCGCCCCTGGAGGGAGGGTCAGAAGTATTTGGTGACCAAAAGGCTGACCAGGCCGGCGATGCAGGCGATGATGGCCAGGACGCAGGGGTCCTTGAGCAGGGTGTAGAGGGGCTGTTTCACGGCTTGCCTCCTTTGAAAAGCCGCCCGCCTCGACGGGGCGGCCTAGGCTAGAAAGTGGCGCCGTACCAGAGCAGGAAAAGCGCCCACATCAGAATCAGCAGCAAGGGAGCGGCCAGGTCCTTCAAGTGCAGGGGGGGCTTCATGGTTCACCTCCTCGGCGGGCCAGCCCGCCTCAGTTGTGCGAGAACTCTACCAGCACCTCGCCGTAGCGGACCCGCAGCTTGTCCAGGGCGTGGTCGCGGATCTGGCGGATGCGCTCCCTGGTCAGGCCCATGCCCTCGCCGATCTGCTCCAGGGTCATGGGCGGTTGGCCGTCCAGGCCGTAGTAGCGGCGCAGGATGCGGCTCTCCCGCTTGTTGAGGGTGTCCAGGCAGCGGGCCACGGTCTCGGCGAGGATGTGCTGCTCGAACTCCTCCTCCAGGCCAAGCTCGCTCCCTGCCAGTTCGGAGATCAGGGTCTTGTCCTCGTCGGGGTACAGGGAGGCGTTGAGGGAGACGTCGGACTTGCCCGCCTGCAGGGCCCGGGTGGTCCGGCTCAGGCTGATGCCGGCCTTGGTGGCCATCTCCTCGGCCGTGGGGGTGCGGCCCAGCTCCTGGGTCAGGCTCACGGCCTCGCGCTCCAGCTTCTTGAGGTCATTCATCTGGTTGACCGGGGGCGGGATGGTCTTCTTCTGCACCGCCAGGGCCTTGAGCATGGCCTGGCGTATCCACCACACCGCGTAGGTGATGAACTTGAAGCCCCGGTTCTCATCGAAGCGCCGGGCGGCCTCCAAAAGGCCCAGGTTGCCCTCGGAGATCAGTTCGATCATCGACAGGCCGTACCCCGAGTACTCCTTGGCCACGCTGACCACAAAGCGCAGGTTGGCGGTGACCAGCTTGTTGAGCGCCTCTTCGTCCCCCTCGCGGGCCTGGCGCACCAGCGCCGCCTCCTGCTCGCGGGTCAGGGGCTGATAGTACTCGATGCTCTGCCAGTAGAGGAAGACCGGGTCGGCCAGTTCCTTTTGGGGTTGGCGGTGGTTGGACCTGGAGGAAACCATATACAGCTCCGGGGTGGGGAAGGTGGGGAAAGGTTGTCCGCTGTAGTCTCCCTATCAAATTGCGTGCCACAACGCCGGGGCCGCGCCGCCAGGGTGGCGGACCCTTTGGCGACCGGCCCACCGGGACCAGGGGGTCCCGACCCGTGGGGTTGCGGGACGGGGATGTCCCATCCCGCAAGGGCTCCAGCCGGAGCTGGCCGCATGGCATGTCATTTGCCCTACTTTCACCGGCAGCATCACACAGGAGAGAACCCCATGGCCCCCCAGACGGAATCCCCCGGCCTCACCCCGGTGTTCAAGGCCAAGACCCTGGAGGACACCCGTCAGCGGGCCAGGCAGTCCAGGGCCCTCAAATCCCTTTTCGAGCCGGGGGCCATCGCCGTGATCGGGGCCAGCCGCCGCGAGGGCAGCGTGGGCCATTCGGTGTTCAGGAACCTCCTGATGAACGGCTACACCGGCACCCTGTACCCGGTCAACCCCAAACAGCCCAGCATCATGGGGGTCCGCTGCCACCAGAGCGTGCTGGAGATCCCCGAGGGGGTGGACATGGCGGTGATCGCCATCCCCGCCGCCGGGGTGGGCGGGGTCATCGACGAGTGCGCCCGCAAGGGCATCCACAGCGCCATCGTGCTCTCCGCCGGCTTCAAGGAGGTGGGCAGCCAGGGGGCCCACCTCGAAGAGGCCCTGCGCCACCAGGCCCAGGAGGCCGGCATCGCCCTCCTGGGTCCCAACTGCCTGGGCCTGATCAACACCGACCCGGCCCTGTCGATGAACGCCAGCTTCGCCCGGGCCACGGCCCAGCCGGGCAACATCGCCTTCATCTCCCAGTCAGGGGCCCTGTGCACCTCCATCCTCGACTACGCCCGGGCCGAGCACATCGGCTTCTCCAAGTTCATCAGCTTCGGCAACAAGGCCGACGTGGACGAGCTGGACCTGCTCCAGTACCTGGCCGCCGACCCCCAGACCGAGGTCATCCTCATGTACATCGAGGAACTCAGCGAGGGCCAGCGCTTCATCCACGTCGCCCGCCAGATCACCGCCGAGCAGGGGGCCCAGAACAAACCCATCCTGGCCATCAAGACCGGCCGCACCCCCGAGGGGGCCAGCGCCGCGGCCTCCCACACCGGCTCCCTGGCCGGCACCGACGAGGTCTACGACGCCATCATGGCCCAGGCCGGGGTGCTGCGGGTGGAGACGGTGCAGGAGTTGTTCGGCTACGCGGTGGCCTTTGCCTCCCAGCCCATGCCCAAAGGGAACCGGGTGGCCATCGTCACCAACGCCGGGGGGCCCGGCATCATGACCACCGACGCCTGCGTGCGCCAGGGCCTGCAACTGGCCCGCTTCGGTGAGCCCACCAGGGCCAGAATGGCCGCCGCGCTGCCCCCCGAGGCCAGCCTCAAGAACCCGGTGGACCTGATCGGCGACGCCCGCAGCGGGCGCTACGAGGCGGCCCTGGAGGCGGTGCTGGAAGACGAGCACACCGACGCCGCCCTGGTCATCCTCACCCCGCAGACCATGACCGACATCGAGGAGGTGGCCCGGGTGGTGGCCCGCTTCAGCCAGCGGCGGGCCAAGCCGGTGCTGGCCTCCTTCATGGGCGGCCTCGACGTGGCCGCCGGGGTGGAGATCCTGCGCCAGGGCGGGGTGCCCCACTATCCCTTTCCGGAAGAAGGGGCCCGGGTGTTGCGGGCCATGTGGCGGTACAGCCAGTGGCGGGAGCGGCCCCGCACCGAGGAACGCATCTTCCCCGTGGACCGGGCCAGGGTCCACAGCCTGCTCAGCGCGGCACTGGCCCAGGGGAGGCGGCAGTTGCCCGAGTCCGAGGCCCTGGAGGTGCTGGAGGCGTACGGCTTCCCAGTGCCCCGGCGCGGCCTGGCCCGCTCCCGCGGGGAGGTGGAGGCGGCCTGCGCCGCGGTGGGCTACCCACTGGTGATGAAGATCGCCTCGCCCGACATCCTCCATAAGACCGAGGTGGGCGGGGTGGCGGTGGGGGTGAAGGACCTGGGGGAGGCGCTGGAGAAGTTCGACGCCATGACCGGGACGGCCCGGCGCTTGCGCCCGGAGGCCGAGATCTGGGGCGTGGCGGTGCAGCAGCTCGCGCCCAAAGGCCGGGAGTTGATCCTGGGGGCCACCCGCGATCCCCGCTTCGGGCCCCTGATCATGTTCGGGCTGGGCGGGATCTACGCCGAGGTGCTCAAGGATGTTACCTTCAGGCTGGCCCCGCTGCGGCCCCTCAGCGCCCGCCACATGCTGGAGCAGATCCGCGGCCGCCAGATCCTCGAAGGGGTGCGCGGCGAGCCGCCCGCTGACACCAACGCCTTGCAGGAATGCCTCGAACGCCTCTCGCAGCTGGTCGTCGAGTTCCCCCTCATCAAGGAACTCGACATCAACCCGCTGCTGGCCTACCCCCAGGGAGCCCTGGTGGTGGACGCCCGCATCATCCTGCGGGAGGCGTGAATCCCATGCGCCCGGGCAGCGACTGGCGCAAGCGCTACAGCGGCAAGCTGGTCCCGGCCGCCGAGGCGGTGGCCGGCATCCGGCGCGGGCAGCGGGTCTTCATCGGCTCGGGGGCCGCCGAGCCCCAGGCCCTGGTGGCGGCCCTGGCCCGCCGTGGCGAGGAGTTAGCCGACAACCAGATCATCCATATCCGCAGCCTGGGGGTGGCTCCCTACGCCGAGCCGCACCTGTCCGACCGCTTCCGCTACAACACCTTTTTCATCGGCGAGAGCGTGCGGGAGGCGGTAGCCACCGGCCTGGCCGACTACACCCCCATCTTCCTCTCCGAGGTGCCCCGGCTCTTCCGCCAGGGCAAGGCCCCGGTGGACGTGGCCCTGATCCAGGTGACCCCGCCCGACCAGTTCGGCTTTTGCAGCTACGGGGTCTCGGTGGACATCGTCAAGGCCGCGGCCGAGAGCGCCGCCCTGGTGGTGGCCGAGGTCAATCCCCTCATGCCCCGCACCTTAGGGGACTCCTTCATCCACACCGACCACATCGCCCTGATGGTGGAGAACGAGGCCCCCATCCTCGAAATGACCCTCTCCCCCCCCGACGAGGTGGCCCTGCGCATCGGCCGCCACATCGCCGAGCTGGTGGAGGACGGGGCCACCTTGCAGATGGGCATCGGCACCATCCCCGACTCGGTGCTCCTGGAGCTGACCAACCACCGCGACCTGGGGGTGCACACCGAGATGCTCTCGGACGGGATCGTGCAGCTCATCGAGAGGGGGGTGGTCACCGGGGCGCGCAAGACCCTGCACCGGGGCAAGGTGGTGACCAGCTTCGCCCTGGGCACCCGCCGGCTCTACGAGTACATCGACGACAACCCCATGTTCGAGTTCTACCCCAACGAGTACTCCAACGACCCCTTCGTCATCGCCCAGAACCGCGCCATGGTGGCCATCAACGCCGCCCTGGAGGTGGACCTGACCGGCCAGGTCTGCTCCGACTCGCTGGGGGCCTATTTCTACAGCGGTATCGGCGGCCAGGTGGACTTCATCCGCGGGGCGGCCCGCTCCGAGCGGGGAAGGCCCATCATCGCCCTGCCCTCCACCGCCTTCGTCGAGGGGCAGCGGGTCTCGCGCCTGGTATCCACCCTCAAGCCGGGGGCCGGGGTGGTCACCTCCCGGGGCGACGTGCACTTTGTCGCCACCGAGTACGGGGCGGTGGACCTGCACGGCAAGAGCATCCGCGACCGGGCCCTGGCCCTCATCCACATCGCCCATCCCGATTTCCGCGAGGACCTGATGCGGGTGGCCCGCCAGCGCCACCTCGTTTACGCCGACCAGGTGGTGGTGCCCGACGCGGGCCTGCCCGAACTGGAGGAGTTGGAGAGGGATTTCACCGCCCACGGCGGGGCGAAGGTGCATTTCCGCCCCATCGAGCCCACCGACGAGCCCCTGCTCCAGGACCTCTTCTACCGCTCCTCGGAGAAAACCATCTACCTGCGCTTTTTCTCCCACCTCAAGGCCATGCCCCACCGCCGGGCCCAGCAGTTTATCGATGTGGACTACCAGCGCCACCTGGCCCTGGTGGGCACGGTGATGGAGGGGGAGCGGCAGGTGGTCATCGCCGTGGGCCGCTATCACCTGGACCCGGCCACCAACTGGGCGGACTGCGCCTTCATGGTGCGCGACGACTGGCAGGACAAGGGGGTGGGGCGCTACCTGCTGGGCCGGCTCATCGAGATCGCCCGCAACCGGGGCATCGAGGGCATGACCGCCGACGTGCTGGTGGAGAACACCCGCATGATGCACGTCTTCCACCTCTGCGCCCCCGGCCCCATCCAGAGCCGTTTCGAGGAGGGGGCTTACCACATCTCCTTCGCCCTCGAACCAGGCGAGCACCACCACGCTTGAGTTCCGGCGGGGCGGCGGCCTGAACCCTACTCCTCCCGCACCAGTTGGGAGGCGTGCAGGCCGTACTTGGCCAGCAGCCGGTGCAGGGAGCGGCGGTCGATGCCGCTGTGCTCGGCGGCCCGCGAGACGTTGCCGTGGTACTTCTGTAGCACGTCCTCGATGTAGCGCCGCTCAAAGTCCTCGATGAGCTGGTCCTTGGCCTCCTTGAAGGGCAGGCTGAGGAGGAAGGTCTGGGGGGCCTGGAAGTTGTTCTCGGCCGGCCGGATCTGGGGCGGCAGGTCCTCGGGCTGCACCGCCTCGCCCGAGGCGAGGATCACCGCCCGCTCCAGCACATGCTCCAACTCGCGGATATTTCCCTTCCACTCCCCCTTGAGCAAGAGTTCCATGGCCGCCGGCGAGATGGCGTTGACCGGCTTCTGGTGCAGGCGGGCGTAGTGCTGCAGAAAGTGGTTGGCCAGCAGCGGGATGTCGTCGCGCCGGTCCCGCAGGGGCGGGATCGCGATGGTGAAGGTGTTGATGCGGTAGTAGAGGTCCTCGCGGAACTGGTTGGCCTCCACCTTCTCCTCCAGGGGCTGGTTGGTGGCGCAGATCAGGCGCAGGTCCACCTCGCGCTCCTGGTTGCTGCCCAGCCGGCGGAACTTGCCGTCCTGCAGCACCCGCAGGAACTTCACCTGCAAGGGCATGGGCAATTCACTGATCTCGTCCAGAAAAAAGGTGCCCCCGTCGGCGGTCTCCAAAAGTCCGGGCTTGGCATGGGCCGCCCCGGTGAAGGCCCCCCGCTCGTAGCCAAAGACCTCGCTCTCCACCAGGTGCTCGGGCAGGGCACCGCAGTTGATGGGCACAAAGGCGCGGGAGGCGCGGCTGCTGTTGGCGTGGATGCTGCGGGCGATCAGCTCCTTGCCGGTGCCGCTGCTGCCGCAGACCAGCACGTTGACATTGGTGTCGGAGATCTTCTTGATCAGCTCAAAGATCTGCACCATGGACTGGCTCTTGCCAATGATGTTCTCAAAGCTGTAGCGCCGGCTCAACTGCTCCTTGAGGGTGCGGTTCTCCTCGCGCAGGGTGCGGGCGGCCAGGACCTTCTCCACCACGATGGCCAGGTGGTCGGCGGTGAAGGGCTTGGGGATGAAGTCCGCGGCCCCCAGGCGCATGGCCGCCACCGCATCCTCGATGGTGCTGTAGGCGGTCATGATCACCACCTGGATCTCGGGGTGGCGGGCCTTGACCTGCTGCAGGAGTTCCATACCGTCCATGCCCGGCATCTTCAGATCTGTCAGCACCAGGTGGGGCTCCTCGGTCTGCAGGTACTCCAGGGCATCGCGGCCGTTGCTGGCCACCCCGCTTTGGTAGCCCTTGCTGTTGAAAAGGCGCTGGCAGCTCACCGCCAGGTCGGTCTCGTCATCGACGATGAGGATATGGGCGCGTGCCATAGGTCTTCTCGCTTGGCGTGTCAGGAAACCGGCAGGGCCGGCAGGCAGAGGGTGAAACGGCTGCCTTTGCCCGGCTCGCTTTCGACTTCGATGGTGCCCCCGTGTTCCTGGACGATCCCGTAACTGATGGCCAGCCCCAGCCCGGTGCCCTGGCCCACCTCCTTGGTGGTGAAGAAGGGGTCAAAGAGCCGGGGCAGGTGCTCGGCGGGGATGCCCTTGCCGCTGTCGGCCACCGACAGGGCCACCCTCCCCGGCCCCCCCGCCCGGGTGGCAAAGGTCAGGGTGCCGCCGGCAGGCATGGCGTCCAGGGCGTTGTTGACCAGGTTGACCAGCACCTGCTCCAACTGGGCCCCGTCCGCGGCCACCCTGGGCAGTTCCTGGAGGTCGAGGATCACCTTGGTTCCCCGGTTGCGGGCCAGGTCCTCCACCAGGGCCACGGCGCGGCGGACCACGCTGTTCAGGTCCGTGGGCCGCAGTTCGGTGGGCAGTTGGCGGGCGAACTTCACCAGGGCCGAGACCACCGAGTGGATCTTTTCCACCTGGCGCTGGATCACCTGCACATCCTCCTGGGCTTCGCCGGAAAGGCGGCGCTCTTCCACCTCCTGGGCCAGGCGGCCGGCGCGCATGAGGATGATGCCGGCCGGGTTGTTGATCTGGTGGGCCACCCCCCCGGCCAATTCGCCCACCGAGGCCAGCTTGGCAGCCTGGAGCAACTGCCGCTGGGAGTGCCTCAGTTCCCGGGTCCGCTCCTCCACCTTCTGCTCCAGGGTGTCCTGGTAGGACTGGAGCGAGGTGGCCATCTGATTGAAGGTGCCGGCCAGTTCGCCGATCTCGTCGCGGGTCTGGAAGGCGATGCGCTCCTCCAGCCGCCCCTCGCCCAGCTTATGGGCCATGGTGGTCAGCTCCCCCAGGGGCCGGGTGAGCCGCCGCACCGCGAAGTACACGGCGTAGGCCGTGCTGAGGATGGTCCAGATCCCCACGGCGAGGAAGGCGGCAGGGAGGTTGTCTTCCGGGGCGGTGCGGGCATTGATCTTGTCCCACAACAACCAAAAGTCCACGAGCAGATTCACCACCAGCAGCAGGACCGTCACCAGGGTAATCTTGGGGCCGAGTCGCACGGGGTTTTTCCTGAGTAGGCTCGGGCACGGGAAAGAGATCTGGCAAGGGCAGAACCACAAAGGTGAAAAAGCAATCTCCATGCCGGCAGCCGGCCGGCCGTCGCCCACCCCGGCAGATTGGCGGCAGGGTGCGGGGGAGGGGAGGTTGGGCCGGGGTTTGGGATAAGGCTGTCCCAGTGGCGGGACGGGGCTGGGACGAGAGCGTCCCGCCACGCTAGGCCCGCCGGCCCAGCAGTTCGCGCACCTGGCTGAGCAGGGCCTCGACGGCAAAGGGCTTGTGCAGCACCGGAACCCCGGCCCGCTGGAGCCGCTCCCAGTCCAGGACCTGGCCCAGGTGCCCGGTGATCAGCAGGGCCAGCAGTCCAGGCCGTTCCTCCAGTATTTCAAAGAGCCATTCCGGGCTGGTCCCGTCGGGCAGGGCCACGTCGCTGATCACCAGGTCGAAGCGCTCCTGCCCCCAGAGCCGGCGGGCCTCGGCCAGATGGCTGGCCGTCTGCACCGCGTAGTTGCCATCGCCCAGGGCCTGGGCCAGGCGCTGGCGCAGGGCGGTCTCGTCCTCCACCACCAGCAGGCGCTCCCCCTGGCCGGCGCGGCGGAAAGAGGTGCTGGGGGCGCGGTGCGGCTCCGGGGCGGCCTGCTCCAGGGCCGGCAGCAGGATCTCGAAGGCGGTGCCCTGGCCAGGGCTGCTGTCCACGCTGATCCGGCCCTGGTGGGACTGGACGATGCCGTAGACCATGGCCAGGCCCAGGCCGGTGCCCTGGTCCTTGGTGGTGAAGAAGGGCTCGAAGATGCGCCGGCACACCTGAGGGTCCATGCCGGTGCCGGTGTCGCGCACCGCCAGGCAGGCATAGGGCCCCGGATGGGCGGCAGGCAGGGTCCCGGCGGGCACGTTGCGGGTCTCCAGGTACAGGATGCCCCCGCCGGGCATGGCGTCGCGGGCGTTGAGGGCCAGGTTGACCAGCACCTGGTCCAGGGCGCTGGGATCGGCCTGGACCGTAAACAGGTCTTCGGCAAGCCGCAGGTCGACGCGGATCTGAGCCCCCAGCAGCCGGGCCAGCATCTTCTCCATCTCCCGCACCTGCTGGTTGAGGTTGAGCGGGCGGAATTCCATGCGCTGCCGGCGGCTGAAGAGCAGGAGCTTGCGGGTCAGTTCCGCGGCCCGCAGCACCACTTTGCGGATCTTGTCCAGGTCGTGCAGCAGGGCAGTGTTGCCCTCGGTCTCGGCGATGAGCAGATCCAGATCGAAGAGGATGATGCCGAGTTGGTTGTTGAAGTCGTGGGCGATGCCCCCGGCCAACTGACCGATGGACTCCATCTTCTGGGCCTGGAGGAGCTGGGCCTCCAACTCCTTGCGCTGGGAGATGTCGCGGACGATGCCGGTGAACATCTGCTCCTGGCCCAGGCGAAAGGCGCTGACTGCCAGGTCCAGGGGAAAGACGCTGCCGTCGCGGCGGCGGCCCACCACCTCGCGGCCGATGCCGATGATGCGGGCATCCCCGGTCCTGAGGTAGTTGGCGACGAAGCCGTCGTGGTGGCTGTGGTAGGGCTCGGGCATCAGGACCGCCACGTTTTGCCCCACCACCTCGGCGGCGCGGTAGCCGAAGATCCGCTCCGCCGCCGGGTTGAAGGAGTTGATGATGCCCCGGGCGTCGATGGTGATGATGCCGTCCACGACGTTGTCCACCACCGAGCGGTAGCGGTCCTCGCCGCCGGCCCGCATCGGGTCCCCTTCCCGGCGCACCTGGGCCAGTTCCGCCCGCAGGGCGTGCAACTCGGAGATCAACTCGGTCTGGGTTTTGTCCTGGTCGCGCATGGGCAGTGTGACGGGGGTGTCCCAGAGAAGATGGCTCTCACCCCAGCCGCTGTCAACCAAAGTACATTGACAGGGGCGGGCCCGGTCCTAGATTCACCGGTGCGCAGACCCAACAGCCCAGGAGGTGGCATGGCCTTCTCCCAGTTCGACCGCGTCCCCAACCACTACGCCGGCAGTCTGATCCAGCGCATCAAGGACTTCCGCCTCGAAGAGGGCAAACGCTCCCTGGCCCCCACCCGCCTGCCCATCGGCGGCCTGGAGATCCTCATCCCCCGCCACTTCGGTTTCTGCTTCGGGGTGGAGCGGGCCATCCACATGGCCTTCGCCGCCCTCGACGAGCACCCCGACCGCCGCATCCACCTGGTCAGCGAGATCATCCACAACCCCCTGGTCAACCGCGACCTGCAAGAAAGGGGCATCCGCTTCCTCTTCGACGAGCAGGGGCAACGCCAGATCGGGGAGGGCCAAATAGGGGAGGGGGACGTAGTGCTCATCCCGGCCTTTGGCACCACCTTGGAGATCGAGGAATCCCTCCAGCGCAGCGGCATCGACCCTGGCGACCCCCATTTCCGCGAACACTACGACACCACCTGCCCCTTTGTCTCCAAGGTCTGGGACCGGGGCGAGCAACTGGGGCGGGAGGGGTACACCATCATCATCCACGGCAAGTTCGGCCACGAGGAGACCCAGGCCACCCACTCCCACACCCGCCAGCACACCCGCACCCTGGTGGTGCGCGACCGCGAGGAGGCCCAGGCCCTGGCGGCCTTCATCATGGGGGAGGTGGGGCCGGAGGGGTTCGCCGCTCGCTTCGCCGAGAAGTGGTCCCCCGGCTTCGACCCGCGCCGCGACCTGGAGCGGGTGGCGGTGGTCAACCAGACCACCATGCTGGCCGAGGAGACCCAGGAGGTGGCCGGCATCCTGCGGGAAGCGATGCGCCGGCGATACGGGGAGGAGCGGCTCGAACACCATTTTGCCGACACCAACGACACCCTCTGCTACGCCACCAACTGGAACCAGAACGCCACCAAGGCCCTGCTGGAGGCCCGGCCGGACCTGGCGGTGATCGTGGGGGGATACAACAGTTCCAATACCTCGCATCTGGTGGAGATCTGCTCCCAGCAGATGCCCAGCTTCCTCATCGAGAACAGCGGGGAGTTGCTCTCGCCCCAGCGCCTGGCCCACTTCGACATCCATCACAAGGAGCGGGTCTTCAGCGAGGGCTGGCTGCCGGCCGAGCTGCCGGCGCGCATCGCCGTCACCTCCGGGGCCTCCTGCCCGGACGTGCTGATGAACCAGGTGGTGGAGAGGCTGGCCGGGTTCTACGGCTACGGGGAGGCCGAGATCAGTGCCGGCCTGGAGAGGTTGAGTCTGGTGGATCAGCCGGCCAGCGGAAAGGTGCCCTCGTAGCCGATGGGCCGAGACACGAACCAGACCCCCTCGTAGAAGGGGTTGGCCTGGTAATGGCAGACCACGTTGCTGCGCTCCATGTCCTGGCGCAGTTTGGCCCCCTGGTGGGGGATATGGCTGTAGAAAAGCACACAATCCCCGGCCATGGGGTTGACGATCACGTGCTCCTGGGCCTCGCACCAGTCGCGGAACTCGTTGCTCTTGTACCCGTGGAATTTGGCGCGGTCCAAGCCTGGCGGCTCGGCGAGGTGCCCGTTCTTGACGAACTTGAGGTGCCCATCCTGGGGACCGTTGTCCTGCAAATAGAAGGTGGTGTTGAAGGCCACCCCGCGCACACTGAGCCGGCGTCTGGGCTGCTGCCAGTACCCATAGAAATCCATGTGCCATTCCTGCAGGTACGGACCGGGGTTGATGTGGGCGCGGAAACTGCGCAGTTGCAGTTGCGGCCCCAAGAGGGCGTCGAGGTAGGGGCGGACGCTGCGCTGGGCCACCAGGGGCCCAAAGGTTTCGGGGTCGCGCACCAGCAGGCTGTCGAACCACATGTTCCCCACCTCGTTGAGCCCCTCCTGCCAGCCCTGTTCCCTGGCGTGGTTGACCCGCTGGCGGACCTGTTCGGTCTCCTCGGGAGTGAGGGCCTGGGGGATGAGCAGAAAGCCGTCGCGGTCGAGCTGGTCGAGGCGGGCGTCGAGTTCAGTGGCAGTCATCGGGATTTCCTTCGCGCAATAGAGGTCGTGGTATGAGAATGTGCAGAGTGATCGGCCACGTGGTGGCCACGGCCAAACACCCCATCCTCCAGGGCAAGAAGCTGCTGGTGGTTTCGGGCCTGGAGGGGAAAAACGACCCCACGGTGCCCATGCAACTGGCCATCGACGGGGTGGGGGCTGGCATCGGCAGCCAGGTAATGGTCAGCGAGTCGGGCATCGCCGGGGGCCAGGTGACCGGCGTCAAGGCCCCCCCTGTGCGCAGCGTGGTGGTGGGTATCATCGACTAGCAGGGGTCGCGTCGGGGCATGACCCGCTCCAGCCTTTCCCCAGGCGCGTATGGGCCGGGGTCGGGAGTATCCTTCCGGTGTTTCCCCAGGCGCGTCCTGCCCCCTCGCTCGCACTGGCTCCGCTACCCCGCAGCCCAGCCACGCGGACTTCCCTTCCCAGCCGCTTCCCGGGAAACACCTCCAGGACACCCCCGACCCTGACCTGGAACAAGACTCCCTTCCAGACACATCTCCCTGTCGCTCAGGTAGCCCCTCTTTTTCTCGGACCCACTCCAGGGCCATCCCCGGCCCTGCTCCCTTACTTCGCCCCCACCACCGGATTGGTCAGCTTCCCGATCTTCTCCAACTCTATAGTCACCTCATCCCCCGGCTGGAGCCAGACAGGGGGTTTGCGGGCGAAGCCCACGCCCTGAGGAGTGCCGGTGAGGATCACCGTGCCCGGCACCAGCGTCGTGTCCTGGCTGAGGAAGCTGATGAGCTGGGCCACCGGGAAGATCATGTCCCCGGTGGTGTGGTCCTGCATCACCTGGCCGTTGAGGATGGTCTTGAGCCGGATGGCCTGGGGGTTGGGGATCTCGTCGGCAGTCACCAGGGCCGGCCCCAGGGGGCAGAAGGTGTCGAAACCCTTGCCGCGCACGAACTGCCCTCCCCCTCTCTTGGTCTGCCAGGTGCGGGCCGAAACGTCGTTGGCCGCGGTGTACCCCAGCACGTAGTCCAGCGCC
>Ga0194132_10002282_pt1 | contig 36513 bp, 39 predicted proteins | sample TA2KigOf80mmetaG_FD_148612 | JGI IMG/M metagenome (GOLD analysis project Ga0194132, IMG submission 148612) | Freshwater microbial communities from Lake Tanganyika, Tanzania - TA2015054 Kigoma Offshore 80m | ecosystem: Environmental > Aquatic > Freshwater > Lake | place: Tanzania: Lake...
CTGCAGCCCGATCGAGAGGACCGGGTTCAGCGAGGTCATCGGCTCCTGGAAGATCATCGAGATGTCGCGGCCGCGGATGGCGCGCATCTCCTCGTCGGAAAGCTTCAGAAGGTCGCGACCCTCGAAGAGGATTCGCCCGCCGACGACACGGCCGGCCGGCTGCGCGAGGAGGCGCATTACGGTCAGCGCCGTCACCGACTTGCCGCAGCCGGACTCGCCGACCACGGCGACGATCTCGCCCTTGTTGACGCGGTAGTTGACGCCCTCGACCGCGCGCACGACGCCGCGCGAGGTGACGAAGTGGACGTGCAGATCCTCGATCGACAGCAGAGGGGCCCCCGCCCCCGCGGCCTGCTCGCGGTCGATGGTCGCGCTTTCGATCGTTTCCTCTCCCTACCTGCCGTCTGATGCGGCTTGTCCTAAGCCTAGCTTGGGCGGGTGGTAGGGTCGAAGCGAAAACTGTGCCTAAATTCCTAGCATTGCGTTCAGTTTGCCACGACGGTCGAGGTCGTGGATGTCGTCGGAGCCGCCGACGCCGACGTTGTCTATGAAGATCTGGGGCACCGTGTAGCGGCCCTGGGCGCGTTCGACCATCTTGTCGCGGAGCGCGGAATCGCCGTCGACCACGTACTCCTTGTACTGAACCCCCTTGGAGTCGAGGAGCGCCTTGGCCCGGTGGCAATAGGGGCAGTAGGCGCTGACGTAGATCTCGACATTGGCCATGGCTGCTCGTAGCTCCTACTCGGCGCGCACAACCCGCGCCAGGGTGACGATGTCGACCTGGGCAGCGCCGGCGGCGAGGAGCGCCTTGGTCGAGGCCCGCACGGTGGCGCCGGTGGTCAGCACGTCGTCGACGATTAGAACGCGTTTGCCGGCGATCTGGTCCCGATGACATGTCCTCGCGCGGAACGCCCCGGCGACGTTCTTCTGGCGCTCCGAGCGACTGAGATGGCCCTGGCTCGGGGTGCGGCGCGTGCGCTTGAGGAGATCGGGTATGCAGATCCGGCCCGTGGCCGCGGCCAGTGCTTGGGCCAGAAGGGCGGCTTGGTTGTAGCGGCGTAGCGCCAGCCTGAGCCAATGCAGCGGCACCGGGGCGATGATGTCGGCATCGCGGGCGAGCTCGCCGCCGGCGCGGGCGAGCCAGCGTCCGAAGGCGGGCGCGCCGTGCAGTCGGTCGGCATGCTTGAAACCGAGGATCAGGCCGCGGCTGGCCTCGTCATAGGCGAAGACCGCCCGGGCGCGTTCCCAGGGCGGCGGATCGGCGATGCAGGCGGCGCACTCGGCCTCGGCGCCGACATCGTGAGGGAAGGGCAGGCCGCAACGCCGGCACATCGGCTCGCCCATGAAGGAAAGCCTGGACCAGCAGGCGGCGCAGACTGAGCCGGGCTGGTCGACGATCGCCTGGCAGGAAAGGCAGAGCGGCGGCAGGAGCGCGTCGAGGGCGGCTCGCCCGAGCCGCTTGCCGAAACCGAGGAGCGCCGTCGCCGTCATCACGGTGATGGTGGCGGCGGCTCGCGCGGACTGTCAACGCCGTGCCATAAGGAGCCGATGACCGGCACCGTCCCCGAGGGCGCCCGTGTATTCGACCGGGCTCGCGTCCGTCGCCAGCGTACGCGCGCCGCGGCGACCCTCGGCGGGGCCGACTTCCTGCTGCGTGAGGTCGGGGAGCGCCTGGCGGATCGGCTCGACGACATCAGGCGCCGCTTTCCGCTGGCGCTCGATCTCGGCTGCCATCGCGGGGAGCTCGGGCGCGTGCTCGCCGGACGCGGCGTCGATCGCCTGATCCAGGCCGACCTCGCGCCGGAGATGGCGAAGCGGGCCGGTGGCCCCGCGGTCGCCTGCGACGAGGAGCTGCTGCCCTTCGCCGAGGCCAGCCTCGATGCCGTTCTCTCCTGTTTCAGCCTGCACTGGGTCAACGACCTGCCGGGAGCGCTGGTGCAGATCCGGCGCGCGCTCAAGCCGGACGGGCTCTTTCTCGCGGCGATGCTCGGCGGCGACACACTGACCGAGTTGCGCCAGGCGTGGCTCGAGGCCGAAAGCGAGGTCGAAGGCGGGGTGAGCCCGCGCGTCTCTCCCTTCGTCGATCTCCGCGACGCCGCCGGCCTCTTGCAGCGCGCCGGCTTCGCGCTGCCGGTCGCCGATGCCGACCGGCTGACGGTGACATATACCGATGCGCTGACGCTGATGCGCGAGCTCAAGGCGATGGGCGAGGCGAACGCGCTGATCGAGCGCCGCCGCTCGCCGACGCGCCGTGACACGCTCGCTGCCGCCGCCGCGATCTACCAGAGCCGATTCGCCGAAGCCGGCGACCGCGTGCGCGCGACTTTCCAGGTTATTTACCTGATCGGCTGGGCGCCCTCGGCCGATCAGCCGAAGGCGCTTCGTCCGGGCAGCGCCGCGTCGCGCCTTGCGGCAGCGCTGGGAACGGCCGAGAAGTCCGCTGGCGAAAAGGCTCGGCGCTAGACCGCGAGCAGGCCCGGGAAAGGCCGCACGGCGCGGCTGTCCGGGAACGCCACCTTGCCGAGCGCGTCCTCGGGCAGGCCGAGATGGTCTCTGAGCAGAGCCTTGGCGACGGCGCGGAGATCGGTCGTCGGCGCGAGATCGCGGCCTTCGTAGAGCCGGTTCGCGGCGAGGCCGGGCCATTGGCCGAGAACGCGGCCGCCGGCGACGCGTCCGCCCAGGACAAAGGCGACGCCGGCGGTCCCGTGATCGGTGCCGAGCGTGCCGTTGACCTGCGCCGTCCGCCCGAACTCGCTCGCAGCCAGGACGACCGTGTCGTTCCAGGCGGGGCCAAGCGCGCCCCGAAGCGCTGCCATGCCGTCGGCGAAGGCGGCGAGGGGACCGGCGATGCGTTGGCGCTGCTGCGCATGGGTGTCGAAGCCGTTGAGCTCGAGCACGGCGATGCGCGGACCGACGGCGGAGGCAAGAAGCTTGCCCGCGGCTTCGGCGGCGGCCTTGAACGCGCCCGGTCCGCGCGCCGGCGTCGTCCCCATGGCCTGCTCGCCGATGACCTCGGTCGACATCGCATGCGCGCCGACGCCTTGCGCCAGCGCGGGACCGAGAACGCTGTCATCGCGATAGAGCCGCGCGAGCTTGGCGACGAAGTCGGCGGACGCATCGGGAAGGACCGGCGGCGACCAGGTCGCGACCGGCACCTCGCCTCGCAGGAGAAGCGGCACCGTGGCGCCGACGGCAAGGCCGAGGCGGCGGTTCGGCTCCGCCGGCTTGCCGAGCAGTGTGATCGAGCGGTTGAGCCAGCCGCCGTCCTTCGCGCGAGGATCGGTGGTGCCGTTCTCGAGGAGGTCCTGGCCGTCGAAATGCGAACGCTGGCGATAGGGCGTGGCAACGGCGTGGACGATCGCGAGCTGCTTCTCGCGCCATAGCATCTCGAGCGGGGCCAGCGCCGGATGCAGGCCGAAGCGGCCGTCGAGATCGAGAACGCCACCCTCCTGGCCGGGAGGGGCAAGCGCGATCTCGCCGCGCAGCGCGCGATAGTCGGGATCGGCATAGGGCACGACCGCGCCGATACCATCGAGGCCGCCGCGCAGGATGACGAAGACGAAGCGCCGGTCGGTCGGCGCTGCAGCGAGCGCAAGATTGGGGAGCGGTAGAGTGAAGGCGCTCAAGCCGAGCAACAGTTGGCGGCGGCTGGAAAGCATCGTCACCTCCGCTGGAATTCGGGCGAAGCAAGCATGAGCGCCAGCGCTTCGCTACGGCTGCCGGCGCGGCGGATCGCCGTGCCGGTCTCGTCGGAAAGCGCGTCGCCGAGCACGGATTCGGCCAGATCGCCTGGTTCCATCCGCGTCCGCACGCGGCCGGCGAAAGCGAGCGCGAACTCGACCCGGCGCATCATCGCCTCCGGCGTCGCCCAGGCCGACGCATCGTCCGGCCATCCCGCCGGCGAGGGCGCGACCAGCGGCGGCTGGCCCAGAACCGCCTGTGCGCGCAGGACTTGTCCGCCCTCCGCCTTCACGCCGGTGGCGCGAAGTGCGGCGATGACGAAGTCGGAGGGCGTGCGCACCTTGGTCAGCGGATCGCGCCAGGCGCGCTCCTCGGCAATCACGGCGCGATAGACCGACTTGAGATCGCCGCCGCTGTCGAGGAAGACGCGGGCGATGCGGTCGACCGACGCAGCCTGTGGCCGATCGGCGATGAAGTGACGCGCGAGCTTGGCCGCGATGTGTCGCGCGGTCGAAGGATGGCGCGCCAGCAGCTCGAGCGCGGCGCGGGCCTCGTGCTCGCCCGCGCTTTCGTAGGTGCGGCCGAGGAAGGTCTTCGCTCCCGGCTCATGGATCAGCTCGATGTAGTGAAACTCGCCGATGATGCCGCGTCGGGGATTGCCGATCGACCAGCCGGTCAGCATTTCGGCGAAGGCGCGCACATCGGTCTGGGTGTAGCCGCCATCGACGCCGAGCGTGTGCAGCTCGAGAACTTCGCGCGCCAGGTTCTCGTTGAGGCCGCGGCCGCGGCGCAGGCCAGCGCGGCTCTTGGGCCCGATCGACTCCGCCTGATCGAGGTAGAGCAGCATCGCCGGGTGACGGATGGCAGCGAGGAGAAGATCGACGAAGCGCCCGGTGACGTTCGGCCGGATCGCCTCTTCTTCGAAAGCGACGGCGATGCCGGCGACGGTCGGGCGCACGGCGGAGACGGTGAAGTGGTTCGTCCAGAAATGGACCAGCCGCTCGCGGAAGGGCTGGTCGGTCGCCGCGGCGCGCCGGGTGCGGGCGCCGACATCGGCGGTGAAGCCCTGGCGATATTCCTTGCGGTAGAGCTCGATCAGCGCCGCGTCGCCGCCGCTGCCCCGGGCGTCGAAGAACAGCTTGAGACGCTCGGCGCTGCGGCCGACGCCCTCGGTTGTCTCGGAGCCGCCATCGAGCTGCGCCAGCAGCCAGCCCTGCGGATCGCCCTTGATCCGGCCGAGATCGCCCGGCCGGGCGCCGAGCCCGAAGCGCGAGGCGGCGATGAATGCGTCGATCGACATCGGGGCGGATGGCCTCCCGGTCCTTCCGAGCATTATACGCTCGTACGGCAAAGCTCCTGTGTCGCCCTTTTGTTCCCGCCGGCCGTGCTAGGTCCGGGTTTCCTTGAGCCGCGACAGCGTGAGGATGGCGACCAGGCCACGAAGGACCGCCGAGAGCGCGAACATCGCCACGAGCTGACTGCCCCAGACATAGGTCTGGCCGAAGATCGTGATCTCGGTCGGCATGCGGGTGGTGAGCCAGGCAGCGAAGAAGGCGCCGGCCGACCAGAAGGAGAGGCTCAGCACCGTGTGGACGGCGGTCGCCAATGCCCGGCGCGCCGGCGGTACCGTGTCGTAGAGGAAAGTAGTGGCGGCCAGGGTGTATCCCGACCAGGCGACGCCGACGATCATCTGGGCGAAGAACAGCGCCCAGTAGTTGGTCGTGAAGACCCAGACGACCGGAACCAGCGGAATCAGCGCGCCGGAGACCACGATGACGACGCGGTTGCCGCTGACGTCGCGCACGCGCCCCCAGAATGGCATCAGGGCCGCCTGGGTGACGGCTGCGGCCAGCATGTTCCCCATGAACTCGAGATAGGTGAAGTGCAGCTCGCGCAGCATGTAGACGTGGAAGAAGGGGCCGGCGAACGAGACTGCCGCGAACATCAGTCCGATCGACAGCGAGTAGCGGAAGAAGTTCGATTGCCAGAGCCGGCGAAGCCCGCCTGGTTCCGAGGTCAGCTTCTCTCCGTCGAGCGAGAGCCCGGGATCGCTGACGCCGGAGAGCTGCCAGAGCGAATAGAGCCTGCCGACGTCGCCGACCGCGAAGATCACCGCGAAGCCGACGCGTGCCATATCATGGTGCTCGAACCAGTGCAGCACGCCGCCGGCTGCCGCCATCACGGTGAAGCCGATGACGCCGGCGAGACCCGTGCGGCGGCCGAAGTAGCGGCCGCGCACCTGCTCGGGCAGGTGATCGCCGATCAGGCTGATCCAGCTCGGCTGCATCAGATGGTTGCCGGCGTGGTAGATCGCCGCGCAGGCTATCAGGATCGGATAAGCCAGGTCAGGGAACAGCCAGGGTAGGACCAGCACTGTCGGCAGCATCGCGATCTGGATCGAGCAGCCGGCGACGATCAGCACCTTCCGCCTCACGCCGCGACGCGCGAGCCAGGCACCGGCGATCTGGATGAAGGAGCCGACCCAGCCGGGAAACGCCGCGACGATCGCGATCTGCGCCGCGGTCAGGCCGACCAGCACCGCATAGGCGTTCATGTAGTTGTCGACGACGCCGGTCAGCACCGCCTGGCCCATGCCGTCCTTGATGCCGCGCTTCAGGCTGCGGTCGGACTCGGGATTCTCGGACCATCTCGTCGCCATGGCGACGCCTAGAGGAAATCGCGCAGCATGGCGACGAGCGGCACGTCGGCGGGAGGCATCGGGTAGTCAGCGAGCCGCATCGGCTTGACCCAGGCGAGCGTCTGGCCTTCGCGCGGGCTGGGCGTTCCCTGCCAACGCCGGCAGAGATAGAGCGGCATCAGTAGATGGAAGCGCTCGTAGCGGTGCGAGGCGAAGGTGAAGGGCGCGAGGCAGCTTCCGGCCGTATCGATGCCGAGCTCTTCCCTGAGTTCACGTACCAGCGCCACTTCCGGCGTCTCGCCTTCCTGGACCTTGCCGCCCGGGAACTCCCAGAGCCCGGCCATCGACTTTCCTGGCGGCCGCTGGGCGATGAGCACGCGGCCGTCGGCATCGACCAGCGCAACGGCGGCGACGAGGATCGTCGGCAGCGGCGGCAGCGCCGGATCGACGCCGCATTCCGGCGCATCGAGCGCGTGAAGCTCAAGCGTTCGCGTCTCGCCGCGCCGCGGATAGGAGCGAGTCTCTTCGCCGCGGCGCACGAAACCGAGCCGCGCCAGCACGCCGCGAGAAGCGGCGTTGTGCGGTAGCACCGTGGCGACGACGCGCGACAGCCCGAGCTGCGTGAAGGCATGGGTGACGAGCGTTCGTACGGCCTCGGCGGCGAAGCCCTGGCGGCGATGGGGCGCACCGATCCAATAGGCGACCTCGCCGGCGCTGTCCGGCCGCCGGCCGAGCCGGATCGCTCCAACAAGCTGCGCATCCTGCCGGCAGATGATCAGATCCACGACACCGCTCTCATCGAAAGGTCGGCTGCTGCCGGCGATCCATTCCTCAGCATCCGCGATCGAGAACGGATCCGGCAGGAGCGGCATATGGCCGGGGATGTCGCTGCCGATGATGTAGGCGGCGATCGCCGACGCGTCGGACGGAACGGGACGGCGGAGGACCAGACGCTCGGAGACGAGCCTGAGATCAGCTCCGGTAGCTGCCATTGATGTCGATGTAGCGATGGGTCAGGTCGCCGGTCCAGACCGTGGCCTTGCCACGGCCGATGCCGACATCGACGCCGATACGGATATCGCGCCCGGCCATGTGCGCGGCGACGGGGCCCTCGTCATAGCTGTCGACGCGCGCGCCGTTCTTCGCCACGGCGACGCCGCCGATCGTGATCGAGAGCTTGTCGCGATCGGCTTTCTCGCCCGACTTGCCGACGGCCATGACGATGCGGCCCCAATTGGCGTCGCCGGCGGCGATCGCAGTCTTGACCAGCGGCGAGTTGGCGATCGCGAGCCCGATCCTGCGGGCCGAGCGCTCGGTCGCGGCGCCGGTGATGTCGAGAGTCACGAGGCGCTCGACGCCTTCGCCGTCCTTGACGACCAGGAGCGCGAGGTCGCGCATCACCGCCTCGAGCGCCCGGCGGAAGCTACCTAGCCGCGCGTCGCCGGCATCGGCGATCGGCGCGTGACCGGCCCTGCCCGTGGCGAACAGCAGGACCGTGTCCGAGGTCGAGGTGTCGGAATCGACCGTGATCGAGTTGAAGGTACGCGGCGTGTAGCGCGTGAGCAGCGTCTGCAGCGCCGGCGCCGCGACGGCGGCGTCGGTGAAGATGAAGCCCAGCATCGTCGCCATGTCCGGCTGGATCATGCCGGAGCCCTTGATGATCCCCTGGAGCCTGACCTCGACGCCGTCGATCCTGGCCGTGCGCGTCACCGCCTTGGGATAGGTGTCGGTCGTCATGATCGCGCGCGCCGCGGCTGCCCAATCGTCGTTGAGCTGGCCGCGCAGGGTCGGCAGCGCCGCCGTGAGGCGATCATCCGCCATCGGCTCGCCGATCACGCCAGTCGAGGCGACGTAGACCTCGTTGGTTGCACAGCCGAGGAGCTGTGCTGCCGCCTTGACCGTGCGCTCGACGCTGGCCTCGCCCGCCTTGCCGGTGAAGGCATTGGCATTGCCGGCATTGACCACGAGCGCGCGCGCCGAGCCCTTCGCCAGCGACTGCTTGCACCAGTCGACCGGCGCCGAGCGCGTCAGCGACTTGGTGAAGACGCCGGCGACCGCGGTGCCCGGCGCCATCTCGACGAGGAGGACGTCGGTGCGGTCCTTGTAGCGGATGCCGGCAGCGCCGGTGGCGAGACGGATTCCGGCGAGGGCGGGCAGGTTCGGCGGCGCCGCCGGCGCCAGCGGAGAGACGGGATGAGACATGGAACCTTGGGAGCGGCTTCTTGAACGGGAAGCCGCAGGGTTACTAAGTCCTGGGCGTTCCGTCCAGATTGAAGCGTTCGACCTTGGACTTGCCGCGGAGATCCTTGAGCATGTCCTGGATCACGTCGCGCGACAGGCCCTCGGAGAGCTCCTCACGGACCTCCTCGAAGGAGGGGGGGCCGGAGGTGCGCTTGTCCTCGACGCGGATCACGTGCCAGCCGAAGGAGGTCTTGACCGGGATCTCGGTGATCTCGCCCTTCTTCAGGGTGAAGGCGGCTTCCGAGAACTCAGGCACCATCTGGTCCTTGGTGAAGTAGCCGAGATCGCCGCCGCTGGACGCCGCCGGATCGATCGAGCGCTTCTTGGCGAGGTCGGCGAAGTCGCCGCCCTTCTTGAGATCGGCGATCACCGCCTTCGCCTCGGCTTCGGTCTTCAACAGAATGTGACGGGCGCTCACCTCTTCCTGGCCGGGCACGGAAGCGGCATAGGCCTTGTACTTCTCGCGCAGCGCAGCCTCGTTCACTTTGGCTTCGACTTGGCGCGTCAGGTAGGCCTCCTGCAGCGCCCGGTCGGTCGCCTCCCGAATCTTCTGCTTCACCGCCGGATCGTCCTCGAGCTTTGCGTTCCGCGCCGCTGTGCCGATCAGGCGCAGGTCGATCACGCGTTCCAGGAGCATCGGATAGAGCGTCTCGATCGGCATGCCCTGCGCCTGCGGCGGCAGGTTGCGCATGGTCGCCTGGAGCTCGGAGCGGAGAATGGGCTGTCCGTCGATGCGGGCGATTACCGGATCGCCGCCCGGAGCGGCCATGGTCGGCGGCGTCTGCGCATGGGCAGCGGACACGGTGAGCGCCGCGAGCGCGAGGCCCAGGAGAAGGCGGGGCATGCCGGATTCCTCGATCAGGCGCAGACCAAATCGTCCGCGCGCGTTGAGCCATCATGCCTTTCTAAACACCGTCGCGGCAAGGACCACGGCGGCGGCCACAACAATGTCGCCGAAATCGCTAGATTGCCACGTCGACCGGGCCCTGGACGGCAGGGGCGGCGTTCGTCGGCGAGGACAGAGGCGCGGCGACCGTGAAGGTGACGGCCGTCGCGCCGCGATCGGCATAGGCCGACGTCGCGCCCGGGCCTTCATAGGCGAAGGCGACCTTGCGCTGTCCGATCTCGGCTTCGGCGTCGCCAAGGCTGGCGCCGCTCTCTTCACGCCGTGCACCGGGAATCTCGACGTCGGCCGCGATCTCGGCCTTGCCGATCTCGATCTCCGGACGGCCGGAGCTGCGGCGGAAGCCGACATGGACGTCCTCGAGCTTGAGCGACAGGCGCCCGGCCTCGAACTGCGCCTGGGTCGCTCGGCGGTCGATGGTCAGACGCTCGCGCGCAGCGTCGGCGACGCGGCGGGCCATGTCCTCGGCCTGGGCCTGCGGCACGCCGACGCTCTTGAGGAACCCGGCTATGGCCTGAGCCGAGTTGCCCAGCGCGCGAGCGACCGGCTCCCAGCGCGCCATGCGCTGGGAAAGGCCGGAACCCGGCTCGGCTGGGGCTGCGGCGCCCGGCGCGATGGTGTCGACGGCGGCACGCGCGCGCTCCGCCTCACGCTCCTGCTGGAGACGCCGTTCAGGCAGATCCGTTGCACCCGACGGTACCGCGGCGACGATCAGGTCTTCGAAATGGCGGATACCGAAGGCGGCACCGCCGAAGTCGGTCCGTTGCGTGATCGGTAGCAGCATATTCTCCTCCTTCTGAGGCCGAATGCGCTTCAGCTTTTCCTGGTGTCGGTCCTGAACCTGCCTTTTGCAGGAAACGACCGCCCCAAATCCCCAATTAGGCTAAAATGCGCCCTGGCGCGGCAATACGCAACAGGCTACCGGGGCCGGCCGTCGTTGACAGTGCAGGGAGCACAACTTATCTGTCACCGGCCCGTTTCTTGGCAGTACGGGCCCTCCCACCCACCCGCGGCTCCCTGAGGTTTTGTAATGTTCGGCGCCCTCGTCCGCCGGTTGTTCGGCACCGTCAACGACCGGATCGTCAAGCGCATGCGCCCGACGGTCGGGGCCATCAATGCCCTCGAGCCGGAACTGGAAAAGCTCAGCGACGAAGATTTGCGGGCGCGGACCGAGTGGTTCCGCAAGCGTCTGGCGGAAGGCGAGAGCCTGGACGACCTGCTGGTCGAGGCCTTCGCCACGGTGCGCGAAGCCTCCAAGCGTACGCTCGGCCAGCGTCATTTCGACGTCCAGCTCATGGGCGGCATGGTCCTGCACCAAGGCAAGATCTCGGAGATGAGGACCGGCGAGGGCAAGACGCTTGTCTCTACCCTGCCGGCCTATCTTAACGCGCTCGCCGGCAAAGGCGTCCACGTGGTCACGGTCAACGACTATCTGGCGAAACGCGACTCCGAGTGGATGGGCCAGATCTTCAAGTTCCTCGGCCTTAGCGTCGGCGTCATCTATCACGGCCTCGACGACCTCGAGCGCCAGCAGGCTTATCGCTGCGACATCACCTACGGCACCAACTCGGAGATGGGCTTCGACTATCTCCGCGACAACATGAAGTTCCGCGCCGACGAGCTGGTGCAGCGCGACTTCTTCTTCGGCATCGTCGACGAGGTCGACTCGATCCTGATCGACGAAGCGCGTACGCCGCTGATCATTTCAGGGCGCGCCGAGGATTCGAGCGAGCTCTATCGCGCCGTCGACACGCTGATGCCGAAGCTGGTGAAGACCGACTACGACCTCGACGAGAAGCAGCGTTCGGTCTCGCTGACCGAGGAAGGCGTCGAGAAGATGGAGAACCTCCTCAAGGAGGCCGGCATCATCACCCAGGGCGACCTCTACGACGTGCACAACGTCAACGTCGTCCATCACGTCAACCAGGCTCTCCGCGCCCATACGCTCTACCACCGCGACAAGGACTACCTGATCAAGGATCGCAAGGTCGTTCTGGTCGACGAGTTCACCGGCCGCATGATGGAAGGGCGCCGCCTGTCCGAGGGGCTGCACCAGGCCATAGAGGCGAAGGAAAATCTGGAGATCCAGGCCGAGAACCAGACGCTCGCCTCGATCACCTATCAGAACTATTTCCGCATGTACCCGAAGCTCGCGGGCATGACCGGCACGGCGATGACCGAAGCTGGCGAATTCGGCGAGATCTACAAGCTCGAGGTCGTCGAGATCCCGACCAACCGCTCGATGATCCGCATCGACGCAGATGATGAGGTCTATCGCACGGCGCGCGAGAAATACGACGCGATCCTGGCCCTGATCGAGGAGTGCCAGAAACGCCAGCAGCCGATGCTGGTCGGCACGGTCTCGATCGAGAAGTCGGAGACACTGTCTGAGCTTCTGAAGAAGAAGAAGGTCCCGCATGCGGTGCTGAACGCCCGCTATCACGAGCAGGAAGCCTACATCATCGCCCAGGCAGGCCGCCCCGGCGCGGTCACCATCGCCACCAACATGGCCGGCCGTGGCACCGACATCCAGCTCGGCGGCAATCCCGACATGCGCGTCCGGCAGGAGCTCGAAGGGATCGAGGATCCGGCCGAGCGCGAGGCCAAGGAGAAGGAGATCCGCGCCGAGGTCGCCAGGCTCAAGGAGATCGCGATCGCCGCGGGCGGCCTCTACGTCGTCGGCACCGAGCGCCACGAGAGCCGGCGCATCGACAACCAGCTTCGCGGCCGCTCGGGCCGCCAGGGCGATCCGGGCGCCTCCAAGTTCTTCCTCTCGCTCGAGGACGATCTGATGCGGATCTTCGGCTCCGACCGCATCGACGGCATGCTGCAGAAGCTCGGCCTCAAGGAAGGCGAGGCGATCGTGCATGCCTGGATCAACAAGGCGCTGGAGAAGGCGCAGGAGAAGGTCGAGGCGCGCAACTTCGAGATCCGCAAGCAGCTGCTCCGCTACGACGACGTCATGAACGATCAGCGGAAGGTCATCTACGAGCAGCGCCGCGAGAACATGTTCGCTGACGACGTGACCGAGACCGTCGAGCTGATGCGAGAGCAGATCATCGCGGAGATGGTCTCGAAGCACATTCCTCCCGAGGCCTATGCCGAGCAGTGGAACGCTCCCGCTCTCAAGACCGACGTGGCTAGAGTCTTCAACCTCGACCTGCCGATCGAGGCATGGGCGGCGGAGGAGGGGATCGCCGACGAGGAGATCCGCGCGCGGATCTCCGACGCCGTCCAGCGCAAGATGGCGGAAAAAGCCGCGAACTATGGACCCGAGATCATGCGCTCGGTCGAGCGCAGCGTGCTGCTGCAGATTCTCGACCACAGCTGGAAGGAGCACCTTCTCACGCTGGACCATTTGCGCCAGGGCATCTCGCTCCGTGCCTATGCCCAACGCGATCCCCTCAACGAGTACAAGTCCGAGGCCTTCGCTCTCTTCGAGGAGATGCTGGCGAAGCTGCGCGAGTCGGTGACCCAGATGCTCGCGCATGCGGTGATCCGCGCCGAGACGCCGGAGGCCTACGAGCTTCCGAGCCGGGCGCTGCGGCGCCGGAGCGTCCTGGTCGGCGCCGATGGCGAGGTCATGGGGCAGGACGAGGAGCGGACGGTCGACCCGGCCGATCAATCGACCTGGGGCAAGGTCGCGCGCAACTCACCTTGCCCCTGCGGGTCGGGCAAGAAATACAAGCAGTGCCATGGGCGCCTCGCCTCCTAGGGCGAGGTCGGCGGACTACGCGATCGTCGAATCGCGATTGCGGTGGCGGTTGACCGCGAGGTCGAGCCGCGACAGCAGCACATTGACGTTGTCGAAGGAGAGCCGGCGACTCTGGCGCGCCAGCACCATCGAGCGGAAGCACGTGCAGATGTGCACGATCGCTGTGGTGCAGTAGCCGAGCAGCCAGTAGATCTGGTTGGCGCTCAGCAGGAATTCCCGGAACGGCTTCGGGTTGGCGCGGTCCAGGAACTCCGAATAGCAGCTCTCGTACTCGCGGAAGATGCTGCCGAGCTCGCGCACCATCTCCTTCATGCGGGTGGTGACCGAGTGCTTGTACATGCGCTGCTGCTCGGCATAGGCGCGGTTCTGCTGGAGGTCGGTGGGGACTGAAAGCTCCGAGCCCATCCATGAGAACACCAGCGCCAGCTTCTCGCGGTTACGCTGAAAGGCGTACTGGTAATAGGTGACTCCCTTCCAGGCGCCGAAGACGCTGGCGGCATCGCCGGTGGAGATGCCGAAGGCCGAGACGAACAGCGACGCCTCCGGCAGCGTCGGATCCCAGATCGCCTCGAGAAAGCCTTTCGACTTGTTGATCAGGTCCAGGCGCGAGCGCACGCCGAGCGCCGTGCCGACGATCGGCAGGATCTTGTCCTGGATCAGCTCGCGGATCTCACGCTCTTCCTTGGGCGTGGTCTCGAAGTACTTCGGGCTCACCTTGAAGCCGGCGAGGCCGAAGGACTCCTTCATCAAGAACGGATCGAGCGACGGCAGGTCGTCGATCATGTTGAGGATATCGACGTCGTTGGCGAATTGCGGGTTGTCCTCGACGTCGACGCCCAGCAGCTCTCGCAGCGCATGCGCATAGTTGGGCTGGCGCAGGTAGATCGCGTAGCCGCCGCGTGCCGGATCCTTGATGTCGTAGGGGACATAGAGGCCCGTCTCGATCGGTCGCGGCGCCTTCTTCGACTGTAGCTGGTCGAGGTCGGCGGTCGCTTCCCCCTTGCCTTCTCCAAAGCGAGGAAACTTGAAGATGAAGGCGCTGTTGAGGCCTTCGGTCAGGAACATCCGCTCGTCGTCGAGGACCTTCTTCCGGATCGTCGGCAGATTGATCGCGACGCCGGTGCCGCCGTTCAGAATCTGATCGAGCACCGGCGAAAGCGGCATCGTTCGGTTGGAAGTCATTCAAATGAACCTAGAAAGCCGCACATTTCTCTGCAACCTGACGGGGGAATGACAGGGACGCGCAGTCTCGTGAACGGGATTGCCGGCGTCAATCTTTATGCCGGTTTAGGCGGTCGAAGAGCGCAGCCGCCGCGATCGCGCCGGCCATGCCCAGGTAAAGTCCTAAAGCAGAGACGTTAAGAAATAGAAAACCAGCAATCAGCGGCCCGACCGCGGCGCCGATATCTCCCCAGGTCGCCAGGACCGAGAAGCTGCGCATCGAATCTTCGGGATGGCGGCGCGCGGCGACGGCGAGGATGAGGATCTGCAGGACCGCGCGCGCCGCCGACACGACGGCCATTCCCAGGATCAGCAGGACGGGCCAGCGATCGGCGGAGACCGCCACGAGCGCGAGACCGGCGATGAGCAGGACGAGGATCAGCGACATCAGTCGCTGCGCCCCGAACCGGTCGGCGAGCGAGCCGCCGACCGGCGACAGAGCCACCTGGACCAGCCCCTTGAGCGCGAGCACCAGGCCGGCTGACAGGACCGCGGATTCGACCGACACCAGATCCGAGAGAAGCAGCGCCAGGGTGATGGCGAAGATGCCGTCGACCGAGAGAGTAACCGCGAAGTAAAGAAGGTCGAGCCGCCCCGGCTTGGGGAACAGCGAGCGCGTCTGCCGCGCGGCCCGGGCCTGGATGCGTGGCAGGGCAAAGGCGAGCGGGACCGCGACCAGCGTCAGGCACCCGAGAAGCACGAAGATGCCTTGCGGTCCTGCGACGGGAACCAGGGCCGCGCCGGCTCCGAGGGCGATGGTCGGCCCCGATTGGCGAATGGCGCTGGCGAGACCCACGCTCTTCCCGACATCCTCCTTCACCGAGGCCGCATAGACGAGCGAAGTGAGGTTGAGGGCGGCAAAGGCGAGGCCCCAGCCGAGGCGCCCTGCCAGCAGCTGGGGGAAGCCCGAGCCGAGGCCGTAGGTGAGGGTCGTGGCGGCGGCGGCGGCGGCAGCGAGCAGGCTGAGGCGACGCGCGCCCAGACGTTCGCCGACGGCGACCACCGCGCCGTAGCCGAAGATGCGGACGATGCGGTTGGCCGAGAGCAGCACCCCGATGAGGCCGATATCGACGCCGAAATCCGCGGCATGCACGGGAAGCACGACGTAGAGCAGCGCATCGCCCATGAGTGCGAGCGCAAGGATCGTCGCCGAGAGCACGGTCTCGCGCACGATGGATCAGCCCGCCGCCTTCTTCTTCACTTGCTCGACCACCTCGATGATGCCTTCGAGGGCGCCGGCCGCGACTTGCCGTGCGACCTCGCCCCACGGACCGTCGAGAAGCCCGGTGGCGACGCTGTTCTCCTGGTCGACCTGGGCGAGTTCCGCACCGTCGGAGTCGAGGATCGACCAGACGATGGCGACGCGGTCCTGGCCGGCTCCGGTCCGGCGCACCTGGACTGCGCCCGCGACCACCAGGGAGTCCTCCTTGAGCTCGGGCAGGACGCGATACCCGGACCGCCTCAACGCGCGCTCCAGCGCCGCCTTCAGCGTCACGGCTCCATCACCCGGCGCGCCGTCGACGGCCCAGACGACCAGCGACGGCCCGGGACGCGTGACCGGCCGGTCGCCCTCGATCATCCCGGCAAGATCCGGTGCGGCGAGCTGGGCGACGGCGGCGATCGCTTCCGGCGTCCCCTGTGCCCAAGGCGCCCGCGGAACGATCCAGCTGCCGGTACGGCCGGCGATGATCGCGCCGCTCGCTTGCGCCAGTCGCCAGGAGATCTCGATCTCGTCGCGCGTGCCGTCTCGCGGCGCCGCTTCGGCACGGCCGGCGAGCCGGAGCGCCTCGCTTGCGCCTGCCCGCGTGGTCGCGGGGACCTCGAGCTTGCGAAGCTCGACCGCGAGCGCCTCGGCGAAGGCGGCAGGGTTGGGCACGCCTTCGATCGGCAGCACGACGACGCCGCCCCGGTTCGCCAGCCTCAGGAGATCGTTCGTCTCCTTACCCTGATCCTCGAAGGGACGCGTCAACGGCTGGCAGGCCGAGACCGCCAGCGCGAGCACGAGGAGGATCCTAGAGAACACAGCTCACCAGAAGACCGAGGAGGAGGAAGCCGAGAAAGATGATGAGATGCGGCACCGACATCGATTCCGAGACAATGGCATAGCGGCTTGGGGCATAGCTGTTTGGCGCGAAAGCGGCGACAGGGCAAGCCCGGGCTGCTACGGACCGCTTCGCCGCCGGGTGAGGGTGAGCGCTGTCGCGTTCACCAGCATCGCGGTCAGTGTCGCCAGCCCATAGGCGAGGACGAGGTCGAGGCGCGGCAGCGCCAGCGCCACGACCAGGAAGAAGCTGACGAAGGCGAAGCTGCCGACGATGACGCCGCGCAAAAGCTCCGCTGCAGCTTCACCGCCGTCATGGCGATGGGTGAAGACCGCCAGCACCGAGGCGAAGACCGGCACCGGCGAGATGAAGCCGGAGAGATTGGGCCCGAGGAACTCGGCGAACTCGGTCAGGCCGACGACGAGCCCGACTGCGACGGCCATCCGTGCCGGGATGTCCCACCAGGGCGGGTCGCCGCCGGGCGTCGCGTCCGGAGCGCGCGGGATTGCCGCGAGCGACAGGATGATGGTCGCCAACAGCAGGAGGAGCGTCGCCGGCAGGGACGGATCGAGGCCGAGGAGCGCCGCGGTCGCGATCAGCATCGTGGCGATGCTTCCGCCGAGCGAAAGCGCAGGCCCGTGGCGCGGCGCGAGGCGCGCATAGGCGAAGCAGAAGACGATCATCGCGACGACGCCGACGAGCGTGCCCTCGGCGGCGGCCGCGGCGAAGCCCGGGTTCTGCTCGACGGCCAGGAAGATCGACACCGGACCTGAGGTCAGCGGAAACCCGGCGATCCAGCCGGCGACGAGCACGCCCCAGCGACGCGCCGCGAGGCTCGCGATCAGGATCAGCGTTGGCGAGAGGGCAAGCTTGAGGAGCAGCATGCGCCGAGGGACTTAGCAGACCCCGCGGCGCCGCGCGCCTAGAACTCGAAGCGGGGCGAGGAGGCGGAGAGGATCGAGGTCCTGGGCGCCTGCGGCCATGCGGCCTTGACCTCGGCGGCGACCGCCTCGACGAGGAGGGGCATGTCTGCGCCCGCCGCGTCGTGCACCGCTTCTGCGACGATGAGAGCAGAGATCGTCTCGTTGCGGATCGCCGAGGTGGCGCTCTGGCGGTTCGTCCAACGGCGGGCATGCGCGCGGCCCTCGGCATCGGCGAAGATCACCTCATTGGGTTCCGGATGCTCCTCCTCGCCGGAGAAGGCGAGGTAGGTCTCGGTGCCGTCGGCGTAGCGGACCTCGAGGTTGCCGGCGATCCTCCCGGTATCGAAGACGGCGATCGGCGTGGCGAAGGCGAGCGAGATCGCGTTGCAGAGATCGATCAGCGGGTGGATGCGCGGCAGCGTGCCTTCCTTCCGAAAGCGCCGGAGCAGCGCTTCCGAGGCGCAGCGATACTGCGTCGGCTTCAGCCCCATGCGCGAGAAGACCCGCCGCTAGGCCTGGATCTCAGGCAGCTCGCTCTCGGGGACGGTGGCGACCCGCGATGCGGCGATGGCGCTGAAACGCGATATTGCCTCGTCGACCGAGGCGCTCGGCGAGATGCCCTCGACGAAGAGGGCTCCGGGCACGAGCGCGGGGAAGTCTTTCCAGATCGTGGCGGCGTGGCTGAACTGCATGGCGCTAGCATGCGCCAGGCGCCCGCGCCGGTCTTGAACGGAATTGCAGCTGGGTCTCAGGCCATCGCGTTGGCATAGGCACGCGGCGAAACGCCGTATTTCCGCACGAAGACGCGGGTCATGTGGCTCTGGTCGGCGAAGCCGCTGGCTGCGGCTGCGGTGGCCAGCGGCGTACCGCCGGCGATCATCTGCCGCGCCCGATCGATGCGCCGCTGGACGATGTACGCATGCGGCGTGAGCCCGGTCGTTCGCACGAATCCGCGCAGCACCTGGAAGCGGCTGAGGCCGCTTGCCGCGGCGAGATCCGAAAGCGTGACAGGAGCCGTGGGATCGTCATCGATCGCGCTTCGCGCCCGCCCGATGGCATCCGGTATCACGCGATCGGTCTTCACATGCATCGTGGCCGCGAAGACCGCGAGCAGCTTCTCCTCCCAGCGGACCGCGCTGTCGACCGCGGCGTCCGACGTCGCTACCGCGAAGAGTCGTGCGACCTCCGCACCCAGGCGAGCGTTCCGCATCGCAGGGCTCGTGAACTCCGCAGACTGCGCCTTGTCTTCGCTCAGGTCGCCGATGGCATCGGCGACCAGCGCCGGATCGACATAGAGGATGCGCCAGGAGCGGCCAGCGTCTCCGATCGGGGCGCCGTCATGCACCTCGCCCGGATTGACCGTGATCGTGTCGCCGGCGACCGCTTCGACCGTGCTGCGCCCGCTCAGCGAACGATGCGCGCCGCGATGGATGACGTCGATGCCGAACTGCTCATGCGTATGGCGCGCGAAGCTGTGGCTGGAATCGGCGTCGACCGCCTGGACGCCGGCGATCCGGCTCCGCAGCATCCGGAACCTTCCCTTCACGACCGGCCCCAACTTTTGAAGCTCACGTGCATCGAATGCAGCCACCTAGGGTTCGGACCATAGGAAACGCGATGCCTATGGTGGACCGCCATCCGCCTGTTGGCGCGGTAGTCAGGTGCCATGCTAAAAAGCGCCAATGCCGGCAGCAACAGCGGCCAATCCTCCCAGCAGCATCCTCGTCTATGTCGGCCTCGACCTCATGGGCGATGCGCTGATGAAGATGCCGTTCGTGCGGGCCTTGCGTGAGACCTATCCGCGGGCGCGCATCACCTGGCTGGCCGGCAAGGGCAAGACGGTGTTCGGCGGATCCCTCGCTCCCTTCGTCGAAGGGCTGATCGACGAGGTGATCGAGGATGCCGGCATCGGCAGCCGGTGGACGGAGCTCCTGCGCCGGCCGCTGGCCGGCCGGCACTTCGATCTCGTCATCGATACCCAGCGCCGGGTGCCGACGACGCTGATCCTGCGCCGCCTGCGCTGCGACGTGTTCGTTTCCGGCGCGGCGAACTTCGCCTTTTCGAGCGTGCGTCCGCCGCCCGGCTACAAGAAGCCGACCACCATGATCCGCCAGATACTCGACCTGATCGAGGTAGCAAGCGGCGCCAGGGTCGAGGAGCGCATCGCCCCGTTGTACGCGCGCGAACCGTATGTTCAGGCCGTAGCGCTGCTGCCTGACGGCGCCGTCTATGTCGGTCTCGTGCCGGGAGCCGGCGGGCGGCACAAATGCTGGCCGCGCGAGCGCTTCGTCGAGATCGGCAAGCGCCAGGTGCAGGCTGGCCGCGTCCCGGTCGTCATACTGGGGCCCGATGAAGAGGCCTGGTACGAAGAACTGCGCGCCGCCCTGCCCGAAGCGCGCTTTCCGTTGCAGGAAGAGTCGGCGCGTGGCGCCGGACCCTCGCTCACCGTCGCGCTCGGCGCGCGCATGGCGGCGGCCGTGTCCAACGACAGCGGTGGCGGTCACCTGATGGCGGCAGGCGGCGTCCCGCTGGTCTCGCTCTGGGGGCCGACGGTGATGGAGAAAGCGCCGCCGCAGACGCAGAAGCTGATCACGGTGCTGGCGCGCGACTTCGGCAGCACGGCGATGGAAGCGATCCCGGTCGATGCGGTTCACGCGGCCGTCGAGGCGTTGCTGAAGAAGGCCTAGCCGGCGGCCGGGTGACCGCCGCTCACAGCAGCCCCTGGCTCTTGAAGCTCGTGTGACCGGCGCGGCCGATGATCAGATGGTCGTGGACCTGTACGCCGAGCGCCTGCGCCGCCTTCTGCACTTCCTTTGTGATCTCGATATCGGCGCGGCTCGGTGTCGGACCGCCGGAGGGATGGTTGTGCACGAGGATCAGCGCGCTGGCGCCATGCTCGAGCGCGCGCTTGAGGATCTCGCGCGAATAGACCGGCGTGTGGTCGACGGTGCCGGTCTGCTGCACTTCGTCGGCGATCAGCCGGTTCTTGCGGTCGAGGAAGAGCACGCGGAACTGCTCGATCTGGCCGCGCGCCATGCTCGCCCGGCAGTAGTCGAGCAGCGCGTTCCAGGAGCCGATCAGCGGCTTTTCGGAGACCTCGGCCTTGGCCAGCCTGACGGCGGCCGCCTCGATCACCTTGAGCGCGGCGACGGTCGTCTCCTTCACGCCCTTGATCCGCATCAGCGTGTCGGGCGGTGCGGAGATGGCGCCGGCGAAGCTGCCGAACTCGCGGATCAGCTGCTTGGCCAGCGGCTTCACGTCGGTACGCGGGATCGCCATCATCAGCACGAGCTCAAGCAGCTCGTAGTCGGGCATCTTCTCGCCGCCGACGCTGAGGAAGCGGTCGCGCAGGCGCTGGCGGTGGCCTAGGTGGTCGGGTGCCGGCCCGGGTCGATCCGGATCAGGCGGCTCGGTCATAGGGCGGTTGGTCGAGGCCCTCGGGCGAGGTGGTGAATATCTCGACGCCCGTCGCGGTGACGCCGACCGAGTGCTCGAACTGCGCCGACAGGCTCTTGTCGCGAGTGACTGCGGTCCAGCCGTCGGCCAGCACCTTCACCTCGTAGCGCCCGGCATTGATCATCGGCTCGATGGTGAAGAACATGCCTTCCTTCAGCACCATGCCGTCGCCGGCGCGGCCGTAATGCAGCACGCTCGGCGGCTCGTGGAAGATCCGCCCGAGGCCGTGGCCGCAGAAATCGCGGACCACCGAGAAGCGGTTGGCCTCGGCATATTCCTGGATCGCGTACCCGATGTCGCCCAGTGTCGCGCCCGGCTTCACCTGGGCGATGCCGCGCATCATCGACTCGTAGGTGACCTCGATCAGCTTGCGCGCCTTCACGCCGACCTGGCCGACGGTGAACATGCGCGAGGTATCGCCATGCCAGCCGTCGAGGATGGTGGTCACGTCGATGTTGAGCGTGTCGCCGTCGACCAGGACCTTCTTGTCGTCGGGAATGCCGTGGCAGACGACATGGTTGACCGAGGTGCAGATCGACTTGGGGAAGCCCTTGTAGCCCAGCGGCGCCGGGAGGGCGCCATGGTCGCGGATATAGGTGTCGCAGAGCCGGTCGAGCTCGCCGGTCGAGACGCCCGGGCGGACATGGGAGACGATGAAATCGAGCGTCTGCGCCGCCAGCCGGCCAGCCTTGCGCATGCCCTCGAAGTCTTCCGGTCCGTGGATGCGGGCGGTCTCCTCGTCCCGTCGCCGGGAGGCATTGGTCTGTGTCTGGTACATCCGTCTATTCCATCGATCGCCGCGGCGCTCCGCCGGCCGGCGCTGTCCGTGCCTGAGTTGGCGGCGATTATAGCACAGGGGTCAAGACCTTGACGTGGGGAGGTCGGCGGCAAGGGACAAGGGTCGCGGGTTGCAGTCGCCGGCCCGGAGGCCGCTCGGCTAAGATGCGGGTCTTCCTAGACGCTTAAGGCCTATGACCGACCAGCCCCTGACCGCCGCCGTCATCATCATCGGCAACGAGATCCTCTCGGGCCGCGTCCAGGACGCGAACCTCGCCTATATCGCGACGGGCCTGGGCGAGATCGGCGTCAAGCTGGTGGAAGCCCGCGCCATCCGCGACGACGAGGCGGCGATCATCGCCACCGTCAACGAGCTTCGCGCCCGCCACACCTATGTTTTCACGACCGGCGGCATCGGCCCGACCCATGACGACATCACCTCCGAGGTCGTCGGAAAGGCCTTCGGCCGCAAGCTGATCCTCCACCCCGAGGCGGTCCGCGTTCTGACCGCGCATTACCCGCCGGGGGCGCTCAACGAGGCGCGGTTGCGGATGGCGCATGTGCCGGAGGGAGCCACGCTGGTCGACAACCCAGTCAGCCGCGCACCCGGCTTCCAGCTTGAGAACGTCTTCGTGCTCGCCGGTGTGCCGTTGGTGATGCGGGCGATGTTCGACGGCATCAAGGGCAAGCTCCGCCACGGGCCGCCGGTCCTGAGCCGCGCGGTCATCTGCAGCCTCGGCGAAGGCACGCTGGCGAAGGATCTCGGCGAGATCCAGGCGCGCTTCCCCGACATCGAGATCGGCAGCTATCCCTATTTCCGCGCCGGCGGCTTCGGCGTCAGCCTGGTCTCGCGCGGCACCGATCCGGCCCGGCTCGCGGCGGTCACCGAGGCGCTGAAGGCGATGATTCGCGGCCTCGGCGGTGATCCACGCGAGGAGCAGGCTGCGTAAGAGAACCGAAGCTTCGTCAAGAGGGGCAGGAGGAACCGATGACCCTGATCACCCAGCCGCGGCTGACTCGGCGCGCTACGCTGTCGGCGGCGGCCGTAGCCAAGCTCGCCGGCTGCGCTTCGCGCGAGACTGCCAGCGCGCCGCCGCGGCAGAGCGATGTCGATCTCCTCAACGTCGCGCTCGGCCTCGAATACGAGGCGATCGCGGTATACCAGCTTGGCGCGGATTCCAAGCTGCTGCAGCCGGCCGTGGCCCAGGTGGCGCTCGCTTTCCAGGCGGATCACCGCGAGCACGCGAAGCTGCTCGACGCCACGATCCGCGGTCTCGGCGGTCGTCCGGTCGAGGCGAAGGACGTGAAGGAATACGCTTTCCGCACCGATCGCCTGACCGACCAGGCCGCCGTGCTTACCTTCGCCGCCGAGCTCGAGAAGGGGGCGGCCAGCGCCTATCTCTCGACCGTGCCCGTGTTCCAGAATCGTGAGCTTGCCAAGGCCGCGGCCTCGATCCTCGGCGCCGAGACCCAGCACTGGTCCGTGCTCCGCGCCGCGCTCGGCCAGCCGCCGATCCCCGGCCCGTTCATCTCCTGAGACGCTAGAGCGCTTTCCTGAGCGTCAGGTTGTAGCGGAGCCTGCCGGTCGCCGGGTGCTCGCCCTCGGCGAGCTCGGCAACGCCATGGAAGTTCAGGCGCGACGGCCCGCCCCAGACGACGACATCGCCATGCACGAGCGGCACGCGCTGCGGCCGGTCGCGGCGCTCGAGCCCGCCGAAGAGGAAGGTCGCGGGAAGGCCGAGCGAGACCGAGACGATCGGCTGGGCGAAGTCGCGCTCGTTGCGATCCTGATGGAGCGTCAGCCGTGTGCCGGGCTCGTAGCGGTTGACGAGGCAGGCATCCGGCCGAAAGCCGGCGAAGCCCGAGGAGGCTGCCGCTGCCGCAGCAAGCCCCAGGAATGCGGCCGGGATCGGCGGCCACGGCTTGCCGCTCTCGGGATCGGTCGGCTGGTAGCGATAGCCTTTGCGGTCGGTGACCCAACCGGCCTCGCCGCAATTGGTCATCGCGACCGACATGCGGAAGCCGCCGGGCGTGATCATGTGTCGGAAGGGCGCCTCGGCGGCGACGCGCGTGATGGCCGCGATCAAGGCGGCCGCCTCGCGGAGGGCAAAACCCCTCAGCACGGCCAGTCCTTCGATCGCTGGCGAGCGTGCTGGCGGCACGATGCCGTCAAGAGTGTCGCCTTGGGCCGCCGCAGGCGTTCTCGTCGTGCACCGCCTCATCATCACACGGCTCAACGCTGGTTTGCGGCCCCGCGGCCCGACTCCGCCTCGGCGACACGTTGCCGAAGCGCGACTAGCTCGCTTGACATCGGCCCCACGGTATTGATCAGGGCGAGCAGTTCGGCGCTGAGGTCCCAGAGCACGGACATCTGCGTTTCGCCGATGCTCCAGGCATCGAGCCAGTGGCGCACCGGCGCCGAGGCTGGGCTGTCGTCGCGTGGCAACAGGATGGCGCTGCCCGCTCTCAAGGGGATCATCCGGCAGGCGAGGTCGAGCGAAGTCTCGCGCAGGAAATCCTCGACCGCCGTCCTGACGCCGTTTCTCGGGCCGCCCTCGTGCTCAGCCTGGATCAGCCCCCCGAAAGGCCCGCCCTCGACGAGGGCCGAGCTCCCGGGAATCGCGCCGCCGCGCCCGGATGGATGGCGATGCTCCGCGGGGATCGTCTCCGGCGCGAAATAGGCGTCACGACGCCCGTGTGGCCACCCGACGTCGTCCACGGCGATCAGCGGGACGACGCCATGCTTGAGCGCCATCCGCTCCACGGCGCGCAGCTCCTCGATCACCGTGTACCAGTTGTGGTCGCCATCGATGAAGATCGCGTCATAGGGTCCGATCTCGTCCAGGAGCGGCAGGCTGCGCGCGCGATGGAAGGTCAATCGGCCCGGGTTCTCGCGCAAGAGCGTCGCGAAGATCTCGGCCTGATGACGCGCTCCGTCCTGGTCCGGAGAAAGCGGGTCGATGACGTGCATCTTCCCATCGTATTTGCGACAGAACTCCAGGAGACGCCGCGACCCGACGCCATGCTCCGCGCCGACCTCGACGATCGTGGTGGGCTTCAGGATATCGATCAGCGGGCCGACAACCGTGTCCCAGGCAAAACTCATGACGCGGGGCCTCTCGATGGCGACGCCAGGTGACACGGAAGGAGGCGAAAGCTAGCTTCGCCGCCGGCGCCCGCTTGGCGGAACGGTAGACGCAACGGACTTAAAATCCGTAGGCCGAAAGGCCGTCCCGGTTCAAGTCCGGGAGCGGGCACCAGACTGAAGATACATGAAGCGTGAGATGACCGAGACCTACGTTCCCGTCGTCATGGTGCGCCGTGATCTTCAGGAACTGCCGATCCGGTCGCTGCCGGCGCGCTATTCGCTGCGATGGTACACACCGGGCGACGCGACGCATTGGGTCGACATTCAGTCGCGCGCGGATGCGCTGAACCGGATCTCGGCGGTACTCTTCGACGCCCAGTTCGCGGAGCGCGGGGAGCTACCGAAGCGCCAGGCTTTCATTCTGGACGAAAGCGGACGGCCTGCGGGGTCGGCGACCGCATGGTTCGGCGACTGCCGAGGAACGAAGATGGGGCGCGTCCACTGGGTCGCCGTTCTGCCGGAGCATCAAGGCCGCGGGCTGGGAAGCGCGCTGATGTCGGTCGTCTGCTCGCGGCTGCGCGATCTCGGTCACGCGGCGGCCTATCTCACGACTGACGAACGTCGGACGATGGCCCTAGGACTCTATGTTCGCTTCGGGTTCGTGCGCGTGTAGGCGTCCGAGGCCCCGGCATTGCCGAGGCCTCGGATCGTCGACACTTCGCTAGGTGCGGCGGTGAGGGAGGCCGCCGCGGCCGCGGCGGGTCATCAGCTCGTCTGCCGCCTTCTTCTGCTCGTCGGAGAGCTGGGAGTACAGCGTCTTGAACGCGTCGAGAGACCGCTGGGTCTGGGAAGCGGCCAGCTTCGTCGCCTCGGCGCGCCGCTCCATCTGCTCGATCGCCGTTGGCGGCTTGCGGTCGGTATCGGCGGCACGGGCATCGCGCCGCTTCTTCATCACCGCGTCCATCTCGTCGGCGTTCTGGCGCAGCACGCGGGTATAGGCGTCGAAGGCGGGCTGCTGTTGCGGGGTGATCTTGAGCTCAGCCTTCAGGAAGGCGACGCGGCCGTCCATGTGACGGTTGAGGCTGCGCTCCGGGCCGGGGCGCGGCGCCGGCTGGGCAAAGGCCGCGGGAACCACGGTGCCGACGACGCCGAGTGCCAGGACCGCGGCGATAAGGGGATTGCGACGAATGCTCATGGACCTCGTCCTTCACGGGTTGAGACTGGAGACCGCCATCCGCCTCTGAGCGGCGCGATCTTGGCAGTGACACGCGAAGGACAGGGAACTCCTGCGCCCAAACGAACGCGTCGCCCGGAGGCGGCGCGGCAGAGACGAGGGAAGGCTAGTGGGGACGGCGGATCCGGTCCGGATCGGCCGGCGCTCCATGGACGTCATGGAGCATCAGCGGATCTTCGCGATAGTCGAGCTCATCGCGCTTCATGCCGATATCGGCGAGCGCGTGGTCGTCGAGCGAGAGCAGCTCAGTGCGGGTCCTCTCTTCCCGACGCTTCTCGAAGAAGCGAGTGATGGCCGACCCGATCGAACGCATCAGCGAATGCGCCATGGCGCGCTCCTCTTCCGTTTCCGACGATGTGGGGGCGGAGGCAGGAAGAGTCAGGCGACGGAACACGACTAAGTTGTGATGCCCCGGTGATCGGGGCGGTGCGGAAATTGTGTCATCCGCGCTGCCTCCGGGCGAAGACGAGGAACCGGCATGCGGCGCCCTTGGCACGCGCCTTCTCCTCGTAGCGGGTCGGCGGCCAACCTTCCGGCCGGACGCTCGTTTCCGCCTCGTCGATGCGCACCGGCCGGAAGGCCGGGTGAGCACCTGCAGTCTCCAGCATGTGCTGTACGTAATCCGCATCGTCGGAGGCGAGGCGAAGCTCGGCGCCGTCGCGCATCGCCTCGGCGAGCCAGTCGAGCGTCTCGGTCGAGACGATGCGCCGCTTCTTGTGCCGCGCCTTCGGCCATGGATCGGGGAAGAAGATGAAGCAGCGTCCGATCGAGCGCGGCGCGAGCCGCGCCATCAGCAGCCGCGCGTCGTCCGGATGGATGCGGATGTTCGTCAGCTTCTTCTCTTCGATCGTTCTCAGCAGCGAGGCGAGCCCGTTCAGGAAAGGCTCGCAGCCGACGAAGCCGACATCCGGGTGATGCTCCGCCTGCCAGGCGAGGTGCTCGCCGCCGCCGAAGCCGATCTCGAGCCAGATCTCTGCGGGCGGCACGGGGAACAACGTGCGGGGGTCGAGCATGCCCCCCTCCGGGAGCGGAACCCGGAGGCGGGGCAGCAGATGCTCTAGCAGCTCCTTGCGGCGCTGGGTCAGCGGCCGGGCGAGGCGCCGGCCGTGAAAGCGTCTCAGCTCAGGCGCCAAAGGCCTTCTTGAGCTTGTTCACCAGATCCACCTTCTCCCACGAGAAGCCGCCGTCCTTCTCGGGCTTGCGCCCGAAATGGCCATAGGCCGCGGTGCGATGGTAGATCGGCTTGTTGAGGCCCAGATACTCGCGGATCGCGCGCGGCGACAGCCCGACGAGCTCCTGCAGGATCTTCGAGAGCTTGTTCTCGTCGACCTGTCCGGTGCCGTGCGTGTTCACGTACACCGAGATCGGGTGCGAGACGCCGATCGCGTAGGAGAGCTGGATCGTGCACTTGGGCGCGATGCCGGCCGCGACGACGTTTTTCGCGAGGTATCGGGCGGCATAGGCGGCCGAGCGGTCGACCTTGGTCGGATCCTTGCCCGAGAAGGCGCCGCCACCATGCGGGGCCGCGCCGCCGTAGGTGTCGACGATGATCTTGCGGCCGGTGAGGCCGGCATCGCCGTCCGGGCCGCCGATGACGAAGCGGCCGGTCGGGTTGACGTAGAAATGCTCTTCCGGCGGCATCCATCCCGCCGGCAGCACGCTCTGCACATAGGGCCGCACGATCTCGCGGACCTCGTCGACCTCGACCTTTTCCGAATGCTGCGTCGAGACGACGACCGCGGTGCAGCCGACCGGCTTGCCGTTGACGTAGCGGAGCGAGACCTGGCTCTTCGCATCTGGTCCGAGCATCGGCGCCTTGCCCTTGTGGCGGGCTTCCGACATCGCGCGCAGGATGTTGTGCGAATACTGGATCGGCGCCGGCATCAGCTCCGGCGTCTCGTCGCAGGCGTAGCCGAACATGATGCCCTGGTCGCCGGCGCCTTCGTCCTTGTTGCCTTTGGCATCGACGCCCTGGGCAATGTCGGCGGACTGGCCATGCAGATGGACGGCGACCTTCGCCTTCTTCCAGTGGAAGCCCTTCTGCTCGTAGCCGATGTCCTTCACCACCTTGCGGGCGATCGCCTCGATCTTGGGGGCATTCACCTTGCCCGACTTGTCGACAAGCGAGCGCGGGCCGCGCACTTCGCCAGCGATGACGATGCGGTTGGTGGTGACCAGCGTCTCGCAGCCGAGGCGGGAATACGGATCGGCGGAAAGAAACGCATCGACGATCGCGTCGGAAATGCGGTCGCAGACCTTGTCGGGGTGGCCTTCGGCCACAGATTCGCTGGTGAAGACGTAGTCGGCCTGAGCCACGGGCGTCCCCTCTTTTCGCCTGGAAAACATGGAAATGGCGACGCACCCCGTCGCCTGAACGGCGGCGTGTGTTTGCTTCGTTTGCCCTTACGGGTCAAGGGAAAACGGGGTTTTCCCCCTACTCGACGCGGGCGAGCGCCTTGGTCAGTTCGAACACGCGCCGACGGACGTCGGGTTCGCTGATCTCCCAATAGGCATCGACCAGGCCGCGCGTCTCGCGCCGGGCCATCGGATCGGCCTCGTACTCGCTCGCCGTCTCCGCCGCGCCGCCTGCAGGAGGCTGGGCCGCCTCGCCCGGCATGTCGTCGAAGAAGAACGACACCGGCACGTCGAGCACGCGGCTCAGATCGAAGAGCCGGCTCGCGCCGATGCGGTTGGCGCCCCGCTCGTACTTCTGCACCTGCTGGAAGTTGAGGCCCAGCGCCTGGGCGAGGCGCTCCTGGCTCCAGCCGAGAAGCGTCCGCCGGAGACGCACGCGCTGACCGACATGGACGTCGATCGGATGCCCCTTGCCGTCGCTGCCCGCTCGCGGCGGACGCCCGCGCGGTCGGCCGGTGCGTGCCATCTCGTGTCCCCTTTTTCCTGACGTTGACGATACGAAAGAGGAGTAGGCGCGATTCGCCGTGAGGGTCAATTGCCGAGCGACTTTCGCGGTCGATCTAAACGGAAGACCAGAATGACAATAATCAACGCGATCAATGCTGCAGGCGCATCCCGCCACCGCGCATAGACGGTCGGGGGAAGCGCTGTCGGCAACGCCGCATCGAGCACGCCGATCTCGTCGAGCCCAAGGCGCTTGGTCACGCGTCCATAGGCGTCGATGACGCCCGAGATCCCGTTCTGTGCCGAGCGCACGAGCGGCAGTCCTTCTTCGACGGCCCGCATGCGGGTGCTGGCGAAATGCTGATAGGGGCCGGCGGAGTGCCCATACCACGCATCGTTGGTGAGATTCAGCAGCCATTGCGGCCGATCGTCGCGGTCGATCACCGCGCCGGGGAAAATGACCTCGTAGCAGATGAGCGCGCTCGCCGCCGGTGCGCCTGGCAGCATGAGATTCTGGCGGCCTGGTCCGGGAACCATGCCGATGCCGAGCGCCGGGAACCAGCCGAAGAGCCAGGGGAGCGGCGTGTACTCACCGAACGGCACCAGATGCGCCTTGTCATAGGCGGCGGCGATACGGCCGTCGCCGTCGACGGCGACGAGCCCGTTGGTGATCTCGGGCGGATCGCCCGGACGGCGAAGCCTGATCGTGCCGGTGACGATGGCGCCGCCGGGAGGCGCGGCGCTGGCCATCGCCTTCAGCACCTCCGGCTCGGCCTCAACCAGGAAGGGGACGGCGGTCTCGGGCCAGATTACCAGCGTCGGCTCCACCGACGACTCGCTCCGGGTCAGGGTCAGGTGCTTCACCAGCGTCGCGACGCGTTGGTCAGTCTCCCATTTGAGCCGCTGCGGGACGCTCGCCTGCACGAGGCGAAGCTGTACGCCCGGCGCGGTTGCATCCGTTGCATTCGCAAGGCGCCAATGCCCGTATCCCCAGGCCACCGCGACCAGCGCGACGCCGGCCGCGATCGAGCGCCGAGCATAGCGATGACCCCAGGCGGCCGGAAGGCCGGCAACGAGAACCGTCAGCAACGTGACGCCCCAAGCGCCGATCAGCGACAGGGTCTGCAGGACTTCCGGCACCGAGACCCAGGCGGAAGCGGCAATGTTCCAGGGAAAGCCGGTGAAGAGAAGACCGCGCAGCCACTCCATGCCGGTCCATGCGACGGCGAAGGCGAGTATGCGGCCGACGCCTTCGACGCGTGTCAGCGCCACCAGCGCGAGCGCCAGACCAGAGTAGATCGCGAGCGCCGCCGGCAGGCCGAGCGAGGCGATCGGGGTGAGCCACGCGAAGCGCTCGGCATCGACGTTGAAGGCATTGGCGATCCAATAGAGGCCGCTGGCGAGATGGCCGAGCCCGAACCACCAGCCGAGCCAGAAGGCCTGGGCGATGACGCGCACATTGCGCGAGACGAGAAGAAGCCCGGAGAAGGCGACGAGCAGCGCCAGGGGGAACTCGACCGGCGGCAGCGCCGCGGTGGCGACGATGCCGAGCAGGAGCGCGGCCAGGCGGCGCCCCCATCTCAGCACCGTGCTATCGCCCTCGCGTCGCATGAGATGGGGCGCCGGCGCGACTAGGCGGCGACGCCGGTCGCGGGCAGATTGAGGACGCGCAGGCGCTTCACTCGGCGGGCATCGGCTTCGATCACCTCGAACTCGAGGCCGGATGGATGGCGGATGATCTCGCCCCTGACCGGCAAATGCCCGGCAAGCCAGGTCACCAGGCCGGCGAGCGTATCGGTGTTCTGGCGCTCCTCGTCCGATAGGACTGAGCCGATCTCCTTCTCGAACTCCTCGATCGAGGCGCGGGCATCGGCGACCAGCGAGCCGTCGGGGCGGCGCTCGAGCTTGGGCGCCTCGGTCTCGTCATGCTCGTCGTCGATCTCGCCGACGATCTGCTCGATCAGGTCCTCGATGGTGAGGAGCCCGTCGACGCCGCCGAACTCGTCGACCACCAGCGCCATATGCGTCCGTGCCGCGCGCATCTCGATCAGCATGTCCATGGTCGGCATCGCCGGCGAGATGAACATCACCTTGCGCAGCAGGCGCCTGAGCGTGACCTGGCGGCCCTCGGCGACCGCGGTCAGCACGTCCTTGATGTGGATCATGCCGAGCACGTCGTCCAGCGTGCCGCGATAGACCGGCACGCGCGAATGGCCGGAGGCGGTCATGTGCTTGACCAGGTCGGCGACCGAGGTGTCGATCTCGATCGCGTCGATGTCTGAGCGCGGCACCATGACGTCGCGCGCGGTGAGGGTGCGGAGCTTGAGGACGTTGGCGATGAGCGCGCGCTCGTCGGGGGCGATCGGTTCCTCGGTCTCGCGCTCCTCGATCAGCTCCTCGATCGCCTCGCGGAACGAAGCCTCGACTTCGCGCTCCTTGCGAAAGCGCCCGAGCCAGGCCTTGAAGCGCGTAATCCAGCCGTCCTGCGCCGGCTGCGTCGAGATGTCCGAAGCCTCGGTCATCGCCGCGCCTCGTAGGGATCGGGCACGCCCAGCCCTGCCAACACCTCGACCTCCATGCGCTCCATGCGCTTCGCATCTCGTGTGGTTTCGTGATCGTGCCCAAGCAGATGCAGGACGCCGTGCACGACCAGATGGGTCAGATGATCGGCCGGGCGCTTGCCCTGGTCCTTGGCCTCGCTCAGCACCGTTTCCAGCGCCAGCACCACGTCGCCGAGGAAGGGTCGCTCGCCGGATTCGAAGGACAGCACGTTGGTCGGCTTGTCCTTGCCGCGGTAGTCGCGGTTGAGCACGCGCACCGCCGCGTCGTCGGCGAGCGCCAGCGATACCTGCGCCGGTTCTCCGGTCGCGGCGGCCAGCGCCGCCTTGGCGGCACGGCGGGCGAGCCGGCTCGCGCCGGGCAGCGATCGCTTCCATCGTCCGGAGAGCTCGGCGACGGCAACCGTCGCCGTGGCACGAGGTCGGCCGGGGCTCATGATTTCGCCTCTTCCGCCCGGGGCGCAATCAGGCGCGGGTCGCGGGCGTTGTAGGCGCGGACGATACGCGTCACCAGCGGGTGACGGACGACGTCGGCATCGGTGAACTCGATCACGGTGATGCCGTTGACGCCGCGAAGCGTCTCCATCGCATCGACGAGGCCGGACTTGGCGCCGAGCGGCAGATCGACCTGGCTCGGATCGCCGGTGATCGCCATGCGGCTGTTCTCGCCGAGACGGGTCAGGAACATCTTCATCTGCGTCGGTGTCGTGTTCTGCGCCTCGTCCAGGATGATGAACGAGTTGGCGAGCGTTCGGCCGCGCATGAAAGCCAAGGGTGCGATCTCGATCTCGCCCGCCTGCAGGCGGCGGTCGACCTGATCGCCCGGCATCATGTCGTAGAGCGCGTCGTAGAGCGGGCGCAGATAGGGATCGATCTTCTCCTTCATGTCGCCGGGAAGGAATCCCAGCCGCTCGCCCGCCTCGACCGCGGGCCTGGAGAGGATGATGCGATCGACCTTGCCGGCCTTGAGGGCGGCGACGGCGACAGCGACGGCGAGGTAGGTCTTGCCGGTGCCGGCCGGGCCGAGGCCGAAGACCAACTCGTAGGCGGCGAGCGCGTCGATATAGGCGGCCTGCCTCGGCGAGCGCGCCTCGATCGGCCGCCGCCAAGTGGCGATGCCGCGCGCCTTCGCGTCGTCTGTCGATCCGGCGAAGCGGATCGCGGCGTCGACATCGGCGGGCGCAAGGCCGTTGTTGCCGCCCTTCTTCTTGTCGGCGACGAGACGGTCGTAGAGGCGCTCGAAGGTCTGCTTGGCCGCGTCGGCCTGCGCCTGCGGCCCGCTGATGGCGAGCACGTTGCCGCGGCTGGCGACGCGCACGTCGAAGCTCTGCTCGATCCGCGCGAGATTGCGGTCATGCTCGCCGAAGAGGAGAGGCAGGAGAGAGTTGTCCTCGAAATTGACGTGCAGCACGGGCTGGTCGTCGCGCCTCACGCTGCCGCCTCCGCTGCCAACGCGGCACGTCCACCGAGGCTGATGCCGTAGGCCGAGTCGACCTCGACCGCGAGCGTGCGCCCGATCAGGCGGCTCGGCCCGTCGAAATGGATCGCCTGCAGATAAGGCGTGCGGCCGATCAGCTGGCCTGGCTTGCGTCCCGGCCGCTCGACCAGCACGTCGAGGGTGCGGCCGACCGACTGGCGATTGAAGGCGAGCTGTTGGCGCTCGAGCACTTCGTGCAGGCGATCCAGACGCGTGGCCTTCTCGTCCTCGCGCACCTGGTTCTCCATCGAGGCCGCGGGCGTGCCCGGCCGCGGGCTGTACTTGAAGGAATAGGCCTGGGCGAAGCCGACGCGCTCGGCAAGATCCAGCGTCGCCGCGACATCGGCTTCGGTTTCGCCTGGGAATCCCACGATAAAGTCGGAAGAGAGCGCGATGTCCGGCCGCGCGCGGCGCAGGCGATCGATCAGGTTGAGATAGTCGATCGCCGTATGCCGGCGATTCATTGCGGAGAGGATGCGATTGGATCCGGACTGCACCGGCAGGTGCAGGAACGGCATCAGCTGGGGCACGTCGCGATGCGCCTCGATCAGCGCGTCGTCTAGGTCCGCCGGGTGCGAGGTCGTGTAGCGAAGGCGCTCGATGCCGTCGATCTCGGCGAGGCGCCAGATCAAGCGCCCAAGGCCCCAGCTCGTTCCGTCCGGTCCCTCGCCATGGAAGGCGTTGACGTTCTGGCCGAGCAGCGTGATCTCGATCGCGCCGCGGCGGACCAGGCGCTCGGCCTCGGCGACGATGGCGGCGACAGGCCGAGAATACTCGGCGCCGCGCGTATAGGGGACGACGCAGAAGGTGCAGAATTTGTCGCAGCCTTCCTGCACGGACAGGAATGCCTGCGGGCCCGGTGCCGCCCCGTCCTCGGGCAAGTGGTCGAATTTGGGCTCGACTGGGAAGTCGGTCGCGAGCGCCCGGCCGCCGGCGCGCGCGACGCGTGCCACCAGCTCCGGTAGTTGATGATAGCTCTGCGGGCCGACGACGATATCGACATAGGGCGCGCGGGCCAGGATCTCGCTGCCTTCGGCTTGGGCGACGCAGCCGGCGACCGCGATGGTCATGTCGGCGCCAGCGGCGCGGCGCTCCTGCTTCAGAAGGTTGAGCCGGCCGAGCTCGGAGAAGGTCTTCTCCGAGGCCTTCTCGCGGATATGGCAGGTATTGAGGATCACCATGTCAGCCGCCTCAGGCGTGTCGGCGGGCGCATAGCCGAGAGGCGCCAGGACGTCCGCCATGCGGGCGGAGTCGTAGACGTTCATCTGACAGCCATAGGTGCGGACGAAAAGCTTCTTGGCCAAGTTTTTCCGGATACCCCTCGAGGCGCCTCTGATCCGTGTCCGGCGCTCAGGATGGCCTGCTCCCGTGACGAGACGGTGTCGATCAAAACCTAGCATTCCGGGGGGGACCGTCAAGGCCGGGGGCTTGCGGCAAAGCGACCGGAGCGTGTAGGGCTTGGTCTCGTCCTGACCACGGAGGTACCGGTGCTTAAGATCTGGGGCCGCGTCAACTCTTCCAATGTCCAGAAGGTCTTATGGGCCGCCGATGAGATCGGGGTCAAGTACGAGCGGGTCGATGCCGGCGGTGCGTTCGGCGTGGTCAAGGAACCCAAATACCTCGCGATGAATCCGAACGGACTGGTCCCGACGATCGAAGACGGGGATCTGATCCTGTGGGAATCCAACACCATCGTGCGCTACCTCGCTGCCAAGTACGGCAAGGGAACCCTCGGAATCGACGATCCGGGCAGGCGGGCGGCGGCGGAGAAATGGATGGATTGGGGCTTCACCCTCGGCGTCCCCAACGGCCCGCTTTTCTGGGGCTACATCCGGACGCCGGTCGATCAGCGCGATCCCAAGGCGCTGGAGGCGCACCGGGTCAAGGCGATCGAGCTCTGGACCATCGTCGACAAGCAGCTGGCCAACCAGCCCTGGATCGCCGGCAAGGATTTCTCGGTCGGCGATATCGGCCTTGGCGTCTTCGTCCATCGCTGGCACCAGTTCCCCATCGAGCGCGGCAACCTGCCGAACCTGGCCGGCTACTACGAGCGGCTGAAGGCCCGGCCGGCCTATGCCAAGCATGTGGCCCAGCCGCTGACCTGAGCTGCCCTGCCATTGTGTTCTTGAGTTGCGGAGCGCTTCGCGGCAGGTTCCGCGCCCCTAACGCCAGGAGTATCGCGCCGTGCGCGCAGAGACCGAACAAACCGTCGCCCAGATCAAGCAGTCGCTGGAACTGCTGAGGAGGTCTCTTTGACTGGGACCGGGCAACCAAGCGCCTCGAGGAGCTGAACCAGGCGGCTGAGGACCAGTCGCTCTGGAACGACCAGGCCAAAGCCCAGTCGGTGATGCGCGAGCGCACCAAGCTCGAGAAGGCGCTCGGCGCGGTCCGCGAAATCCAGCAAGGGCTCGATGACGCTGTCGGCTTGATCGAGCTCGCGGAGGCGGAGAACGACGAGGCGACGCTGAAGGAGGCCGAGGCCGAACTCGGCAAGGTCGCCGAGATCGCCGCGAAGAAGCAGCTCGAGAGCCTGCTCTCGGGCGAGGCCGATGCCAACGACTGCTATCTCGAAGTCCATGCCGGTGCCGGCGGCACCGAGGCCCAGGATTGGGCCTTGATCCTGACGCGCATGTACACGCGCTGGGCCAATACCAAGGGCTACAAGATCGAGTACCAGGAAGAGAGCCCGGGCGAAGAAGCCGGCATCAAGTCGGCGACGATCCGGATCAGCGGCGAGAACGCCTATGGCTGGCTCAAATCCGAGTCGGGCGTGCATCGCCTGGTGCGCATCTCGCCTTTCGACTCCCAGGCGCGGCGCCATACGAGCTTCGCCTCGGTCTGGGTCTATCCGGTGATCGACGAGTCGATCGACATCGAAGTCCTCGACAAGGATCTTCGCGTCGACACCTATCGGGCCTCAGGCGCGGGCGGCCAGCACGTCAACAAGACCGAAAGCGCGATCCGCATCACGCATCTCCCGACGGGCATCGTCGTCGCCTGCCAGACCGATCGCTCCCAGCATCGCAATCGCGCAATGGCAATGGACATGCTGAAGGCGCGGCTCTACGAGGCCGAGCTGCAGCGGCGCGAGGCCGTCGCCGCGAAGGAGGCGGAATCGAAGAGCGATATCGGCTGGGGCCACCAGATCCGCTCCTACGTTCTGCAGCCCTATCAGATGGTGAAGGACCTGCGCACCAACGTCGAAATCGGCAATGCCGGCGCCGTGCTCGACGGTGAGATCGACCGCTTCCTCGAGGCCTCGCTCGCCGCGCGCCTCGACAAGCTGGGCGGAAGGGCGGCGTAAGGCGATGACCGAGAAGCTGGCGCCGGGCGTTACCCCGGTCGAGGAAGTGAAGAAGCTCTCAGGCCTCGACTTCCTGAAGGCGATGATCGAAGGCCGCCTGCCGCCGCCGCCGATCGCCCATCACCTGGGATTCACGCTGACAGAGGCGAGGGAGGGTTGGGCCCTCTTCACCGGCACGCCAGGCTTTCACCTCTATAATCCGATCGGCTCGGTGCATGGAGGCTACATCGCCACGCTGCTCGACTCGTGCATGAGCTGCGCGATCCACACCACGGTGCCGGTCCTGTCCAGAATCTTTCGCACATTTGATCAGGCGGCGGCTCCGGATTGTGGGACCTGCGGCTGATAGAGTGGCCGCATGTTCATGTAGCACCTGGCTGACCACGCCGATCCTG
>Ga0194132_10002283_pt1 | contig 36506 bp, 34 predicted proteins | sample TA2KigOf80mmetaG_FD_148612 | JGI IMG/M metagenome (GOLD analysis project Ga0194132, IMG submission 148612) | Freshwater microbial communities from Lake Tanganyika, Tanzania - TA2015054 Kigoma Offshore 80m | ecosystem: Environmental > Aquatic > Freshwater > Lake | place: Tanzania: Lake...
GCCGGTTCCGGCTCCCGCGCCCGAGGCGGTGGGGCCGCCGGGACCCACGGCACCGGAGCGCCGACCCGTCGGGTCCCTTTTGCGTCGCCCTCGCAACGTCCTCGTCGCCGTCCTGGTGGTCTGCACGCTCGTGGCCGCGGGCCTGGGCATGCGTCAGGTGGCCGACGGCGAGTCCTCGGTCGAGGTCCGGGTCGACGGTCGGCGGGTGTCGGCCGCCTCCGGTGCGGCCACGGTGGCGGCGCTGCTGCGTGAGCGCGACGTGCGCCTGGGCGAGTTCGACCGCGTCGTGCCGGGGTCCGGCGCGGCGCTGCGTGACGGCATGACCGTGACGGTGCTGCGGGCGTTCCCCATCCGTCGTGACCTCGACGGTCGGATCGAGACCGTGTACACGACCTACGCGTCGCCGTCCGACTACCTGCGCCGGGAGGTCCCCGGCGGCAAGGCCCTGGCGTTCCGGAGCAAGCCCGACCGGCTCCAGGCCGGCTCCTTCATCATCCTGCGCACCCCCCACACCGGCCGCCTCGCGGTGGACGGCGCCGAGGTCGACTATGACGTCCCCGCCCTCGACGTCGACGAGCTGCTCGCGCAGTACAGCATCGAGCTCGGGCCCGAGGACTACGTGCTCGATGGCTCCGGTGCCGCGGCCGCCCGCGACACCCGCCTCGTCGACGGGCAGCAGTACTCCGTCGTGCGGGTCGGCCGGGAGATCGTCCGGGAGGACGAGACCTACACCGCCCCCGACGAGCGCCGGGCCGACCACTCCATGAACGTCGGGGAGACCCGGGTCGAGCCCGGGTCGGCGGGGATCATGAGCGTCTCGGCCGAGGTCACGCGCCGCAACGGCGAGGTCGTCGAGCGCAAGGTGATCTCGCGGATCCCGCGGGTCGTCGCCGTCCCCATGGTCACCCACTACGGCACGAAGGCCGACCCCATGTGGGACCGCATCGCCCAGTGCGAGACGGCCGGCAACTGGGGCATGCAGGGCCCGCTGTACTCGGGCGGGCTCGGCTTCTACAACGGCACCTGGGAATCGTTCGGTGGGCGCGACTTCGCCAACAACGCAGGCCAGGCCACCCGCGAGGAGCAGATCATCGTGGCCGAGCGGATCCGCTCGCGGGTCGGCATCGGGGGCTGGGGTTGCGCCCACACGCTCGGCTACGTCCGCTGAGCCCGCCGGCACCGCTTCCCGTCGCCCCGACGCGCGGGCAGTAGCGTCCCCGCACCATGCCGTCGCTGACTCCGGGGTCCGTCCGTGACCTGCTCGCCGCCCACGGGTGCCGCCCGAGCCGGGCGCTGGGTCAGCACTTCCTGGCCGACCCCAACCTCGCCCGGAAGATCGTGCGGCTCGCCGACGCCGCCGACGGCGACCTGGTCGTGGAGATCGGCCCGGGGATCGGGTCGCTCACCGTGGCCCTCGCCGAGGCGGGCACCCAGGTGGTCGCGCTCGAGCTCGACCGGCACCTGCTGCCCGTGCTCGCCGAGGTGCTGGCCGGGTCGAGCCACCCCGAGGCGGTCGAGGTCGTCCAGGGCGACGGCATGACCGCGGACTTCCGTGCGCTCACCGACGGGCGCCGGTGGGTGTGCGTGTCCAACCTCCCGTACAACGTCGCCACACCGATGGTCGTGCGGCTGCTCGAGGAGTTCCCCGAGATGACCCGCTGCCTGGTGATGGTGCAGAAGGAGGTCGGTGAGCGGCTCGTCGCCGGCCCCGGCACCAAGGCCTACGGCGCGGTGTCGGTCAAGGTGGCGTACTACGCGCTGGCCCGGATGGTCGGTACCGTCGCGGCCACCGTGTTCGTCCCTCCGCCCAACGTCGCCTCCGCGCTGGTCCTCCTCGACCGCCGCGACACCCCTCCGGTCGACGTGCCGTCGCCCGAGGCGCTGTTCACGCTGGTGCGGGCCGGCTTCGGCCAGCGCCGCAAGACCCTGCGCCGGGCCCTCGCGGGCACGCTGGGCGAACGCACCGAGTCGGTGCTCGACGCCGCGGGCGTCGACCCGTCGGCCCGGGCGGAGACGCTCACGCTCGACGACTGGGCCCGCGTGTGCCGGGAGGCCGCGTGAACCGCCTGTCTCGGGTCCGGGCCAGCGCCTATCCGAAGCTCACCCTCTCGCTGCGGGTGCTGGGCCTGCGCAAGGACGGCTATCACGAGATCGAGGCGCTCACCGTCTCCCTCGGCCAGCCGAGCGATGTGGTCGAGCTCACCGCCGTGCCGCACCCGGGCGGGGTGTCGTTCGAGGTCCAGGGCGAGACCGAGCACGTGCCGACCGGCATGGACAACCTCGCGGCCCGGGCCGCCGAGGACGCGATGCTGCGCGCGGGCCGCTCCGGGCACGGCGTCAAGATGGTGCTCCGCAAGCGCATCCCCGCCGGTGCCGGGCTGGGCGGGGGCTCGGCCGACGCCGCCGCCACGCTCGTTGCCGTGCGCACGCTGCTCGAGCTCGAGCTGACCGACGACGACCTGCTCGAAATCGCAGCCAAGCTCGGCTCCGACGTCCCGTTCTGCCTCCAGGGCGGCGCGGCCTGGATGCGGGGCCGGGGCGAGATCCTCGAGCCGGTGCCCCTGCGCCCCGGGCTCGGGTTCCTGGTGGCGATCCCGCCCTTCCGCCTCGCCACGCCGCTCGTCTACAAGGCCTGGGACGACCTCGGCGGCCCCGAGGCCGCCCGCAGCGTGGAGGCCCAGGGCCCGGTGGCCCGGCTCATCGGCGAGCTGGCCAACGACCTCGAGCCGGCGGCCGAGGCCGTGGAGCCGGGCCTGGCCGACTTCCGGCGCGCGCTCGAGCGTGCGGCCGGGCGTCCGGCGATCCTCGCGGGCTCGGGCTCGGCCTACGTGGTGCCGCTCGAGCGCGGGGTCGACCCCGCGGCGCTCGCCGAGGGGATCGGCCGCAAGCTGCGGGTGCCCGTCGCCGGAGCCCGCAGCACCGCCGTCGGCGTGCGCATCGGCAGCTGACCCGGGAGTCAGGAGCGCAGCGAGCGTCCTGGGTCGGGGCGCCGTGGACCGACGGATGACGTTGTGGTGCAGCGAGCGCAGCGACCAGAAGTCAGGAGCTACTTGCCCTGCTGGCGACGCTGCCAGCGGGTCTTCTTCAGGAGCTTCTTGTGCTTCTTCTTCCGCATGCGCTTGCGGCGCTTCTTGATGAGAGACCCCATGGCGGCGGGCACGGTAGTCGCTCGAACCCCCGATGTCACAGTCGCGTGAACGCGGCGCCAACCCTCGGGGGTCCGCGGGGGTGCGCGCAGTAGGGTCGGGGGACCCTTCGGGGGTGGTGTAACGGCAGCACGGGGTCCTTTGGAGTCCCAAGTCGAGGTTCGAAACCTCGCCCCCGAGCAACCACCGTCGGTGTGCGATGCGAGGAGACGCGGAGATGCCCTACCGGCCCCTGTCGGCAGTGGTCCTGGCGGCGGGTGAGGGCACGCGGATGCGCTCCTCGCTCCCCAAGGTGCTGCACCCGCTGTGCGGGCGCCCGATGGTGCTGCACGTGCTCGACACCCTGGTGGCGCTGCCGCTCGCCCGGGTCGTGGTGGTGGTGGGCCACGAGGCCGAGGCGGTCACGAAGGCGATCCAGGCCGGGCTCGACACGGGCATCCCCGTCGAGTTCGTGGAGCAGCGGGTGCAGCGCGGCACCGGCGACGCCACCTCGGTGGCCCTCACCGCGTTCTCCGACGCGGTCGACGACGACGACGTCATCGTCTGCAGCGCCGACATCCCCTTGCTGCGGCCCGAGACGCTCGCCGCGCTCGTCACGGAGCACCGCCACGCCGACGCCGCCGCGTCGCTGCTCACCGCGGTGTCCGATCCCACGGGGTACGGCCGCATCGTGCGCGACGCCCGGGGCAACGTCGCTCGCATCGTCGAGCAGACCGACGCCACGGCCGAGGAGCTCGAGATCCGCGAGTGGAACCCGTCGATCTACTGCTTCGGCCGGGCGTTCCTCGCGCCGGCCCTGCGCCGGGTGAGCCCGGAGAACGCGCAGGGCGAGTACTACCTCACCGACGTCATCGAGGTGCTGCGCGGCGCCGGGCACACCGTCGTCGCGATGCCGGCCGACGACCCGACCGAGGTCGTGGGGGTCAACGATCGGGCCCAGCTCGCCGAGGCCGAGACGGTGCTGCGCGACCGCATCAACACCGCCTGGATGAAGGCCGGCGTGACCATGGTCGACCCGTCCCGCACCTACGTCGACGCGACCGTCGAGCTCGCGCCCGACGTGCGCCTCCTGCCCGGCGTGATCCTCGAGGGCCGGACGGTCGTGGGGCGCGGCGCGGTCATCGGGCCCGACTCCCGCGTCGTCGATTCCACGGTGGGTGAGGGCGCGGAGGTCGCGTCGAGCGTGCTGCGCGACGCGACCGTCGGTCCCGACGTCCACGTCGGCCCGTTCGCCCACCTGCGCCCGGGGACCGTGCTCGCCCGCGACGCCCGGGTCGGCTCGTTCGTCGAGACCAAGAACGCCGACGTCGGCGCCGGCGCCAAGCTGCCGCACCTGTCATACGTGGGCGACGCCGAGGTGGGGCCGGGCGCCAACGTGGGGGCCGGGACGATCACCGCCAACTACGACGGGCGCGACAAGCACCGCACCTCGATCGGCGCCGGGGCCCGGACCGGCTCCAACAGCGTGCTGGTCGCCCCGGTCGAGCTGGGGCCGGGCGCATACACCGGCGCCGGCGCCGTGGTCACCCGTGACGTCCCCGCCGATGCGCTGGCGGTCGGCGTCCCCGCGAGAATCGTGGAAGGCTGGGTGAAGGCGCGCGACGCCGAGCCCACGGACCACGTCGGCGAGGCGAGCGACACGAACGAGGCGGGGGAGTCGGGGGACTGATGGAGTTCACTCCGAAGAAGCGGCTGCTGCTGGTGGCGGGCCGGGGCAACCGCGAGCTGTCCGAGGAGATCGCCGCGTGCCTCCAGGAGCCGCTCGGCGAGATCATGCTGTCCACCTTCTCCAACGGCGAGCTGTACTGCCGCTACGGCGAGAGCGTGCGCGGCGCCGACGCGTTCGTGATCCAGAGCCACACCGATCCGATCAACGACCGGGTCATGGAGCAGCTGATCATGATCGACGCCGCGAAGCGGGCGTCGGCCAAGCGCATCACCGCCGTCTGCCCGTTCTACGGCTACGCGCGCCAGGACCGGAAGGCCGAGGGGCGCGAGCCGATCACCGCCCGGCTGGTGGCCGACATGCTCAGCGTCGCCGGCGCCGACCGCGTGGTCACCGTCGACCTCCACACGGGCCAGATCCAGGGCTTCTTCGACTTCCCGGTCGACCACCTCACCGCGGTGCCGCTGCTCGCCAAGCACATCGCCGAGACGGTGGAGGGCGAGGTCACGGTGGTGTCGCCCGACGCCGGCGGCGGCAAGCTCGCCCGCCGCTACGCGAACCACTTCGCCGACTTCGGCATCGAGACCGAGCTCGCGTTCATCGACAAGCGCCGGCCCAAGGGCACCCAGAACGTCGCCGAGGCCGTGGAGGTCGTGGGCGAGGTGGAGGGCCGGGTCTGCGTGCTCGTCGACGACATGATCGACACCGCCGGGACGATCGCCAGCGCCGCCTCGCTGCTGAGCCAGCGGGGGGCCGTCGACGTCGTGGTGGCCGCCACCCACGGGGTCCTCTCGGGGCCGGCGGTCGACCGCCTGAAGAACGCCCCCATTCGGGAGGTCGTGGTCTCCAACACCCTCGAGATCCCCTCCGAGAAGCAGTGGGACGGTCTCCGGGTGGTCTCGATCGCCCCGGTGATCGCCGAGGCGCTGGCGGCGGTGTTCGCCGAGACCAGCGTCAGCGAGATCTTCCGCGGCGACAACGTCTAGGCTTTCCGGGCTTCTGCGGTGCCGCGCCCGACCGGGCGCCGCCCGCACCCGACCGCACTCTCCGGCCACCCGCGCCGGAACCCACGGAAAGAACGTGCCCCATGGCCGACGACGTCGTTGTGATCGCAGAGCCCCGCAGCGAACGGGGGTCCGGGCCGGCCGGCCGCCTCCGCCGGGAGGGCCGCACGCCGGCGGTCGTCTACGGCCTGGGGGGTGAGACGACCGCGGTCACCGTGCCGACCCACGACCTCGACCTGATCCTGGCCAAGGGCGTCAACTCGCTGATCACCTTGCGCCTCGACGGCGCCGACCAGCTGGCCCTGGCCCGCCAGGTCCAGCGTCACCCGGTGCGCGGCGACCTCGTGCACATCGACTTCGTGCGGGTCGACGTCAACGTCGCCATCGCCGCCGACGTCGCCCTGGTCCTGAGCGGGGAGGCCGAGGGCGTGAAGTCGGGCGGTCTGCTCGACCAGCAGGTGTTCACCCTGCCGATCGAGGCGAAGCCGGAGGCCATCCCGGCGTCGATCGAGTTCGACGTGTCGAACATGGTCCTCGGCGACCAGCTCCGCGTGGGCGAGCTCACGTTCCCGGCCGGCGTCACCACCACGCTCGACGACGACACCCTCCTCGCCGTGATCGCCGTCCCCCGTGGCCTCGGGTCGCAGGAGGAGGAAGAGGGCGAGGAGGGCGCCGAGGGCGACGAGGGCACCCCGGCCGCGGAGAGCGCCGGCGCCGACGAGGACTAGTCGGTGTTGCGCCGCGGTGCCCGCAGCGGGCCGCGGACGGGCACGCCGGCCGACCTGCTCGTGGTCGGCCTCGGGAACCCGGGTGCCGAGTACGCCCGCACGCGCCACAACGTCGGCGCCGAGGTCGTGGAGATCCTGGCCAAGCGCCACGGCGCCAAGCTCCGCAAGGGCAAGGAGCGCGCCGAGGTCGACGAGGTCGTGGTCGGCGGGTTGCGCCTCGCCCTCGCGATCCCGACCACCTACATGAACGACTCCGGCGCCGCGGTGCAGGCCCTGGCTCGGCGTCACGGCGTCGAGCCCGCCCGGATCGTGATCGTCCACGACGAGCTCGACCTGCCGGTCGCGGCGCTCAAGCTGAAGGTGGGTGGCGGCCTCGCCGGCCACAACGGGCTGCGGTCGGTGAAGGCGCACCTCAAGACCGACGAGTTCCTGCGGGTCCGCATCGGCGTGGGCAAGCCCCGCTCGAAGGAGCAGGGCGTCGATCACGTGCTCAACAAGTTCTCGAAGGCCGAGCGCGCCCAGATCGACGTGACGCTCGAGGAGGCGGCCGACGCGGTGGAGCTGATCCTCGCCGACGGCATCGATGCCGCCATGAACCGCGTCAACTGAACCCACCCATGCCCGCGACGCCGCCGCTCGCCCCCCTCGTCCCGCTCCTCGCCGAGGAGCCGGCCCTGCGCGCCGTCATCGCCCGGGAGCCGGTCGTCGCGGTGCCCGACCCGGCCCGGGCGCTGTTCGTCGCCGGGCTCGCTCACGCCACCACGCGCCGCCCGATCGTCGTGGCGGTGCCCACCCGCACCGAGGCCGAGCGGCTGGTGCACGACCTCGCCCAGCTGCTCCCGGCCGGCGCGATCGAGGAGTTCCCGGCGTGGGAGACCCTGCCGTTCGAGCGGGTGTCGCCGTCGGTCGAGACGATGGGCCGCCGGCTCCGGGTCATGTGGCGCCTCCGCTCGGGTGACCTCCCCGCCGTCTTGGTCGCTCCGGTGCGGGCGCTCGTGCAGCGCCTCGGGCCGCACGTGGAGGACGTCGAGCCGGTGGTGGTCGCCCCCGGCGCCCACATCGACCGCGACGGTCTCGTGGCCACGCTCGTCGACATGGGCTACCGCCGGGAGTACCAGGTGGAGGCCCGGGGAGAGATCGCCGTGCGCGGCTCGATCGTCGACGTCTACCCGTCGACCCTGGACCACCCGATCCGCATCGACCTCTGGGGCGACGAGGTCGACCGCCTGACAGCCTTCTCCGTGTCCGACCAGCGGACCACCCACGACGTGCCCGAGGCCGTGATCTTCCCGGCCCGGGAGCTGCTCCCGACCGACGAGGTGCGCGAGCGGGCCGCGGCACTGGTGCGCGAGCAGCCGTGGGGGGCCGCGCACTGGGAGCGCCTGGCCGAGGGCCAGTCGTTCGATGGGATGGAGTCCTGGCTGCCGTTCCTCTGCGAGCAGGACCATCTCGTCTCCGACCTGCTGCCTGCCGAGGCGCTCGTGATCGTGTGCGAGCCCCGTCGCCTGCGCGACCGCGCGCAGGAGCTCCTCGACGACGAGGCCGCGATGGCCGCGACCCTCGCCACGACGTGGGGCGCGTCGGGCGACGACGCCCCTCGGCTGTCGCTCCCGTTCGACCGCTTGCTCGCGCACACCTCGGCCGGCGTCACGAACGTGCTGCCCACCCCCGAGTCGCCGGCCACACCGTTGCTCCAGGCCACCGGGTTCGACCCCGTGGTCGGGTCCAACGAGCGCGTCGGCACCCGACTCGCGCAGCTGCGGGCCGACGGATTCCGGGTGGTCGTCGCCGCCGACGGTTCCGGCAGCGCCCAGCGGCTCGCCGACGTGCTCCACGAGGACGGCGTCGACAGCACCCGCGACGCGATCGCGCCGGGCGAGATCGGCATCGTGGTGGCGCCGCTCGAGCGGGGCGCGGTGCTGGGCGGCTCGAAGGTCGCGCTGGTCGCCGAGGCCGACCTCACCGGGCGGCGCCGGGTGCACCGCCGGGCCCGCGGCGCCCGGAAGGCGATCGACCTCTACGAGGACCTCGCCAAGGGCGACTTCGTCGTGCACCAGACCCACGGCGTCGCTCGCTACGAAGGCATGGTCACCCGGGCGATCGGGGGATCCGAGCGCGACTACCTGCTGCTCGGGTACAAGGGCAGCGACAAGCTCTACGTGCCGACCGACCAGGTGGGCACCGTGCGCAAGTACACCGGTGGCGACACGCCGACCCTGCACCGAATGGGTGGCGCCGACTTCGAGAAGTCGAAGGCCCGCGTGCGCGCCGCGACCCGGGAGATCGCGCAGGAGCTCGTCGTCCTGTACCGCCGCCGCCTCGCGACGCCGGGCCACGCGTTCGCGCCCGACACGCCGTGGCAGCACGAGGTGGAGGAGGCGTTCCCGTTCGAGGAGACGCCCGATCAGCAGGCGGCGATCGACGCGGTCAAGGCCGACATGGAGGAGCCGGTCCCGATGGACCGGCTCGTGTGCGGCGACGTCGGGTTCGGCAAGACCGAGGTGGCGGTGCGGGCCGCGTTCAAGGCGGTGCAGGACGGCAAGCAGGTGGCGGTGCTGGTGCCCACCACCCTCCTCGCCGACCAGCACGGCCAGACCTTCCGCGACCGCTTCGCCAACTATCCGGTACGGGTCGAGACGATCTCCCGCTTCCTCACCGCCGGCGAGCAGAAGAAGGTCATCGCCGCGATCGCGGCGGGCGACGTCGACGTCGTCATCGGCACCCACCGGCTCCTGTCGGAGGACGTGCGGTTCAAGGACCTCGGGCTGCTCGTGGTCGACGAGGAGCAGCGCTTCGGCGTCACCCACAAGGAGCGCATCAAGGAGATGCGGGCCAACGTCGACGTGCTCACGTTGTCGGCGACGCCCATCCCCCGCACGCTCGAGCTCTCGATCACCGGCATCCGCGACATGTCGCTGGTCAACACGCCGCCCGAGGACCGCCAGCCGATCCTCACCTACGTGGGTGAGTACGACGACCGTGTGGTGGGTGAGGCGATCCGCCGCGAGCTGCTGCGCGAGGGCCAGGTCTTCTTCGTGCACAACCGGGTGCAGGACATCGAGTTCGTCGCCGAGCACGTGAAGGAGCTCGTCCCCGAGGCCCGGGTCGCGATCGCGCACGGTCAGATGGACGAGGGCCGCCTCGAGCAGGTGGTCATCGACTTCTGGGAGCGCAAGTACGACGTGCTCGTGAGCACGACCATCGTCGAGAGCGGGCTCGACATGCCGATGGTCAACACGTTGGTCGTCGATCGGGCCGACCTGCTCGGCCTCGCGCAGCTCTACCAGCTGCGCGGACGCGTGGGCCGCCGCGGACAGCGGGCGTACGCGTACCTGCTGCACCCGGCCGACCGCGCACTCACCGAGGAGGCGTACGAGCGGCTGCGCACCATCGGCGAGTTCACCGAGCTGGGCTCCGGGTTCAAGATCGCGATGCGCGACCTCGAGATCCGCGGCGCCGGCAACCTGCTCGGCGGTGAGCAGTCGGGCCACATCGCCGCGGTCGGCTTCGACCTCTACTGCCAGCTCGTCACCGAGGCGGTGGCCGAGCTCAACGGCGTGACGCCCGAGGAGCCGGTGGAGGTCACCATCGAGATCCCGGTGCCCGCCCACCTCCCGGCCGAGTACGTGGCCCGCGACGACGTGCGCATGGAGGCGTACCGCCGCCTCGCCGCCGTCACCGACCTCCGGGACGTCGACGACGTGCGGGCCGAGTGGGAGGACCGCTACGGGCCGCCACCGCCGCCGGCCGAGGCGCTGCTCGCCATCGCCCGGCTGCGGGTGGAGTGCGTGCGCCTCGGCATCCGCAGCCTCACCCTCGCCCAGCGGGTCGTGCGCATCCGCGGGCTCGAGCTCAAGGCCTCGCAGCAGGTGCGACTCAACCGGTTCGCACCCGGGTCGAAGGCGGGAGCCGGCGAGATCATGATCCCGTGGCCCGGGAAGCCGGCGGCCGCGGCCGCCGAGCTGGCCGACCTGCTCGAGGCGGTGCTGCCCCGCGAGGTCGCCGCCGCGGCCGGGTCCTGACCCGGCGGGCTGGGTAGGCTCCGGCTCTCATGAGCAGGCGCACCTCCAGCATCGTCGTCTTCGTCGTGATCCTCCTGGTGACGGCGGTCATCGTGGCGGCCGTCGGCCTCGGCACCGACGGCGCCACCGCCATCACCGTCGGCGACCAGCGGATGTCGGCCAAGGCGGTCAACGACGAGCTGGCCGAATGGGCCGACTTCCCTCCGGCCGAGGCGCGGGCGACCGCGGGCTCGGTCAACGGTGCCGCGGGCGCGGGCTTCACCACCCAGATGGTGTACGAGATGCTCGCCGACGAGTACCTGGACCGCACGGGTGAGCAGGTGACCCGGGCCGACCGGGCCAAGGCCCGGCGCTCGGTGGCCGGCGTCGAGGAGTTCCGGGAGCGGTCGGCGTGGTTCCGTGACCGCTACCTGCAGCGGGCCGCCACCTTCTCCGCGCTCACCCGCCTCGTGGGTGAGGACGACCAGGGGACCGTCGAGGTGCGGGTGCTGCGGCGCGAGGCCCGGCGGGTCGGCGTGACGGTCGATCCGGCGTACGGTCGCTGGGCACCGGTCCGGGCGCGGGTCACGGAGTACCCCACGCCGTTCACGCCCCAGGGCTAGGCGGGTCCCACGATGACGCGGGTCGTGGTCGTGGGGCTGGGGCCGGCGGGTGCCGATCTGCTCGTGCCGCGGGCGCGGGCGGAGATCGAGCGCGTCGCCGCGCGGTACGTGCGCACGGCGCGCCATCCGGCGGTCGACGAGCTCGCCGCCGACGGAATGACCTTCACCGCGTTCGACGCCGTCTACGACGCGGCCGACGCGATCGACGATGTGTACCCGCGCATCGTCGAGGCGCTGCTCGGTGCGGCCGCCGAGCACGGTGAGGTGCTGTACGCGGTGCCGGGGAACCCGGTCGTCGCCGAGCGCAGCGTGCAGCTGCTGCACGCGCGGGCCGCGTCCGGTGAGGTCGCGCTGACGGTGGTGCCGGGCGTGTCGTTCGCCGAGCTCGCATGGGCCCACGTCGGCGTCGACCCGCTGGGCGGCGCCCGCGTCCTCGACGGGCGAGCGCTCGACCCCGCCGATCTCGAGGCGGGCGGCCCGGTGCTCGTCGCTCAGGTCGACGGGGCGCTGGTCGCCTCCGACCTCAAGCTCGCGCTGCTCGAGCACACCGGCCCCGACACGCCGGTGGTCGTCCTCCAGCGGCTCGGCCTGCCCGACGAGGCGGTGACACGCCTGGCCCTGGTCGAGCTCGACCGGGCCGTCGTCCCCGATCACCTCACCAGCGTGTTCGTCGACCTCCCGGTGGGCGCGGCCGACGCGTTCGGCGCGCTGGTCGCGCTCGCCCGGCGGCTCCGGGGCCCCGACGGCTGCCCGTGGGACGCGGAGCAGACCCACCACTCGCTCACGCGCTACGTCCTCGAGGAGGCCTACGAGGTCGTCGACGCGATCGAGGCCGTGCCCCGCGACGACGACCCCGACGCCCTCGGTCCCGACCCGGCGGTCGCGGCGGCCTACGCCGATCTCGCCGACGAGCTCGGTGACCTACTGTTCCAGGTGGTGTTCCACAGCGTCCTGGGTGAGGAGTCGGGCGACTTCACGACGGCAGCGGTCGCGTGCGGGATCCACGAGAAGCTCGTGCGCCGTCACCCCCACGTCTTCGGCGACGTCGAGGCCGAGACCGCCGGTGACGTCGTGCGCAGCTGGGAGCAGATCAAGAAGGCGGAGAAGGACACCGACTCGCTGGTCGAGTCGATCTCGCCGGGGCTCCCGGCCCTCCTCTACACGCACAAGCTGTTCCGGAAGGCGGCGGCGATCGGGCTCGCGCCGGCCGACCACACCGAAGCCGTGCGGATGCTGACGGGGGCGGCGTCGGCCGCGGCCCTCGGCGACGCTGCTCCGGAGGGCCGTGAGGCCGTGCTCGGCGACGCGCTCGCCGCGGTGGTGCTCCTGGCGATCGACGGCGGGCTGGACGCCGAGTCGGCCCTGCGCGGCTGGGCCGGCCGCTACCGGTCCCGGTTCCTGCGCATGGAGGCGCTCGCCCGCGCGCGCGGCGTCGACCTGCACGCGCTCGACCCCGACGCGGTGGCGGAGCTGTGGGACGACGCCGCGGTGCTGCCCGGGCCGGACCCCGACTCCGGAGCCGGCGCGTGACCGGCGGCCGGGTCCGCGCCATCACCGGTGGCGCCGGGCTCGCGGCCGTCATCCTCATGGTCATCGGCTGGGTCCTCGTGCCGGCGGACCCGCCGGGGCCCGCCGCGGTCGCCGAGCAGGTCGTGCGCTGGACGCTCGACGACCGGCGGCGCCTGCTCGCGGGCACGGTGACCATCGCCGCGGGACTCTCCCTCGCCGTCGTGTTCTTCGCCGGGATCCGTTCGCTGTGTGCGCGCGCCGAGGGCCCGCCGGGGATCGTCTCCACGATCGGCTGGGGGTCGATGCTCGTCGCCCTCGCCACCGCATTCGTGGGGATCGCGATGGCGCAGACCCAGGCCTTCCTCGTGCTCGACGGCGATCCCGCCACCGTCGAGGCGTTCCACACCGCGCGCCTGCTGCTCGTCAACCTGGCCGGGATGCCGGCCGCGGTCGGTCTGTGCGCGTTCGGCGTCACGATGTACCGCACGCGCTTCCCGGCCCGGTGGCTCGGCACGTTCGCGCTCGTGGCCGCCGTGACCCAGCTCTTCGGTGTGGTCGCGCTGTCTCGCGCCGGGTTCTTCGCGCCGTCGGGTGGCGCGTCGCTGCTCGGCGCCGTCGGGCTGGCCGCCTGGGTCGCGGCGCTGTCGATGTACCTGCTCGCCCGCCCGGGCGACTGACGACCCTCGCCGAATGCGGCGCCGAGCCGGGCCCTCGCGGGTCAGGAGAAGGTGACGGGCAGCGCGTCGAGGCCGCGCAGCACGAGGCGACCGTTCCAGGCGGGCGCATCGGTGGCGAGGGCGAGGTCCGGGAACCGCCGGGCGAGCGCGCCGATCGCGGCGCGGGCCTCGGCCCGGGCGAGGACCGCGCCGAGGCAGTGGTGGATGCCACCACCGAACGAGAGGTGCTGGGGGGCGAGTCGGCGGGTGAGGTCGAGGCGGTCGGCGTCGGGACCGAAGTGCGAGGGGTCGCGATTGGCCGCGCCGAGCACCGTGAAGACGAACGCGCCCGCGGGGATCGTCACGTCGTCGATCGTGAGGTCGGTGAGCGTGATGCGCCGCGAGAACTGCACCGGCCCGTCGAAGCGCAGCAGCTCCTCGACCGCGTTGGGAACGAGCGCCGGGTCGTCGCGCAGGAGTGCGAGCTGGTCTGGGTGACGCAGCAGCGCGAGGGTGCCGTTGCCGATCAGGTTGACCGTCGTCTCGTGGCCGGCGATGTAGAGCAGCGCGACCTGGTCGTGCAGCTCCGCCTCCGACAGCATGTCGCCGCCGTCGCGGACCTCGATCAGCGCGGTGAGGAGGTCGTCGCCGGGATGCGACCGCTTCCAGCCGATCATCTCGTCGACGAATTCGCGCATCGCATCCGACGCCGCGCGCAGCAGCGGCAGGTCGTCGGGCGCGGTGAGGGGCTCGAGCGTACGGACGAGCGTGTGCGACACATCGCGCATGTGCGCGCTGTCGGCATCGGGGATCCCGAGCATCTCCGAGATCACGGCGAAGGGGAGCGGGAACGCGAGGTCGGCGATCACGTCCATCCCACCGTCGGCCGCCACCCGGTCGAGCGCGCCGGTCACCAGCGCGTCGATGCGGGGTCCGAGGGCCTCCACCCGTCGGGGCGTGAACGCCTTCCCGGCGAGGCGGCGGATCCGGGTGTGGGCCGGCGGATCGAGGTTGAGGATCGCCGCGCGGCCCCGGTGCCGACGCGGATCGTCGGCGCCGAACAGGGCCATCCTCCGCCCCGCCTCCCGGTTGCGGTCCTCGACCGACACGTCGGGGTTCCGCAGGAGGCGCACGCAGTCGGCGTACCGGGTGAGCATCCAGGGCCCGAACGGGCTCGGGTGCACCGGCGCGTGCTCGCGGAGCGCCGCGTACTGCACATAGGGGTCGGCGAAGAACCCGGGTGCAAAGGGGTCGAGGCCCACAGGGGGATCGGGGGCCGCCTGTTCGCCCGGCCCGGGCCCACCCGATGCCGTGGCGGTCATGGCCGGGAGTCTACGGTCGGCCCGGTCCGTCCCGTCTCGGGCAATCTGTGCGGGGTAGCCTTTCTCACCCGCAACATCGGCCACATCAGCCACAAGGGAGTGGCAGCCGGCCGGAGTGCGGCGCCAGGAGCGGAATGATGAGCGAGATCATCGAAGTCGTCGGTCGGGAGATCCTCGACTCGCGGGGCAACCCCACCGTCGAGGTGGAGGTCGAGCTGCTCGGCGGCGCGCGCGGCCGGGCCGCGGTGCCGAGCGGCGCGAGCACCGGCGCCCACGAGGCGGTCGAGCTGCGCGACGGCGGCGAGCGCTACCTCGGCAAGGGCGTGCGCACCGCGGTCGAGCACGTCAACGGCGAGATCGCCGACACGATCCTCGGCCTCGACGGCTGCGACCAGCGAATCCTCGACGACGAGCTGTGCCGGCTCGACGGCACCCCCAACAAGGGGCGCCTCGGCGCCAACGCGATCCTCGGCGTGTCGCTCGCGACGGCGCACGCGGCGGCGGCCGAGAGCGGGCTGTCGCTGTTCCGCTACGTGGGCGGGTCCAACGCGTCGGTGCTGCCGATGCCGCTGATGAACGTGCTCAACGGTGGCGCGCACGCCGACAGCAACGTCGATATCCAGGAGTTCATGCTGGCGCCCGTGGGCGCGGCCACCTTTGCCGAGGCGCTGCGCTGGGGTGCCGAGACGTATCACGCGCTGAAGGCGATCCTGCACGCGCGCGGTCTGGCGACCGCGCTCGGCGACGAAGGGGGCTTCGCGCCGAACCTCCCGAGGAACGAGGACGCGCTCGCGCTGCTCGTGGAGGCGATCGAGAAGGCCGGCTACGTGCCCGGCACCGAGATCGCGCTCGCGCTCGACGTCGCGTCGACCGAGCTCTACGCCGACGGGCACTACGCGCTCGAGGGCGAGGGCACCTCGTTCACCGGGGAGGCGTTCGCCGACTTCCTCGCCGGTCTGTGTGACCGGTACCCGATCGTCTCCATCGAGGACGGCATGAGCGAGGACGACTGGGACGGGTGGAAGGCACTCACCGACCGCATCGGCGGTCGGGTGCAGCTGGTGGGCGACGACCTGTTCGTCACCAACCCCGAACGGGTCGCCGAGGGGGTCCGGCGCGGCGTGGCCAACTCGATCCTGATCAAGGTCAACCAGATCGGGTCGCTCACCGAGACGCTCGACACCGTCGAGCTCGGCCGTCGCCACGGGCTCACGTCGGTGATGTCGCACCGCAGCGGTGAGACCGAGGATGCCACGATCGCCGACCTCGCGGTCGCCACCAACTGCGGGATGATCAAGACCGGCGCGCCGGCGCGCAGCGACCGCGTCGCCAAGTACAACCAGCTGCTCCGCATCGAGGAGGAGCTCGGCCCGGTGGCCCAGTATCTGGGTGGGGGTGCGCTCGCGGGCGCCGCCCCCGCGGGTGGGGAGTAGCCCTCGTCCATGGCCGAGCAGCGGCGCCACGCCGCCCACGCCCAGCAGCACCGGGTCCGCCGGCGGCGCGGCGTGGTGGTGCTCGTGCTGCTCGGATTCGCCGTCGTGGTGGTGCTCTTCGCGTTCGTCTACCCGACCCGCACGTTCCTGTCGCAGCGGGAGGAGGTCAGCGCGGCCGAGCGGCGGCTCGAGGTGCTGGAGGAGAGCGCGAAGGCGCTCCGCCGCGACAACGCGCAGCTCCAGACCGACAGCGAGGTCGAGCGCCGCGCCCGCGAGGACTTCGGCATGGTCCGCCCCGGCGAGACCCCCTACGTCCTCGTCCCCGCCCCGCCCCCCACCACCTGGCTCCCGTAGCTCCCCCGACACCCGTTGATGCGTCCCTGAGCGACGCTCAGCGTCGGTCTGGGGACGCATGGTCTGACCATGCGTCCCTGAGCGACATCGGTCGTACACTCCGAGCCGTGCCGGCCACGCTCGAGGATCGTGACGCGGTCGCGGCCCTGCTCGGGCGGGAGCCGACGGCCGACTTCGACGTCGTGGTGCGACGCGCACACGGCGCGCCGGTCGTGATCCGCAACGCGCCGTTCACTCGCGACGGCACCCCGATGCCGACGCGCTACTGGCTGGTCGACCCCGAGTGGAACCGCGCGGTCGGCCGTCTCGAGGCCGACGGCGGCGTCGACGAGGCCGAGGTCGAGATCGGACCGGAGGCGCTCGCGGCGGCGCACACCGCCTACGCCGCAGCACGCGACGCCGTGATCGCCGACGACCACGCCGGGCCCCGACCCTCCGGTGGCGTGGGTGGCACCCGCATCGGGGTGAAGTGCCTCCACGCGCACGTCGCCTGGCGCCTCGCGGGGGGCGACGACCCGGTGGGCGACTGGGTGCTCGCTCGGCTCGACCCCACACTCCTCGCCGACACCCGTCCCGACGACCGCGCCGCGCCGGCCGCCGCGGGGGATCCGGCATGAGCCGCCGTCTCGGCGCCGTCGACATCGGCACCAACTCGGTCCGCCTGCTCGTGGCCGATGTCGACGGCTCGGACGCCGACATGCGGGTCGCCACCCTCGAGCGGCTCATGACCATCACCCGGCTGGGGCAGGGCGTCGACGAGGAGCGCCGGCTCCACCCCGAAGCGATCGCCCGCACCCTCGCGGTCCTCGACCGCTACGGCGCGATCGCCCGCGACCTGGGCGTCGAGGCGTTGCGGGCCACGGCCACCAGCGCCGCGCGCGACGCCGCCAACCGCGACGACCTGTTCGATCCGGCCGAAGCCGCCCTCGGCGTGCGGCCCGAGCTGCTCAGCGGCGCCGAGGAGGCCCGGCTGTCGTTCCTCGGTGCGACGGCCTCGCTCGCCGACGTGGGCGCCACCCCGCCGTACCTCGTGGTCGACATCGGCGGCGGATCCACCGAGTTCGTGCTCGGCACCGACGCGCCCTCCGGCCTTCTCTCGGTCGACATGGGATGCGTGCGCATCACCGAGCAGTACCTGCACTCCGACCCTCCGGCACCCGAGGAGCTGTCGACCGCGGTGTCGATCGTGCGCGATCACCTGACCGACGTGGAGCGGGCGATCCCCGACCTGCGCGACGCCCGCACGCTCGTCGGTCTCGCCGGCACCGTCAGCGCCGTCGCCACGGTGGAGCAGGGTCTCCACGAGTACGACCGCGACCGCATCCATCACTTCCGGCTCACCCGGGCCGCGGTGGAGGACGTGTTCCGCACCCTCGCCACCGAAGCGGCCGACGATCGCCGCCACAATCCGGGTCTCGAGGCCGAGCGGGTCGACGTCATCGTGGGCGGCGTGACGGTGCTCGCCACCGTGATGCGCACCTTCGGCTTCGACGAGCTGCTCGTGTCGGAGGAGGACATCCTCGACGGACTGGTGCGGGACCTCGCCGCCCGCTGACCTCACCGGACTGGAACCGGTTCTCCTTTCGGCCCGCGATATCCACCACTTCGGCGTCCGCGTTCAGCAGTATGCGCGGGTGGAGCTCACGGAGTTCGTCGCTGCCCTCGACCGTCTGACCGCCGACGACATCCGGCTCGTCGCGAAGTCGCTCGAGAACGAGACGTTCTCCGACGAGGTCGACTGGTGGCGGGCGACCATCGCCATCGACCGCGCGATCCGGCATGCACGCGTCGCCCGTCACGCGGCGCGTGCGGCCGCCCGGGCCGCCCAGATCGTGCAGGAGCGGGCCGAGCAGGGCGGCGTGATGCTCCCCGACGACGACGTCACCCGGGTGGCCCGGGCCGCGGCCGAGATCGCCCGTGGCCTCAGCGTGGGCCCGGCGACCCAGCCCATCGTGGTCCTCCTCATGGAACCCTGGGCAGCCGTCGTGCCCATCGTCTGACGCGTCTCGTCCCGACCCGCACGCGGGTCCCGCGTGGCTCGGCCCGCGTCCGTAGGATGCGGTCCGTGACGACGACCGACCGACTGCTGCTGGGCCCCGGCCCCTCCAACCCCTACCCCGAGGCGGTGGCTGCGCTCGGCCGACCGATGCTCGGGCACATGGATCCCGAGTTCATCCTCGTCATGGACCAGACGATGGAGCGGCTGCGGGCGGTGTTCCGCACCGAGAACGAGCTCACGCTGCCGATCAGCGGCACCGGCTCGGCCGGCATGGAGACGTGCTTCGTCAACCTGCTCGAGCCGGGTGACACCGCGATCGTCGGGGCCAACGGCGTGTTCGGCGACCGGATGTGCGAGGTCGCCCGTCGTTGCGGTGCCGAGGTCGTGCGCATCGAGGAGGAGTGGGGCCGTGCGCTCGATCCGCAGCGCCTGCTCGACGCACAGCGCGCGCACCCGGATGCGCGTCTCGTCGCCGTCGTCCACGCCGAGACGAGCACCGGCGTGGAGAACGACGTCGCGCCGCTACGAGCCCTCCAGGGCACCGACACGCTCTTCGTGCTCGACACGGTCACGTCGCTCGCCGGCATCCCGGTCGAGATCGACGGCTGGGGCGTCGACGCCGCGTACTCGGGCACGCAGAAGTGCCTCGGCGTGCCGCCGGGGCTCTCGCCGGTGACGTTCTCACCGCGCGCGGTCGAGCGCATCCAGTCGCGCGACACGTCCGCGCAGAGCTGGTACCTCGACCTCGGCCTGATCGCGAGCTACGTGTCGGGCTCGTCGCGCGTGTACCACCACACCGCGCCGATCTCGATGGTGTTCTCGTTGCACGCCGCCCTCGGCGCGATCCTCGACGAGGGACTCGACGCGGTGTGGCGACGCCACGCCGCGGTGGGCCTGCACCTGCACGAAGCGCTGCCTCGGCTCGGCTTCAGCCTCCTCGCCGAGGAGGGCCACCGTCTCCCCGAGCTCACGACCGCCTGGCTGCCCGAGGGCGCCGACGACGCCGCGCTGCGCAAGGCGCTGCTCAACGACTACGGCATCGAGGTCGGCGGGGGGCTCGGTCAGTTCGCCGGCAAGGCGTGGCGCATCGGCCTGATGGGTCACAGCGCACGCGAGCGCTCCGTCGTCACCCTCCTCGGCGCGCTCAACGACCTGCTCTAGCGTTCCGAGCCGGGCCGGGCCGCCGGTCGGATCACCGGCAGTCGCCCTTCTCCGCTATCGCTCGCCGAGGGTCAGGAAGTGGTCGCGGTAGTAGGCGAGCTCGGTGATGGAGTCGTGGACGTCGAGCAGGGCGCGGTGGGTCTCCTGCTTGGCCGGGCGGCGGCGATAGGTCTCGGGTGCCCAGCGGCGGCACAGCTCCTTGAGCGTCGACACGTCGATGCTGCGGTAGTGCAGGTACTCCTCGAGCCGGGGCAGGTGCGCGTCGAGGAAGCGGCGGTCCACCCCGATCGAGTTGCCGCACAGCGGCGCGGTACGGGGCGTGTCGACGTGCTGTTGCACGTAGGCCAGTGCCTGCGCGCCGGCGTCGGACAACGGCAGGGTCGACGCCTCGATCGCCGCGAGCAGGCCCGATCGGGTGTGCATCTTCTGCACGAAGTCGTCCATCTCGGCGAGTGCGGCGGCATCCTGGTGCACGACGAGGTCGATGCCGTCGTCGAGCGGGGTGAGCGCGGCATCGGTCACGAGCACCGCGATCTCGACGATCACGTGCCGGCGCACGTCGAGCCCGGTCATCTCCAGATCGAGCCAGACCAGACGGTCCGCGCCGGCACCGTTCCCGTTGGATGCTTCGGCGCCGGACGCGTTTGCTGACATGCGTGTCACGCTAGACGCCCGGCACTTGTGCGCTTCGGCGCGGTGATGGATTACCGTCCCGCGCGTGCGGCGTGCTCCTTCGCTGACGGGACCTCGGGTCGAGCTCCGTGGTCTGCGCGCGGACGACTGGGAGCAGTGGCGAGCGGTGCGGTTGCGCAGCCGGCACTGGCTCGAGCAGTGGGAGCCGCTCCCCGACGTCGGTGCGCCCGATCCGGTCGGCGATCGCGAAGCGTTCCGAGCCCGCTGTGGCGCATGGGAGCGCCAGCGTGCGTTCGACAGCGCGTACGGCTTCGGGATCTTTCTGCGGCGCGGCGAGTTCATCGGGGAGGTGAGCCTCGGCACGGTGCAGCGCGGCCCGTTCCAGTCGGCGTTCGTCGGCTACTGGGTCGACGAGGCCCACGCGGGCAACGGCTTCGTGCCGGAGGCCGTCGTCCTCACGTTGCGGTACGCGTTCGAGGAGCTCGGGTTGCACCGCGTCGAGGCGGTGATCGTTCCCCGCAACGACCGCAGCCGTCGCGTCGCCGCGAAGCTCGGTCTGCGCGAGGAGGGCATCGCCGCACGGTTGCTCCAGATCCAGGGCGTGTGGGAGGACCACGTGCGCTACGCGATCACCCGCGAGGAGTGGGAGGCGCGGCGCGAGGACTACGAGCGCACGTTCCTGGGTCGGCGGCGGGTCACGGCCGTCGAACGCGCTCGTTGAGGTAGCCCTGCGCGAACGACCACGCCTGGCGGTCGAGCTCGGTGGTCACCGCCGCCTCGAAGTCGGGCTGCCACGGCGCATCCCGCAGCGTCTGCTTCACCCTGGTCATCAGGTCTCGTGGCACGCTCGCGGCGCGCGTGGCCATCGCGACGGCGGTGTCGACCAGCACGTCGGCGTCGACGCAGCTCCACGCGAGTCCGAGGTCGACGGCGCGCGTGCCGTCGACCCGCTCGCCGAACAGCGCCATCGCCGCCGTGGTCTGCGGGCCGGCGAGGCGGTCGAGCATCCACACGTGTCCACCGCCGGGGTGCAGTCCGATCTGCGCGAAGCGGGTGTCGAAGCGCGCGGCGGGACAGGTGATGCGCACGTCGCACACGAGGGCGAGGTTCATCCCGGCGCCCACGGCGGGGCCGTTGACTGCGGCGATCGTCGGCAGCGGCGAGTCGCGGAAAGCGAGGAAGCCGTCGTAGATCGCGCGCACCTCGGTGGGGTCGCCGCCCTCGGCGGCGGTGAGCTTGACGAGGTTGCCGAGGTCGGCGCCCGAGCAGAACGCGGACCCCGCGCCGGTCACCACCAGCGCGCCGACCGATTCGTCGTCGTTCAGGCGGCCGACGGTCGAGACGATGGCGTCGACCATCTCGGGGCTGAGCGCGTTCTTGCGGTCGGGGTCGTCGATGGTGAGCACGGCCACGCGGTCGTGCTGCTCCACGAGCAAGGGCATGGGCTCCTCCGGCGGTGGGTGACGGTGGAGGCCCGACGCTACGCGGCCACGTGCTCCCAACGGGGACCCACGAACCGCCCGACCATGCCGACGGCGCGCGCGACCATCCAGGCGGCGATCGTGGCCCACAGTGCGAGGAGGCCCCCGCCGGCAAGGGCGACGAGCACGGCGAGCGGAGCGAAGACGCCGAACGACGCGACGACCATGGCCCAGGCGAGGTAGCGCTGGTCGCCGGCGCCGATCAGCACGCCGTCGAGCACGAACACCACGGCGGCGAGCGGTTGGAGCACGGCGACGACCAGGAGCACCTGGGCCGCGAGGTCGACCACGGCGTCGTCGTTCGTGAACAGGTCGGGGAACCACGGCGCGCTCACCGCGACGACCAGGCCGACGACGATCCCGCACCCGATGCCGAGCACGATCATCCGCCGGCTGGCCGCCCGCGCCGCGACGGGTTCGCCCGCGCCCAGGTACCGCCCCACCATCGCCTGGGCGGCGATGGCGATCGCGTCGAGCGCGAGGGCGAGCAGGAGGTTCACCTGGAACGCGATCTGGTGCGCGGCGACGGCCACGTCGTCGATGCGGGCCGCGAGCGCGGTGACCGTGATCGAGACTGCGAGGAGCGAGCCGGTGCGGATCACCAGCGGACCGCCGATGACCGCGACCTGTCGCACGCCCGCCGCGTCGGGGCGCAGGCGGGCGCCGGTCGAGCGGGCGAAGCGACGGATGATCCAGACGTAGGCGAGGGCCGCGCTCACCTGGGCGATCACCGTGCCCCAGGCCGAGCCGGCGATCCCGAGGTCGAGCCCGTAGACGAGCAGCACCTCGAGCACGATGTTGACCACGTTGGCGGCGACCGCGATCACGAGCGTGGTGCGGGTGTCCTGCATGCCCCGCATGAACCCGGCCCCGGCCAGGGCCAGGAGGTAGGCCGGCGCACCCACCGCGCTGATCTGCAGGTAGGTGATCGCGTAGCCCCGGGCGCCCGACGACGCCCCCATCGCGTCGACCACGACCGGCGCGAGCACCACCCCCGCGACCATGAGGGCGAGGCCGAGCCCGAGCGCCAGCCACGCGGCGTCGACCCCGATGCCGGTGGCCTCCGCCCGCCGGCCGCCCCCGAGGCGGCGGGCCACCGCACCGGTCGTCGAGTAGGCCAGGAAGTTGAAGAGGGCGAACGCGGCGGTGAGCACGATGCCCGCCACGGCGAGGCCGGCGAGCTGGCGGGTGCCGAGGTGGCCGACGATCGCGGTGTCGGCGAGCACGTACAGCGGTTCGGCGATCAGCGCCCCGAGGGCGGGCACCGCCAGCCGCACGATCTCCCGGTCGTACGGGCTGCGCCACGTCGCCACCGGCTGGACCGTATCGGACCGGCGCCGCAGCATCCGATCGCATTCCTCGCACCATGTTGCAGCCGGCGCCCTCCCGAGGGATCCACGGCCACATGAACGGCGCCACGTGATCCGGGCGGATAACTGTCACACCCGGGCGCGACGATCACCGACGTGGGTGGAGCCTTGGGTATGAGTGCTCCCGGACCGACCGGGGTGGAGGGCTTCGCCACCGTCGCGCGCCGACTGGCCGAGGCGACCCGGGCGGCCGGCCTGGCCGTCCCTGCGTTCCGCTCGCCGCCCCGGGTCCCGGGCGCGGTGCGCACGCTGCGGCGCTACCCCGGGGGCACGGTGGTGTCGGTGCGCCTGCGCGACCGCCCGTTCGACGCGGTGATGACCGACATGGTCGAAGGGGTCATCGTCGCCAACCGGATGGGTGGTGAGGCGGCGCTGCGGGCCCGCACCTACCTCGCCGAGGCCGTGTCCGACCTCGGGATCGTCCCTGCCCCCGACGCGGGCGGCGTAGCCTCCGGCCAGGCTCGGGTGGTGGAACGGCAGACACAGGCGGCTTAAACCCGCCTGCTCCGCAAGGGGCGTGAGGGTTCGACTCCCTCCCCGAGCACCCGCTGGACTGGAATCATGGGCTCCGAAGGCGTGGGTGTCGGCGGTGCGCCGGCGTTTCGGTCACGCGACCACCGGGGTCACCCTCGTTGTCGGCTGTGGGTGTCACGTGGTCAGGCGCGAGCGACGCGTCCGTCGATCGCCTCTCGGATCAGGTCCGCGTGACCGTTGTGCCGCGCGGTCTCTTCGATCATGTGCGTGAGGACCCAACGGAGCGGGAACTGGAGCCCACCGAGTTCCGGCGGTGACCCCGTGGACAGCTGGTCCAGGTCTCTGCTCGTCGCGACGATCTCGTCGGCAACCGCCCACTCGGCGCGGTACGCGCCGATCGCTTGTGCGAGGGTGTCGTTGCTGGTCGGGTTGAAGCAACGATCGGGGTCCTCCGGGGTCGACCACTGGCTCTCGACGGCCTCTCCTGCGAATGCGATGCGGAACCACCAACGTTCTCCCTCGGCGAGGTGGCGGATCAGTCCCATGATCGACAAGGCAGACGGCGGATGGCGACGTCGAGCCTGGTCGTCCGTCAGACCGTCGGCCTGATCGACGAGGAGTCGGCGGTGGAAGTCGAGCCATCCTCGAAGGGAGGCTCGCTCGTCCGGGTCGAACCCGGGGCGAATCGGACCCATGGGCAGAGATGCTTGCCGACACGGGGCCGGCCCGCCAGATCTGCCGGGCAGTGAAGCCCGTGTCGAAGCCATCCGGACGCGGAAGCCTCAACCCTCACCGGTCTGCCCGGATTCTCGCGCCGAGTCGTCGGCAGCGAGGAAGAACTCCATCTCGGTCACGGCATCTCTGATGAGATCGGGCGCGCACAGGCGCGCCGCGGCCTGCCGGCGCTCCGCGTCCGTGAACGGGATTGCGGTGTAGGACCATTCGACGACGTTGCCGTTGGGGTCTTCGGCGTAGATGGAAGGCCCGCGGGCGTGCGCCATTCCGACGACGTCGCATCCGAAGCGCAGCAAGCGGTCGCGCGCCGCGTGGAGCGCGTCGAGGCTGGCGGCGCGGAACGCGAGATGGTTGACCCAGCTCGGGAGGCCGAGACCGCGAGAGATCGCGAAGTCGACGCCCTCGGCGCGATCGTCGTGCAGCTCCTGGAACGCCAGGAGAGTGCCGTCGCCGGTGTCGTAGAACGCGTGGCGCAGCCAGCCGCCGGGCGCGTCGGTGTCCGCGCCTTCGACGTGCACGAGCTCGAAGCCCATCGCCTCGGTGTAGAAGCGATGCGTTGCCGTGAGGTCCCCGGTCGCGATTCCGATGTGCGCGTAGCCCATCGCAGCCCTCCTTCGCTACAGTGATACTGTAGTCACTACAGTGAGACTGTATAACCCCGGCCGGTGGACAGCAAGCAGACTGCGCGAATGGGCACGCGGGAGCGACAGCGAGCGGCGACTCGGACGGCGATCCTCGAGGCGGCACGCGCCGCGTTCGTCGAATCCGGCTACGCGGGCACGACCATCACCTCGGTCGCCCATCTCGCGGATGTGTCGCCCGAGAGCATCTATCTCATCTTCACCAGCAAGCGCGGGCTGTTCGGAGCCGTCATGGAGGCGGCTGCCGCGGGCGATCGAACGGCGGTCGTTGACGAGTCCTGGATCGATGGCGTGAGGGCCGAGCCGGACCAACGGCGCCGGCTCGCGCTGATGGCGGAATCGACGCGTGACGTCTTGCGGAACGTCGCCCCGCTCGACGAGGCCGCCCGCGCCGCAGCGCTGTCCGATCCCGAGATCGCGGCGATGTGGCAGCTTCACGAGGAGCAACGACTTCGCGATACGCGTGTGCTCGTCGAGCTGCTCGCCGAGGCCGGCCCACTCAGAGTGACCGTCGCGGATGGGGCGGACCTGATGTGGGCGCTTTCCCGAAGCACCGACCTCTACCGCGCACTCACGAAGGACCGCGGGTGGGACGACGACAAGGCCTTCACGGTCCTCAACGACCTCCTTGCGCGAGTGCTCCTCCCCGACTCGCCGAACGGGGTCGGACCGAGAGAGCGGTAGGACTCGGGCGCGAGCTCGCCGTCAGGCCGAACGCGGGCCCCGTGATCAGTCGGAGACGTCGTCGAGGACGCCGCGCATCCGAGCGACGAACGCGGCGACGTTGTCGACGTCGACGGCACCCGCCTCGAAGGCCGTGAAGACGATCCGGTCGACGCCGAGCGCCGCCAGCTCACCCAGGAGCTCCGGGTCGGTGCCTCGCGAGTAGTCCCAGCTCCCCGGCCACACGGTGATCTCGATGGCGGCCGGGTCGCGGCCGGCGACGTCGGCGGCCCGGCGGATGGTCTCGATGCCTTCGGCCACCTCGGCGGGGCCGACGACGTAGGGGAACCAGCCGTCCCCGCGGGTGCCGGCGCGTCGGGCAGCGGCCGCCGATGATCCGCCGACGATGACGGGGACGCCGCCCGGCCGGACCGGCTTCGGGTCGACGTTCACGCGGGAGAAGGCGACGGTCGTCCCTGCGTAGCTCACGGGGTTCGGCGCCCAGCAGGCCCGCATGGCGTCGATGGTCTCGTCGAGGCGACGCCCCTTCCCCTCGTAGGGGACGTTGACGGCCCGGTACTCCTCGATCTGCCAGCCCATGCCGACGCCGAGGCGCACCCGGCCCGACGACATCCGATCGAGGGTCGCCACGGCTTTGGCGAGGATGAGCGCCGGGTGCTGGGTGGCGACGACGACGGAGGTGCCGAGCACCAAGCGCTCGGTGTGGGCGCCGACGAATGCGAGCACCTGCAGGGGATCGGGCATCAGTGCTGCGCCGCCGCCGGGCATGCGACCATCGGCCGAGTAGGGGTAGCGGGGCTCGTAGTCCTCGGCGACGAGGATGTGCTCGACCGCCCAGAACGACTCGGCTCCCGCGGCTTCGATCCCCGTGGCGAGCGCTTGGAGGTACGCGGGGTCACCGACGGTCTCGGGTGAGAAGGGGGGCAGCAGGCCGAGGCGCATCGCGCCGTCACGGGTTCCGGACGCCGTCATCGGTCAGCCCCTCTCTGCGGGAACGGGCAGGTCGTAGAGCCGGATCGCGTTGTCCGACATCACCCGCCGGCGGCTGAGCTCGGGGAGCGAACGGACGGCGTTCGATGCCACTGCGACGCTGTCGGGGAAGAGGCAGGTGGGGTGCGGGAAATCAGTCTCGAACATGACGTTCGTGTCGCCCAGTGCCGCCACCGCCTCGGCGACGCCCGCCTCCTCGAACCAGAAGCAGGCGTGCATCTGCCGCCGGAAGTACTCCGTGGGCGTCAGCGAGTAGCGCGTGCCGTAGGTGTCGGGAGTGCTCTGCGCCTGCTGGTAGTCGAGCGACTCCAGGAAGAACGGGATCCAACCGATGCCGCTCTCGACCGACACGAACTGCAGGGTCGGGTGCCGTTCGAGCACGCCGCCGAAGATCAGGTTGGCCATCACCGACGCGTTGGACAGGTACATCATCGCGGAGCCGATCGCGAGCTTGGTGTTCTCGTCGAACGAAGGCCACGGTGACGACCCGAACCACGAGAACGTGTCGGTGCTGGCGCCGATGTGGAAGTTCACCGGCATCGACAGCTCGGCGCAGGTGTCCCACAGCGGGTCCCAATGCGTCTGCCCGAGGTCGGGCAGACCGATGAGGTGCGGCCCGGTGCCACAGTTGACTCCGCGCATGCCCATCGCGTGGCAGCGGCGCACCTCGGCCGTCGACGCCTCCATGCTCCACCACGGCAGGATCACCATGCCGAAGAGCCGGTTGCCGGTGGCCTCCTGCATCTCGGCGGAGGCGTCGTTGTAGATCTGGACGGTCAGCAAGCGGAGGGCTTCGTCCTCCTGGGCGATGAGCCCCTGCCCGCCGAACCCGAACGTGTTCGGGTAGATGATCTGGGCCCAGATGCCCAGCTCGTCCATCAGCTTCACGCGCTCGTGGATGTCGAATGCCGCCGGGTGGATCTCGTCGAAGCTCATCCCGGCGAAGCTGAGGCCGAGATGCTTCCCGCCGTGCCGATCGACGACAGCCGATGAACCGGCCGGGCCGACCAACGTGCCGTCGAACATCCACACGTTGCGGCCGTCGACGACCTCGACCCGCGGCACCCGGTCGGCGTAGGCGGCGGGCGCGCGAGACGTCCACAGGTCGCGGGGCTCGGTCAGATGGGTGTCGACGTCGATGATCGGGACGTCGATGGGGAGTCCCAGCGCCTCGTTGACCGAGGCGGGCGCGGTCGTCATGGGTGCACTCCTCGTGCGCTCTTCGGAGGGGGCGCCGTGGCCCACTAGTCAAGCGGGATTGACGTGTCGGTGCAAGCCAGGGCACAAGGGAACCCGCCGAGATGGCGTCGCCACGGACTAGTTTTCCCGGCCGTGACCGGGGATCGGCGCGCCGCGACGCCGGCGGGCTGGTGTGCGAGCCGACGGCGTTCGGTCACCTCCACCTGGGCGCGCGGCAGCATCAGACCCTGCGACTTCGGGCGGAGGCCGGTGGCGAGTCCGACGAAGGGAGCACCGCGATGAAGCTCGACGGCAGGGTGGCGCTGATCTCGGGGGGCGCTCGGGGACTGGGTCTGGCGATGGCCGAGGCATTCGTGGCCGAGGGCGCTCGGGTGATGATCGCCGATGTGCTCGATGACGAAGCAGCGGGCGCATGCCGGCGGCTCGGCGACGATGCCGCGTGGGTCCACCTCGACGTGACCGAGGAGGCGGAATGGGACCGCGCGGTCGCCGCGACGGTCGAGCGCTTCGGGCATCTCGACGTGCTGGTCAACAACGCGGGCACGGCGGAGGGCGCGCCCCTGTGGGAGATGTCGGCGGAGAGCTACCGGCGCGTGATCGATGTGAACCAGGTGGGGGTGTTCCTCGGGATGAAGGCGGTCGTCGCGGCCATGACCGCGGCGGGTCGGGGCTCGATCATCAACATCTCGTCGATGGACGGCCTGGTGGGCGTGCCGCGCATCATCTCCTACGTGGCGAGCAAGTGGGCGGTGCGGGGCATGACGAAGGCTGCGGCGATGGAGCTGGCGCCGCGCAACATCCGGGTCAACTCGATCCACCCGGGGAACGTGCACACGCTGCTCGCCGCGGTTCCGGGGCAGGACCGTGCGCCCGTGCGTGCGATGATCGAGACCGCGACGAAGCGTCACGCGCCCATGGGGCGGGTGGGCGAGGCATCCGAGATCGCGTCCATGGCGGTGTTCCTCGCGTCGGATGACAGCTCGTACTCGACCGGGTCGGAGTTCGTCGCCGACGGCGGCTTCACCGCCGGCTATCCGGGTCCGGGGTCGGCCGACCCGTTCTGATCCCGCGCTCACCGCGCTCACCGTGCTCGGCGGGCCAGTCGCGGTCAGGAGCGGTCAGCGCGCGGCAACGTCGTAGTCGGCCGGGTCGATGGTGGCGGTGCGGTCGTGGAACTCCGTCATCGAGAAGGGCCATTGGGTGACGATGCGGCCCGAAGGCGTGCGGTAGTAGCCGTTGCACCCGAAGTTCCACACCGGGATGTCGGCGATGGCCTGTTGGACCTCGGCGTTGAAGCGCGTCATCGGCTCCGGGCGTACGTCGACCCACGCGAGGTGCTCGTCGCGCAGCCGGCGGATGTGGGCGAGGATGTGCTCGACCTGATACTCGATCATCGTGAGGATCGAGCCGTTGTTCGTGTTGGGTCCGTAGAGCATGAAGAGGTTGGGGAACCCGGCGGTGGTGATGCCCAGGTAGGCGGTCGCTCCGTCGCTCCACGCATCGTCGATGCTCGTCCCGTCCCGACCCACGACGTCGATCGCCGACAGGTACTTGGTCGCGGCGAAGCCCGTCGCGAGGACGATCGTGTCGACGACCCTCTCCTGTCCGTCGTCGGTCACGACGCCGTTGGGCGTGATCCGGACGATGGGCTCGGTGACGAGCTCGAGGTTCGGTTCGTTGAACGCGGGGTAGTACACGTTCGACATCAGCGGTCGCTTGCAGCCGAAGGGATGCTGTGGGCGCAGCTTCTCCCGCACCACGGGGTCCTGCACCTGGTCGATCGCCTGGTTGACCGCGGTGACCGAGAGGGCGAGCTTCTCGGTGTTGGTGAAGGTCATGCCCTTGTTCATCGAGTCCTCGACCTCGCGACGGAACTCGAGGATCGGGGTCGGGTCGTCGCGGAACGCCGCGAGCTGCTCGTCGGTGTACGGCGTGTCGATCTTCGGTGTGACCCAGTTCGCGGTGCGCTGGAAGAGGTGCACCATGGCGGCCTGCTTGCGGATCTCGGGCACGAACTGCACCGCCGAGGCCGCGGCGCCGATCACCGCCACGCGTTCTCCGGTGAGGTCGTGGTCCCAGTTCCACTGGGCCGAGTGGAACATCGTTCCGGCGAAGTCGTCGAGCCCGTCGATGGCCGGCCAGGCCAGGTCGTTGAACATGCCGATCGCACTCACCACCACGTCGGCGGTGACCGTGGCGCCGTCGTCGAGGGTGAGCGCCCACGTGGCCGACGTCTCGTCCCAGACGGCGCGCGTGACCCCGTTGCCCAGGCGGACGTGGGGGAGCACGCCGAACTTCTCGGCGACGTGCTCCATGTAGGCGAGGATCTCGGGCTGGGTCCCGTAGGGCTTGGACCAGTCGGCCTTGATCTCGAACGAGAACGAGTACAGGGCGGACTGCACGTCGCACTCGCACCCGGGGTAGCGATTCAGGTTCCAGGTGCCCCCGACGCCGTCGGACTTCTCGAGGAGCACGAAGTCGTCGAAGCCTTCGTCGAGCAGGCGTTTGCCCATGCAGAGCCCGCCCGGTCCCGCGCCGATGATGGCGACCTGGACACGATCCGTTCCGTGTGTGCTCATCGAAGTCTCCCGTTGCGTTCCCGATCGTCCCTCACGGCAACGATCCCGGCCGGCCGTGCAGAGTAGAGTACTCAAGCAGAATTGACGAGTTGGGGTCGCGGTGGTTGAGTCAGAGCGCGAGGTCGAGCGGGGCTCGGAAACCCATCGCAGCGCGGACAATGTGGTGCACCACCTGATCGCGATCGCCAACGACCTGCGTCGTCACATCGATCGCGTGCTGGCGGATTCCGGGTACGAGCACCGGCGTCCCGCGTTCGCTCCGCTGTTCTCGCTTCTGTGGAAGGGGGCGGTGCCCCAGGGCCGACTCGCGGAGGCCCTGGGCGTGAGTGCCCAGGCTGCCAGCCAGTCGGTCGGGTTCGCCGCCCGCGCGGGGTTCGTGGCGCGCGTCGCCAACCCCGACGACGGCCGGTCGAAGCTCGTGGAGCTCACGGATCTGGGGCGTGCCTTCGTGTCCGATGGCGCGGACGCCATCACCGAGCGCGCCCGCGACTACTCGGCCATCATCGGTCCTCGCCGCTTCGCCCGCTTCGATCTCGCGTTGCGCCGGCTGTCGACCGGGATGCGCCTCGGTGCCGACGGCGATCCCGTCGCCAGCCTCGCGCCACGGGCGTCGATCATGGCGGTCGTGGCGTTGGCCGATGAGGCGATGCGCTCGCTGCACGAGGTGATGCACGCGGCCGGTCATGGGTGGATCACTGCGGGCCAGAACCTCGTCCTCGTGTACGTCGGCCCCGACGGGGCGCGGTCCAGCGAGCTGGCGCGGGTCCAGCGGGTGAGTCGCCAGGCGGTCAGCGCAGTGCTCCACGAGCTCGAGGCACAGCGATGTGTGCGGCGTCGGAGCGACTCGAACGACGGGCGGGGAGTCGTGTTCGTGCCGACCGCGAAGGGTCGTCGGGTGCTCGCCGACTACGTCGCCGGCATCGATGACGTGGAAGCCCGGTACACGGAGATCCTCGGGGCCGCTCGGTTCGAGGAGCTGGCCGGCACCGCGCGGGATCTCAGCCGCATCCTGGTGCTCGAGCACGCGTTCTCCCTCCCGGCCGACCCGTCGTCGCTTCCCACCACTCCGACCGAACGCCGCCGAGGTGAGCTCGCCGACCTCGGGGTCGAGCTGCTGCGATGGCTGGGCGAAGCCGACGCGTGGTGGCTCGCGGCGCACCTGCGTGAGCAGGTGATCGCGCGTATCGAGGATCCCATGACTGGATCCGTCGACGCGGACCGGCGCTCCGGCTGACGAGGAGGACCCCATGACCGGCGGAGCGAACGACCCGACCGCGGGCTGCACGCGACGGACCGGATGATGGCGGCGCGCGTGGTCGACGAGTCCCGCCCGCTCGACGGCGTCCAGGTCATCGAGTGTGCGACGGGGATCTCGGGACCCCTCCTCGGCAAGCTGTTCGTCGATGCCGGTGCCGACGTCGTCAAGGTCGAGCCGCCCGGCGGCGACCCGCTCCGGCGGTTCGCGTCGACGGTGTCGGTGCCGGATGGTCACGATGGGGCGCTGTTCCGCTACTTGAACCGGGGCAAGCGCTCGACCGTGGGTTCGGTCGTCGATGCTCGGGTTCGCGCCCTGCTGCCCGGCGCGGACCTGCTGATCGACGACGGTGATCCGGCCCTCGACATCGCGGCGCTCCGCCGTTCCTGCCCCCGGCTCGCGGTCGTGTCGATCTCCGCGTTCGGTCGCGGCGGACCCTGGTCGGGCCGGCCCGCCACCGACCTGACCATCCAGGCGGAGTCGGGCGGGCTGCAGTTCCGCGGGCCGACCGACCGACCTCCGGTGCAGGCCGGGGGTCGGATCTCGGAGTTCCTCGGTGGCCTGTTCGCCGCGGCCCCGGCGCTGGCCGCGGTGCTGCACGCGCGTTCCGGCGGTGAAGGGACGCATCTCGACCTGTCCCTCCACGACGTGATGGCCCTCTCGGGCACCAATCACCTCGACCTCGTGCACCAGCTCACGGGCGCGCCGGACGTCGGGCCTCCCGTGCGCACGCTCGACACGCCCGGGATCGAGCAGGCGCGCGACGGGCTGGTCGCGTTCAACTGCAATGCCGGGCACATGATGCAGATGTTCCTGCTCCTGCTCGGTCGGCCCGATCTCATGGAGGACCCGCAGTACCTGAGCCTGAATGCCCGGCTCGGGATGGGTGCGTCGTGGCAGGACGTGATCGACGCGTGGGTGTCGACTCGCACGGTGCGCGAGGTCATCGACGACGCGGTCGCGCTGCGGGTTCCGGTGGCGCCGTGCCACGACGGCGCGTCGGTGGGCCACGACGAGCAGCTCGTCGCCCGCGACGTCTTCGTCACGGCCGAGGACGGGCAGGTGGGGCTGCGCCCACCGTATCGATTGGGTGGGCAGGCCATCGGCGTACCGCCCCGTGCGCCGCGCCTGGGCGAGCACGACGCCGACGTGCGACCGCGCCCTGCGCCCGAGCGGTCCATGGCCGCGCTCGGGACGGATCCGGCTCGGCCGCTCACCGGGCTCCGGGTGGTGGATCTGACGGCGTGGTGGGTCGGCGCGCTCACGACCCAGATCCTCGGTCGCCTCGGCGCCGACGTGATCCACATCGAAGGGCCGGGCAATCCTGACGGCATGCGGCTCCTGGGCAAGGTGCTCGCGCGCTCGGACGACTGGTGGGAGTACGGGCATGTCTTCGCCGCGGTGGACACCGATCGCCGTGGCATCGCCGTCGATCTCGGGACCGACGAGGGCCTTGGCCTCCTGTGGCGCCTGATCGAGCAGGCCGATGTGCTCGTCGAGAACTTCGCGCCGAGGGTGGCCGAGGCCTGGGGACTCACCCACGACGCCGTGCTCGCCCGGAATCCCGACATCGTCTACCTCCGGATGCCGGCGTTCGGCCTCGACGGCCCGTGGCGCGACCGCCCGGCCTTCGCCCAGACGATCGAGCCGATGTCCACGATGTCGTCGATCACGGGCTTCGCCGACGGCATGCCGGTCTCGAAGGGCGGGCTGCCCGACCCGGTGGGGGGTGCGACCGGCGCCTGGGCTGCGTTGGTGGGCCTCGCGCAGCGTGCACGCACGGGTGCGCCGGTGGCGGTGGAGTCGGTGATGCTCGAAGCCGCGCTGCACGTCGCGGCCCAGCCGATGCTCGAGCACCGCGCGTACGGCACCACGATGGGCCGCGCGGGCAACCGGGCCGCCCACGCTGCGCCGCAGGGCGTCTACCGCACTGCGGCAGAAGGCGAGTGGCTCACCGTGAGCGTGACGACCGACGCGCAGTGGCAGGCGCTCGCCGCGCGTGTGGGGGATCCGGCGCTCGCTCGCGACCCCCGGTTCACCTCCCACGACGGACGGGTCGAGCACCACGACTCGCTGGACACGATCATCGGAGCGTGGGTTGCGACCCGTGACGCCTCGACGGCCGCCGACGAGCTGTGCGCGCTCGGCGTGCCGGCCGGCTGGTGCCGCGACCCGCGACTGATTCGCCATCACCCGCAGTACCGGGCGCGTGGTCTGTTCGAGCCGGTGGACCATCCCGTCCTCGGACGCATCGAGGTCCCGGGCCAGCCGTATCGGGCACCCGGTGTGAGCAAGTGGATCACGCGCCCCGCGCCGACCTTCGGGCAGCACACGCGCGAGGTCCTCGGCGAGCTCGGCGTCACCGCCGACGCGATCGACGACCTCTACCGGCGGGGTGTGGTCGCCGATCGGCCTCGCGATCTCTGACCGGTCCGCGACCTGCGCGTCTTCCGCCTCGACGGCCGTGAGGGCCGCCAGGCCGCGCGGATCCGCCCGCAGGTGCGTCGTGCTTCTCAGCCCACCAGGAGCCGGACGGCGGCGATGACACCGACGACGACGACGGCGCCGCGCAGCCATGGGCCCGGGAGGCGACGGCCCACGTGCGCGCCGGCCTGGGCACCGACGATCGAGCCGATCGCGATGAGCGCGGACACCTCCCATACCACGTCGGCCGAGAACACGAAGATCAGCGCGGCCACGCCGTTGGCGATGAGGGCGAGCACGTTCTTCACGCCGTTGAGTCGCTGGAGCGAGTCGATGATGAAGATCCCGAGGAGCGACAGCAGGATCACGCCCTGGGCAGCTCCGAAGTAGCCGCCGTACACGCCCGTGAGCAGGATGCCGACCCACAGCACCGGCCCCCCGTGCTCCACGTGCGCCTCCCGGCGGCCGGCGACCCAGGCGCTGAGCCGGGGCTGCACGATCACCAGCGCGACCGCGAAGAGGATCAGCACGGGGACCACGGCGTCGAACACCGACGACGGCAGCGTGAGCAGGAGGATGCTGCCGGTGATCCCGCCGATGAGCGAAGCCGACCCGAGGAGCAGGAGCCGGCGCCGTTGGCCCCGCAGCTCCCGCCGGTAGCCCACGGCGCCGCTCAGCGAGCCGAACACGAGGCCCACGGTGTTGCTCACGTTGGCGGTGACCGGCGAGTACCCGAACGCCAGCAGCGTGGGGAAGGTGATGAGCGAGCCGGAGCCCACGATGGTGTTCACCATCCCCGCGAGGAGGCCGACCCCGAGGATCGCGACCGCCTCCCAGACCGACATGCCGCACGGAGCCTAGAGGCGCCCGTCGACGGGCGCCTCGACCGTTCGTGCCGTCGCGGTCCGGACCCCGTCGGCGACCTGCCACTATGCCGGGATGGAGCAGGGCAGTGCGGCGGCGGTCGCCCGGGCGCTGATCGACAACGTCGAGCGGGCGGTCCTCGGCAAGGGCGATGTGGTCCGCATCGTCGTCGCGGCGCTCCTCGCGGGCGGCCACGTGCTCATCGAGGACGCGCCGGGCACCGGCAAGACGCTGCTCGCCAAGGCGCTCGCCCGTTCGATCGGTGGCACTGTCGGCCGGGTCCAGGGCACCGCCGACCTCCTGCCGTCCGACGTCACCGGCGTGACGATCTTCGACCCGGAGCGCCGTGAGTGGGAGTTCCGGGCCGGGCCGGTGATGCACAACGTGCTGCTCGTCGACGAGATCAACCGGGCCACGCCCCGGGCCCAGGCCGCGCTGCTCGAGGCGATGGCCGAGCGTCAGGTCACGGTCGACGGCGTGACCCGGCCGCTTCCCGACCCGTTCTTCGTGCTCGCGACCCAGAACCCCCACGGCGAGGGCGGCACGTTCCCGCTGGTCGCCGGCGAGTACGACCGCTTCGCCGTGCGCGTGCACCTCGGCGCGTCCGACCGCGAGAGCGAGCGGCGGCTCCTGCGCGGGGAGGGCGGACTCGGCGGGCTCGACAGCCTGGTGCCCGTCGGCACTCCCGAGGGCATCGCGCGGGCCCGGTCCGAGGTGGCGCGCCTGCACGTGGCGCGCGGGGTCGAGGACTACGTGCTCGACCTGGCCGCGGCCGCCCGGACCGACGCCGCGATCCCGCGCGGCATCAGCACCCGAGCGGTCCAGATGCTCCTCGGGGTGGCGAAGGGCCATGCCGCGGTCGCAGGGCGGGACTTCGTCACCCCCGACGACGTGCAGGCGGTCGCCGTCGCAGTCCTCGCCCACCGTGTCGACGACGCGGGCGGCCTGGCGTCGACCGCGGCGGGTCGTGCCGCGGTCGAGCGGCTGCTCACGTCGGTCTCGGTCCCGGTGGCGTAGGCGGCACCCGTGCCCGGGCCCCGCCCGTCGTCCCGCCTGCACCCCCACCCGCTGCTCCTGCTGGCGGTGGTCGGCTGGTTCCTGCTCGCCCGGGCCGACGACGTCCTGCTCGCCCGGGGCCTGCGCCTCGCGATGCTCCTCATCGTCGCGGCCGACGTCGTCTGGGCGGTGGTGCGCACACGACGGGCGTCGGTGCGGATCGTCGACCAGCCCACCTCGGCCTTCGTGGGTGACGAGATCGCCCTCGACGTCGAGGTCACCGGTGCCGGCCGCGGCATCACGGTCGGGATGACGTCGTCGCCCGGCGCGCCGTGGGTGGTGGCGGTGGGCGACGGCGTGGGTCGCCTCCCCGGCACGGCAAACTTCCGCGGGGTGGCCCGCCTGGTCACCGTGCAGCTGCGCGGGCACGGTCCGCTCGGCCTCGTCGGCTTCTCGCACTCCTCCTCGCTGCCCATCCGGCCCCTGTGGATCGCCCCCCGACCGGTCGCGCCGCCGGCCGAGCTCCGCCTGGGCGCCGGCCACGGCGACGAGTCGGGACCGCCCGACCTGGGCGACGC
>Ga0194132_10002285_pt1 | contig 36497 bp, 23 predicted proteins | sample TA2KigOf80mmetaG_FD_148612 | JGI IMG/M metagenome (GOLD analysis project Ga0194132, IMG submission 148612) | Freshwater microbial communities from Lake Tanganyika, Tanzania - TA2015054 Kigoma Offshore 80m | ecosystem: Environmental > Aquatic > Freshwater > Lake | place: Tanzania: Lake...
TTTTTCGCCAGACTTCGTTGCTTGCTCCTTACAGATCCACTTCGGGATATGCTCGTCGCTCGCGCCTCGTCTGGCCGAAAAATCCCTTGCCGCGAACGTGAGCGTATTTATGAAATGGACCACTTAGGCAAAGCTGTTTGGAAGCGGGCGCCGAATATCTTTTCGAGAAAACCAAGGAACTGGCTGGCGTCATCGCATTGCTGAAATCTCTTCAGTCTTTGGTGCTGAAAACGAATCCGTCCCTGCCACCGCCAAACACGTACCGTAACGACGCTCGGCAGTTTCCTGTTGAGCGTCGGTGTATTGTCGGCCTGGCCGCTCGAGGGCTTGATGCGCATCTTCATCAGCCACGACGCGCGCGGCTTTTACGTCGCGGCGGATGGCGCCGGCGGCAATTGTCGTCCCGATTCTAAACCTCAAACCAACCAGGACAACACCCGCGCGGCCGTGGCGATAACGCGCCAGGCGGGTCGGGCCGAACCGTTGCGCGGCAAGCTCGGGCACGCCTTGTTGGACCAATTGCAGCGCGCGCGGGCACGCCAGCGTGGGCAGGAACTTGTTCCAGGCCGGTTCCGGCTGGGTGGCGGTTTGTTTGACTTCGATCGGCAGCCACGGCTGACCGTCGCGGGTGATGAGAAAATCAATCTCGCGCTGCTCGCGGTCGCGCAGCAGCCACAACGCGAAGTCTCCCGCCCCGGTGTCCGTCCAGTAATGACAGGCCTTCAGCAGGTGGCAGGCGACGAGGTTCTCGAAACGGGCTGGGCCGGACGGGACGCTGGTGTATTCCCACAGATAAAGCTTGCCCCCTTTCTTGAGCGAGAGGCCAACGCGCCGGGCGTAGGGGCGGACCTCGAAGACGTAGTAAAGCAGTTCCAGTCCACGCAACCAGCGGTCAAGCGTCTCGAAGGCGACGCCGATGTCCTCGCGCAGGCTGTTGCGGCTGAATAGCGAGCCGACCCGTTCCGGCAGGAGAACGGCCAGCATCTGCGCTTTGCCAATCTCGGCGACGCGGCTCAAATCGCGCAGGTCCTCGCGCAAGACCTGCTCGTCACGGTTGCGCCGCCAGAGCCGGGTTTGGGCGGCGTCCTGCGCCAGGAACGGTTCCGGGAAGCCGCCGTGCTCCAGCAACGTCGCCAGCGCCGTCTGGCCGTCCGCGCTGGCAGGCAAATCCCCGCTGGCGAGCCGGCCCTGGAATTCCTCCGGACTGGCCGGCCCGTTGCCGATGGCTTCGGCGACGCTGAACGGATGCAGCCGAAAGTGCCGGTAACGGCCCGCCATGCTGTCGCCGCCGCGCTGATAGACGTTGAGCCGCGCGCTGCCGGTGACTACCAGGTCGAGCGGTTCGGGGCGTGTGTCATACAGCCCCTTGAGCGTCTGTTTCCAGCGGGGCGCTTTGTGGATTTCGTCCAGCACAATCAAGGGGCGAACGCCCGGCGGGCGGGGATAGACCTCCAGGGCGGTCCCGGGGGTGCGCGCCCACAACCGGCGAAACTCGAGTTGGTCCCAGTTGTGGTAGCGGCCCGCGCCGCGCTGCTCCAACAGCCGTTTGGCAAGGGTCGTCCTGCCCACCTGCCGCGGGCCGCTTACCCACCCCATCTTGTCCGACACCAGGGCCAGCCGGGTGACGGCGGCCTCGATGTAACGATCTTTCACGGCGACAAATTTAGACCGCATCGAAAATTCGTCACGGCCATTTTTCGATGGGCCGGAAATTTGTCGGCAACCTCCGGCGCTTCCCGCCCCCCGAACCGGTTCTTTGACTCCAAAAAGGGCGACTTTCACTCTCACGCTTCCTTGGACCGCAGCCTTCAGGCTGCTTCCGGCCCCGCTCTGGAGTTCGGCGTTGAAGCGGCCTGAAGGCCAAGGTGAGTAGGTGCTTCAGGCGAGCCATACCATGCTTTGGAAACAGTCCAGTTCTGTGCAGTTCTGGCCAAGAAAAGTTGAGCCGGAGTCTCGGACTTCATCCATTCTGCGCCGGTGATGCAAATAACTTGCTGCTCACCGGCAGAATCGATAAACCCCAGCGGACATTTTTAACACGCAAACGCAAACGAACATGGCTTACAAAGACATCATCCCGCCGCCAGGCGAACGGATTTCGATCAGCAACGGCAAGCTTACGGTCCCTGATAATCCGGTCATTCCTTTCATTCGCGGGGATGGCACCGGCCCGGATATTTGGGCCGCGAGCGAGCGAGTGCTCAATTCGGCGGCGCAGAAAGCCTACGGCGGACGGCGCAAGATCGCGTGGTTCGAGGTCTTCGCGGGCGAGGCCGCGAAGAACAAGTTCGACAACTGGCTCCCCGACGACACCATCACGGCGTTCAAGGAATTCCTGGTCGGCATCAAAGGACCGTTGACCACGCCGGTCGGCGGCGGGATTCGTTCGCTGAACGTGGCGTTGCGCCAGATGCTCGACCTCTACGTCTGCCTTCGCCCGGTCCAGTATTTCAAGGGCGTGCCCTCACCCGTGAAGCATCCGGAGAAGGTCGATATGGTGATCTTCCGCGAGAACACCGAAGACATTTACGCCGGCATCGAGTTCGCGGGCGGAACGCCGGAAGCCCAGAAAGTCCTGGATTTCCTGGCCAAGGAATTTCCCAAGGACTTCAACAAGGTCCGCTTCGGCACCAAACAAAAGGCGGCGGAGTTTTGGAAGATGGTCGGCGCGCCGGTTCCCGATGATGTGCGGGTCGGCATTGGCGTCAAACCGGTCAGTTTCAGCGGGAGCGTCCGGCTGATCCACAGCGCGATTGCTTACGCGGTCAAGTTCAAGCGCCGCAGCGTGACTCTGGTGCACAAGGGCAACATCATGAAATTCACGGAAGGCGCCTTTCGTGATTGGGGCTATCAGGTCGCCAAGGAATATTTTGGCGCCGTGGAAATCGACAAAGGACCGTGGTGCCGAATTCCCGATGGCAAACCCGGCGCGGGCATCGTGGTCAAGGACGCCATCGCGGACATTGCCCTCCAGCAAGTGCTCACTCGACCCAACGATTTCGACGTGATCGCCACGCCGAACTTGAACGGCGATTATCTTTCCGACGCGCTCGCGGCTCAGGTCGGCGGCATCGGCATCGCGCCGGGTGGCAACATCAATTACATCACCGGCCACGCGATCTTCGAAGCCACGCACGGCACGGCGCCAAAGTATGCCAACCTGGACCGGGTCAATCCCGGAAGCGTCGTGTTGAGCGGTGAGATGATGCTGCGGCACCTGGGTTGGACCGAAGCCGCGGATTTGATTCTCAAGGGACTGAATGGTGCGATCGCATCGAAGCGCGTCACTTACGACTTCGCCCGCCTCATGGAGGGCGCCACGGAGATCAAGAGCTCCGAGTTCGGCGATAATATCATCGCGCACATGTAGGAACGGCATCTTGCCGGCCTGTCAGGAAGGAGTGAAGCTCTTCAGGTCGAGCCAAAAGACGGCAACCGGTTACGCCGACACGTCACGCCTTTGCTTTTCTTCGCCTCGGTTCTTCGATCGCCACGATGTGGAGCGTGTCGATCTTCGTGACCGATTCGTTTCTGCCCATGACGAGCACTTGCCCTGGCGACACAGCCACGAAGTCAGGATGAGCAACCCGAACCCGCGTACCATCGCTCAATCGAATGACAAACGGGCTGGGATCGCTGTTGATTCTCTGGCTGATGAGTCTGCTGTTCATCTATGATGCTGTTATGTTCTTTCGCCAAATGCTTGCGGTCAACACTACTGTAGTGTGTGGTCCAAGTTATCGGCTCGGCTTCAATTGCTTCGTTGGGGCGGCCGCGCCGGTCACTTCTTCAGCGATTCGTCAGGATTCTTGGCCTTGTCACGGAGCTTGCCTTTCTCGTCGTCGAGCCTCCTGTTGATTGTGAGTCGCCATAGCTCGGGCGCGCGGAGGGTGGGTCACGGGAAGCTACTCACGAAGCGGCTGGCGCGGACCCACCTTTGAAGGAATGTGAGCGACACTTGACCTGGAACGGCCGCTGCCTTTGGCCAGGTTGCATGCCGAGCAGGTCACCTGATTGCGCGAACGACTTCCGACTCCGTGCCGTGATGGTTGAATTGGCGCTCGATAATGAGCTGTCGCGGGTGCGGGCACCAATCGAACCCGGGGCGCCGGTTACTTCTTGAGTGCCTCGACGTGTTGCTGCATGGCGTTGAGAAGAGCTTGGATCACGGCGGTCGGCTTGCCCATCCACATTGCGCCGACCGTAACCGGCGGAAAATCCGGCAACGGCAGCAGGCGGATTTCGGGAGAAAACCTCGCCTTGGGTGGAAGCACACCCAGACCGATGCCATAGCCTTCCGCCACGTATGCCTCCACCAAAGCCAGCGAACTGACTTCGATGCCCGTGAACCAGTCCACGCCCAATCGGCTCAGACTTTGTTGAAAATTCTTACAGATGGTTTCATTCGACTGCAGACTGATCAGCGTCTCCTGGATTCGGTCGCGCTTCCAGAGTTCCTCAGCCGACTGGATTCGGTTTGATTTCCTCACCAGGAGGATAAGGGGAAGTTTCAGCAACGGCAGGGTGTGCGTTCCCGAAATCGGCTTCGAATCCAGCAAAGTGACAGCCACGTCGATCTCTCGCTTCTGCAGCAAACTCTCCAGCTCCGGCTGATACCCTTCGTGCAGAGTGAATCTTAGTTTCGGAAACTTCTTTTGCGCCGATTGAATGACTTCCGGCACATGATCGCGGAGAACGATTTCCGAAGCGCCAATGCGCACGTGCTGCGAAATGCCGCCGCGAATCTTGTCCGCGACCGCGCTCACGTTGTCGAAAAATGGCCGAATGAAGGCGTAAAGCTCTTCACCGGCCGGGCTGAGGACAAACGGGCGCCGCTGAAACAAAGTCACGCCGAGATATTCCTCCAACTGGATCACTTGCCCGCTGACCGCGGGCTGCTGGATTCCGTAGGGGATGTTCCGCACCGCTTCGGCGATTCCTCCATGTTTGGCGACATAATAGAACAACTCCAGATGGTGGATGTTCATAGATTGATTTTGCTGATGGTGGCGCTGAATTTATCAATTACCGCCCGCCCAGCAAGCTCCCGTATCCTGCCGTGCAGTTCGGGCAGTTGGTTGCATTTGAATTTTTCGATGAACATCGACATGACCTATCCCCTCCCCCTGAACGTCCCCCTCTCCCGTCCTACGGACACCCTCTCCCCCTCCGAGGGGGAGAAGGCACGGGAGAGGGGGACGTTCAGGGGTCCAATGTGCGAAGTCTTGCTTTGGAGAATTCTCACCCCGGCCCTTGGGGAGAAGGAGCGTTCGATGCCACGCTGGAATCTGCCGACATGCTTCGATCAGCCTGGCCCTGCGAATGCGGAACCCCTCTCCTGGGGGAGAGGGAAGGGTGAGGGGGAAGACACCGGCCTCCAACTTGTGGCGGAGTGCGCCACCGAGGCACAAAGGCCAGCCCAGTTGGAATCATGAAATTGATCGTTCCACATTTGAATCTGGTCGTGGCGTGGATCTGGATCTTGCTTGGCTTCCTGTCGGGAATGATCCTGGGCTTGAGTTTCCACCGAGAGGACTGGCTGGGCGGTTACGGGAGTTTCCGGCGCCGCCTGTATCGCCTGGGGCATATCTCATTCTTCGGGCTGGGGACCGTGAATCTCCTGTTCTTCCTCACCGTTCGAACCTTCGCGACTGTTGGAGAAGGAACCCAATTCGCTTCCTGGGGGTTCGTTCTCGGCGCCCTCACCATGCCGATCTGCTGTTTTGCCACGGCGCATTGTCCGAGGTTCCGGATGTTCTTCGCCGTTCCGGTGCTCAGCCTGATTCTCGGCGGTTCGCTCTTGCTCTGGGAGATCATCAAATTATGAAAATCGGATTCATTGCCATGAGCGGTGTGCGCGCGCACAACGACGAACTCACCCAACTCGGCCTGACGTTGCCCGGGTTCGTCGAACGAAACAAAATCATCGCGTCAATGCCAAGTCTGTCCCTCCTGACTCTGGCGGGGTTGACGCCGGACAAGTTCGAGGTCGAGTATCGCGAGATCGCAGACTTGAAGCAATGCACTGCGCTGCCTGAGGATTACGATCTGGTGGCGATCAGTTCCTTTTCGGCGCAGATCAACGAGGCGTACCAGCTTGCGGATCATTATCGGGCCAGGAGAGTCCCGGTCGTTCTGGGCGGGTTGCATGTCACGTCCGTTCCGGAGGAGGCCAAAGAACACTGCACGAGTGTAGTGGTCGGCGAAGGCGAGCCTTTGTGGCCTATGATCCTCAAGGATTTTGAAAGGGGGAATCTTAAACCCTACTACGCCCAGTCGCCGCGCGGCAGTTTTGACCTGCGAGAGGCTCCCCTGCCCCGCTTCGATCTGCTCGATCCGGACAAATACAACCGAATCACGGTCCAGACCAGCCGGGGTTGTCCGCACAAATGCGAGTTCTGCGCCAGCTCAATCCTCCTCACGCCGAGATACAAACTCAAACCGGTCGCCAAAGTGATCGAAGAAATCCACGCCATCAAACGCATCTGGTCGCGGCCCTTCATCGAATTCGCGGATGACAACAGCTTCGTGAACTACACGCATTACAAGGAGCTGTTCCGGGCGCTGGTTCGGGAGAATCTGCGCTGGTTTACGGAAGCCGATCTGAACGTCGCCAGGGACGACGAGTTGCTCGGCTTGATGCGCGACTCGGGTTGCCAGCAAATTCTGATCGGACTGGAGAGCCCGCGAAAAGTCAGCCTGGACGGCGTCGAATTGAACGCCAATTGGAAAATGCGCCAACAAGAGCGCTACAAAGAAGCCATCGCGAAAATCCAATCCTTCGGCATCACGGTCAACGGCTGTTTCATCCTGGGTCTTGATGGCGACACGCCGGAGGTCTTTGATGACGTGCTGGCTTTCGTGCGCGAATCGGGTCTGTACGAAGTGCAAGTCACGTTCCTGACGGCCTTCCCCGGCACCCCGCTCTACCATCGGCTCAAAGCTGAAGGACGAATCATTCGCGACAAGGCCTGGGAACTTTGCACGTTGTTTGACATCAATCTCCGGCCCAAAGACATGTCCATCGATCAACTGCAACAAGGTTTCCTGCGGCTGGTCAAAACGCTCTACTCGGCGGAGGAAACTCAAACGCGCCGCCGCCGCTTCAAGGCTCGTTTGAAAACCTCTCCGAACTTTGGTCGGCACCGCCCCTTCAAGCACTCCGAGGCGGTGGCATCGCTCGCGGCGTGAGCCGCGCAGTGCATCCACATCGGCAAGTCACAAATCAGTTGCCGCACGCGAACGCTTGGGTTTAATTACGACCGTTAAACCAGAGCCTGCACATGCCATGAACTCTCTCCATTCCCGCCGTGCCGCTTTCACGCTGATTGAACTGCTGGTCGTCATCGCCATCATCGCTATCCTGGCCGGCATGCTTTTGCCGGCGCTTTCCCGCGCCAAGAACAAGGCGCAATTCACCAAGTGCCTGAGCAACAACCGGCAGATCGGCCTGGCGCTCGTGCTTTATACCGGCGATTTCAACGAGACCATGCCGCTCTGCCGCGACTGGGCTTCCTTGGGCGGAAAGGACGGGCGCTACGACATGTTCGTGGCCATGACCAACAAGCCGCTTTACCAATACCAGGGCACGCCGGAGATTTTCAAATGTCCGTCGGACCGGGGCGATTCCATGGGCATGCGTTGGGTGAACATCAATTGCACCAATTGCTACGTTCAATACGGCACAAGCTATCTCATGGAATGGTCGGGGGATTACATGCGCACCAAGCGGGTCTTCGGAAACCTCAATGCCTCCCGAACTGAGTACGCCGGCCAATCCATGAAAACCTCCGAGATCGCCCTCAGTCCGGGGAATAAGATCATCCTCGGCGACTGGATCTGGCACATGAATCGCGGTTGGGATAGTCCACGCAGCGTCTGGCACAATTACAAAGGACGAAGCCTGGTCGTGATGCTCTTCGGCGACGGACACGCCGAAGGCTACAAATTCCCCACCAAACCCGAAGGGGATCCGTTCTGGAACGCGACGCCCAATCCAACCAACCAGTGGTGGTAGCGCGGCTTAACCGTGACTACGCAATTCGACGCCGCGTTCCCCCTCACCCCAGCCCTCTCCCTCAGGGAGAGGGCGTTGTTTTTTCCAACGCAGGAATGGTCCCCGAATGGCGAATTGAACCACGGCCCAGGAAATGTTCTCCCTCTCCCCTGGGGAGGGGCCGGGGTGAGGGGAACGGAGCCGTCGGACTGAATAGATACGGCTTAATCGGAACCGCGTGCTGCAAGACGGCGCCTGATCTTAGCCGCGCCCGCTCGTTTGAGTTTGAGCGAAGGATAAATCGGAGATTCAGGACGTGGAGTGAGGGTCTGGCGTTGCGGATCCGCGATAAGGTCCAGCTCTTCCATCACGACTTGTCCGATGAGCGCTTCGCTGAGTGGCGGCCTCACAATGCATTCTGTGGTCATGGCGCGGTCGCCGATTTTGATCGTGACGGCTCCGGCAACTGGGCGTTCATCCCGTCGATCACCCGCATAGGAAACGACCACCCTTCTGCGGGACCGGAGGCCTAGTTTCTCAACGACGTCTTGCGGCAAGGCCAGCATCACGGCTCCCGTATCCGCCACGGCGTCCATTGAGTGACGTCGCACTTTGTCTTCCTGCAACCGTCCCTCTTCCTGCAACGCTCGGTCCACGAAGTTTTCCAGTTCAACCCTGACAGCAATCTCGCCCATAGGTCTTCAGTGCCAGCAAAACCGTACGGCGTCAAGGTCGGCGAGGTCAGCGCCAGCAATTCTCATGTTGGCCGCACGTAGTCCCGGCTTCAGCCGGTCCGGGCGGGAAGATCGCCAAAGAACCGGTTAAAACCGCGACTACGTGCGGGTCGTTTTCAATGCAGGGCCAAAATGAGAATTGCTGGATCAGCGCGCAGTCAAGCGGACCGGCGCCTAATCGAACAGCCAATTCATTGGGAAAGCGAGTGACCAGACAAGACCTTTCCACGTGAGAGGCCGGACCAGCTCAGCAAAGAACTCTGCGGCAGGTTTCATTTGAGGTCAGGGCGTACTTTCAGAGCATTTTCTGAAACCAATTCGCCAGCGATGGGGACCGCACACGCCCTCGCGTGCCGGGGTCGGCGCCCCCGCCGACCCCATCTTCAGTCCGAAAAAACGATCATGTGAAGAGACGGCTTCTGCGACGCTCCGGCTGGCGAGGCGCCAGCCGGGACACGCGAGGGCGCGTGTGCTCCCCAATTGCGGATGGCATCCAATTCTTCGAACAAACTCGACATGGTCTTTAATTGCCACCTTTCGGCGGTGTGATCGCGTCACTGTCCACGGAAATCGCCTGTTGCATTGTTGTTTTCATTTGCGTTTCCTCCATTTGAAGGCCAATGCGGCAAGTCCCAGCATGAGCAGAATCCACGTCCCCGGTTCCGGAACCGTCGGGACGCTGGCCGCCTCGACCGGAGTCAACCCCGCCGCTTGATATTGCTGCTGAGTTTCAAGAACGACGGCGCCCGAAATCGCGGTGACCAGTTGATACCGCGCCGCGAGTTTCAACGCCTCCGCCACCTGTCTGGATTTCGTCAAGGCGCGCACCCGCTCGGCAGCCCACAAGCGCACGATGTGCGACGACGCCGTGGCACTCGCCTTTCCGGCTGCTGCTTCCCGGTCCACCGCGCGTGCCAGCCGATATTCTTGTCGCCGTCCACTCCAGATCGCGAAAAGCCGTTCCAGATCGCCGTGCAAGTCGCCGAGCCTGGGCCACGCGGTAAACGCATCCAAAGTGCCCAATTGCTCCGTGATCCGATTCGGCCCGCTGCGCGTGGCCAAATCCAGAATCAATGGCCCGTCGCGGCCCGCTCTCCATTCCAGTCGTTGGCGCAGGGACTCCAATCCGGACAACACCACGGGCTGTGGGCCATGAATCCAGAGCAACGTACCGTCCGCTTTGGCCGCCGCCCATTCCCAGGCTTGGAGCAACGCAGGGACATCGTCTTGCCCGCCGACGCCGCGGAGCTTGCCCACGATTTCGGATACCCGTTCGCTGGACCGCCATTCCGAAGAATAGATTTGGCGCACACCATCCTGGGCCAGCCAGACTCCCAGTTCGGGTTTGGCGGGAACGCCATTTAACGCGCGCGCGACGGACGGGAAGAACTCGTTCATGTCCTCCGAACCATCCAGGACAATCGCAATCCGCGAAAGGAACACCGGGCTCCCCTGCTCCAACGTTTGCACGATGACCGCGCCGTCGTTGCTTCTCTTGTCCAGAGCGCGGACCGTTTGGAGCCGGGGCGAAATCGCGAAGCGCATCGCCACGTCCACCGAACCCAAAACTGCGTCCGCGACCTCGCCATGAATCCCCGTTTTTCCCGGCTTGCTCCGATCTACGGTGAGGCCGTTTAGCACGACGCTGGCAGGCTCCGGCGCTTCAAGCCACAGACTGTGGCGGAACGGGGACGCCACTCCGAAGTTGCGCTCGATCACGCGCGGAAGTTTCAGCGCCGCGTGGTTTGAGTTCTCGACAAGGAGCGGCGCCGTAATTCCCAGGCGGATTTTCATCGTGCCGCCGTTGGGCGGAATCGGAAAACATTGGACCAACACGCGATCCGGCCCCGTCGTCGTGACCAGCACGGGATCGCGACGTTGCTGGACGGCGACCTTTTGATACGCCTCGCGCACCTGCGCGCGGCCCGCGAACGCCGCCTCGCGTTCTTCCCCGTTCACCCAAAGCGTGAGCCGCGACACCACGCCTTCGGGCGGCAGAAGGATTTGTGCGCGCGCCTCCCGCTGGCTGCGTTCGTGGTCGTTTCGGAACTCCAGGATCCATTCGAAGTAAGCCCAGCCTTCGTCCGGGCGGCACATGCCATCGAAGCGCGATTGCGCGAGGGACAACCCGCGAACCTGTCCAGCCACCGTTTCGCCGCCCAGGCCCTGATCCCAATCGAATTCGCCAAAAAGGTCGCGGCCCGCGCGCTGATATTTGCTCAACGGCGGCGCGACCGAATTGAAGGGCTTGCCCGTCACGCGATAATAAGCCTTTCGCGCCAGCTCGGCGTTGGGACGCCGGCCTCCGAAAAGCTCGATCCACAATCGGTCGCCTCGGCCGTAGCACTCCATCAGCAAAATACTCTCGCTGCCCCAGAGCCGAAGATTCGCAATGGCCGAATTGGCTTCCTCCGGGGAATCCGATCCGGATCGATCGATCCAATGACGCGTGAGCGACGCCGGCAAAGCCAGGCCCAGCAACAGAGCCAGCGACCCGGCCATGGCCCAGCCCCAGCCGCGCAAGCCCGGCTTCCCGCTTCGCCTATGTTGTCGCTTCAACTCGCCCCGCAGCCACAGCGCCGAGGAAAGCGCACAAACCGGCGCGAGCGGCAGCAACCCCAGGCCGAAGTAAAAGATGCCGATGACCGCAAAGAACATCATCGGCAAATAGAGCGCGGTGTAGAACAAGCTCACGCCGCACGCGACAGCGTTTCCCAGCCACAGCCAATCCGGCACGGCGCGGTCCGGTCTCCGCACTTCCCTCCAGGCAAGCCAGTTTGCGGCGGACACGGCGGCAGCAAGCAACACGTGCATCCAGGTAGGCAAGGGATCGAAAAAGGTTCCGGCGCAAAGATGAGTCGCCAGTTCAAAGGCAATCGTGATGACCGGCAGCACGATCCCAAACACCATCACAAGCTCGGTGGAAAGCGGCGGCAGCTTTTTCGGTTGATTCCATTGCGGCGGCGGCGGCTTTTCGCCCGGTTCATCGTCCGGCAACGGACCGATGCGCCGGACGATTCGCTGCACGTCGTCGTGCGTGACTACGGGTAAACGCAACGCCGCCACCTCCTGCTCCACGTGCCTCCGCAGATCGGCGACGACTTCGTCGGCATCGGCCCCACACGAGGACACACGGAGCCGGTTGCGTTCCAGATAACCTTCCAAAGTCCGATGAGCGGTCGTAGTCCAGTTGTTCATAACGATGGCAATTTGTGCAGGCTGCGCGTGCCTTGGTTGAGCTTGTCCAGAAAATCATTCATGTCCGCCAAGGTCCGCCGACCCTCCTTGGTCAGGGCGTAGTATTTGCGCGCCGGGCCTTCGGTTGATTCCTCCAGCCGCGCGCTGACCAACCCCGCGACGCGCAGGCGCGACAGCAGCGGATAAAGCGTGCCCTCCGTAAGGGCGAGGCCGGGGACGGATGCGAGTGTCTTCACCAGTTCGTAGCCGTAGCGTTCCTGGTTTTCCAGAGCGCGCAGGATGCAAAGTTCCAGCACGCCTTTGCGTACTTGGACAATCCAGTTGTCAAAGAATTCACTCATGGCCGGCGGTTTGTTCCTGACCCGTCATGCTACTATGCTATACAAGGTAGCTGCTTTTGCCAAGCACTTTTGGGTGCTTTCTTCTAGATGCAATTCAACAGGAGAGAACCGAGGCAACAGAGATTGAAGATGGCGAGGCTTATCCAGGTTCTCCTGCACCTTTTTGTCGCTCCGAACGCTGAAGCGGCATAAATGCCGCGCTCCGCTCGCTCCGTGATGAGCGTCACGGGGGTGAGAGGCCACGATCTTCCCCTCCGTTATCTCCGTTGCCTCCTGTTCATCTCAGCTCACTCCACCATCACGATGCCGCGGCGCAGGGCGGCGGTGGCGGCTTGCGTGCGGTCGCGCACGTTGAGCTTGCCGAGGATGCTGTTGACGTGGTTCTTGACTGTGCTTTCCGTCACGGAAAGCGCGGAGGCGATTTCTTTGTTGCTCATGCCTTCAACAATCAATCTCAGCACTTCGAGTTCCCGCGAGCTCAAGTCCGGATGCGGCATCCGCTGGGCCAGCCGCGCCGCGACCCCCGGCGGAATACAATATTGCCCGCTGTGCACGGCACGGATGTCGTCGAGGAATTCATTGCGAGGAATGTCCTTCAGCAGATAGGCCCGTGCTCCGGCCTGCAACGCCCGGTAAATATTCTCGTCCCCATCGTAAGTCGTCAGGACCACGATGCGCGCCTCGGGAAATTGGGCGCGAATCTCGACGGTCGCCTCGACGCCGCTCAAGCCGGGCATGCGCAGGTCCATGAGGACAATGTCAGGCCGATGTTCGCGAAAAAGCTGCACGGCTTCCTGGCCATTGGTGGCTTCGGCAACCACCGCCATGTCCGGCTGGCTGTCGATCATGCTTCTCAGCCCGGTGCGAACGACCCAGTGATCGTCCACGATGAGGATACGAATCGATTTGGTCTTCGTCATGGCTTTATCGACTGCTTAAAGGGCCGTGCAACTCGGTAGGGCGAGTCCGTCCCGGCGCGCCGCTCGACGTGCATGGAACACGTCCGGGGCTCGCTGGGGACAGGCTCGCCCTACCGTGTGGTTCATGGGAAGCTTCCTTGGTTTCAGAACCATGCATCTGGACCTGGGAAGCTTTCTTGGCCTCAGCGCCATGCACATGGTCCTTGAACCGAAAACCGTGCGGACCGCAGCCTTCAGGCTGCTTCCGCGCACTCGCCGGAGTCCAGCGCTGAAGCGGCCTAAAGGCCACGATCCGGAGGATCGGTTCATGGGAAGCGAGGAAACTCATTGAACCGGCACCTCCACTTCGACTTCGGTGCCCTGGCCTGGGCTGGACTTGAGATCCAGGCCCGCGCCCATTTGTTTGGCGCGCTCTCGCATCCCCAGAAGCCCAAAGTGCGCTCCGTTGGGGCGCTGCGCTGAGAGCACTTCAAAGCCCTGTCCGTCATCGCGAATTCTCAAGAGCACGGTTCGCGGTTGATAATTCAGTTCAATCTGAATGCTTCCGGCCTGGCCATGCTTGAGCGAGTTCGTGATCGCTTCCTGGCCCACGCGCAAGAGGTTGTTCTCAATCTTGGACGGGATCGGCCGCGCCGCGCCGAGGGTTTGCACGCGAACGTCCACCGGTTTTTGGCCGACCATTTGTCGCGCGCTCTCAGCCAGCGCTGTCGCGAGGTCGCCGTTTTCCAGGGTTGCGGAGCGCAAGTTCATCACCGAGCGCCGCGCTTCGGCCAGGCTGTGCCGGACCATGTTCAACGCCAAGGTCAAATGTTGCTGTGCCTGGGCCGGCGCGTCGGTCAATTTGGTGGCCACGGCTTCCAGTTGAAAAGCGATGCCGGCGAAACCTTGCGCGAGCGTGTCGTGGAGGTCGCGGGCAATCCGGTTGCGTTCCGACAGCACGAGGGAGAATTGCGCTTGAGCCCGCCGCATCCGGCGCCAGTGAAAACTCCATCCCGCCAGCCCCACCGCCAGCGCGCAGAGTGTGTAGAACCAGTACGATTGGTAAAAATAAGGCGCCAGCGAAAAGGCGAACGCCGCGCCCTGTTCGTTCCGAACTCCGTCGTTGTTGCAGGCCGCCACGCGGAACCGGTAATTGCCCGGTGGAATCTTGTTGTAGAAGGCCACGCGCCGCGCGCCCGCCTCGACCCAATTCTGATCCACGCCTTCCAATTTATAGCGAAAACGCACCTTCTCGGGCGCCAGGAAACTGAGCGCGGTGTAATGGAACGTGAACGCTTGCGATCCCGGCGCCAGTTTCGCGGCGTGCGTCAGATCAAGGTCGCGGTTGCTCACGGACACGCGCTCGATGAGCACGGGCGGCGGCTGGTCGTTTCTTCGGATGCGTCCAGGATTGATCCGCGCGACGCCGCCGGCCGTGGGAAACCGCAGGGAGCCATCGCGGCATTTCCATCCGGCCGGCTGCGTGCCGCCTTCGCACTGCGCGGTCTTCAATCCGTCCGCCACGCCGTACGCGACACAAACCAGCGCCGAGGTTTGGCGGGCGTCGTAGGCGGCCACGCACTGCTTCGCCAGGCTGAACACACCGCGATTGGAAGAAATCCACAACGTGTCGTTATCGTCTTCGAGTATCCAATAGATGAAATTGTGGAACAGGCCGTCGCGCACCGTGTACGACGTGAACTGGCCGTTGGCCAGGCGCGTCAGGCCTCCTTGCGTGCCGAACCACAGCACACCGTCGTGGTCTTCGTGCATGCAATAGACCGCGTTGCGCGCCAGGCCGTCCTGGGTGGTGTAACCCGTGAAATTCCCGTCGCGTTGCCGGCTCACGCCTCCGCCGTCGGTGCCGATCCACATGGCGCCGTCGCGGGCTTCATAGACACACCTCGGCAAATCGCTGGCCAATCCTTCTTTCATGGTCAGAACAGAGAATGTCCCGTCCCGTAAGCGCACGAGTCCGCCGCCGCGCGTGCCGATCCAAAGACTGCCTTCGCGATCCTCGTACAGCGCCTCGACAAAATCGTGCGGCAAACCTTCCAGGAACGTGTAATTGGTGATCTGGCCGTTCCGAAAACGGCTCAATCCCTTCCACGTGCCCACCCAGAGATTGCTGTCCCGATCTTGAAGAATCGTCCGGACCTTGTTGTCGGCCAATCCGTCCGCGAACGAGAACATCTTGACGCCTTCCTGGTTCGCGCGCGCCACGCCGTTCCAAGTTCCCAACCAGAGCTGGCCCTGGCGATCCTCGATAACATCGAGCACGCCCGACCGAGGCCAATCCTCGGCCGCGGTGTAATGGAGGAACTTCCCGTCCTTGAGCCAGCTCAGCCCGCCGTTGAACGTGCCGATCCAGAGATGGCCTGCGCGATCCTCATGAAGCGCGCGGATGTCGTTGGATTGAAGCCCGTCATGGGTCTCCGCGCGAAACACCGTGAACGTGACGCCGTCGAACCGGGCCAACCCATCGCGCGTCCCAATCCAGAGGTAGCCATCCCGCGTTTGAGTGATCACCTGAACGGAACTCTGCGGAAGCCCTTCGCTTTTGGTCCAGACATCCTGATGGTACTGCGTGATCGCTTTGGCTGGGTCGAGCGCGTGGCTGAGCGGCGCCCACTGAAGGGCGGTCAGCAAAGCAGTCAACCAAGCCCACGAACCATGGAGTATCCCCTCAGTTAAGGTAGTTAAGGTGGGGCGAGGCTCCTGCCGAGCCAATGCCATCGAAGAAAAGCTCCGCAGGAGCGTCGCTCCACCGTCGTTAACCGACCGAGGGCTTACAACCATGGACGGTCGCATTGATTGCGGCTCTGGAATTTAGGGTGCAGCAACAATATGGCACGAGCCTCCCGCTGGACAAGATTTCGTTGCCGGGCAGTTCACCGCCGGATTTTGGAGGTTGGACATTGGCATGAAGAAATCCCAACGGAATTTCGCCTCAAAGCCCCAGCGATTCTCATTTTGGCGTGCTTGGAGCGCGGCCATCCAGGCCGCAGCGTTCCGCGGACCTGTTTGGACTCGACGCACCTCCTTCCCATGAACCGGCCCCGCAAAATTCAGGGCGGACCCAAATTGAGGGGGAACCATCGCGGTCCGCCCCGAATTCGTGGGGGATGACAGGTTTCATGGTCCATGTGCATGGCACTGAGGCCAAGGCAGCTTCCCATGAACCGTTCCTCCGGACCGTGGCCTTTAGGCCGCTTTGGCGCTGAACTCCGGAGAGGGCGCGGAAGCAGCCTGAAGGCTGCGGTCCGCACAATCTCAGGTTCATGGGCCACGTGCAGGGCTCGAAGGCCGTGGGAGCTTCCCATGAACCAGACGGTAGGGCGAGCCTGTCCCAGCGAGCCGCGTCGGACGTGTTCCACGCACGTCGAGCGGCTCGCCGGGATGGACTCGCCCTGCCGGGTTCATGGGGCGAGAGCATGGTGATCGGACCAAGGAAGCTTTCCGTGAACTGAAGGTAGCAATCAGTAATCAGTGTTCAGTATTCAGTATTTCGCCTGTCCCTGATTACTGATCACTGATCACTCATCACCGGCTCACGGCCGGCGCTTTTTGCTGAAATGGCGCCATAAAACGCGGTCAGTTCATCCGCCCACACGATCACTTTTCCCCCATCGCCTGCCTCCGTCGCATCCGCCCGGATCGTCACGCCTCGGCCTACGAAAGTTTTCTGGGAGTTCTTCACGCTCCCGTTCCCCTCTCGATGAACCGTGAGGAAGGGCGAGTCCGTCCCGGCGAGCCGTTCGACAGGATATGGTGACGTTTGCTCTCGGCTCGCTGGGGACAGGCTCGCCCTACCGTCCGGTTCGTGGGAAGCCTCCTGTTCCTCACGAACCGTGAAACCCATCCCTTCCCCTCCCTGGAGGCGAAGGGGTGGGTTGGTTCATGGACGGGAGAACAGTTGCTGAAAACACCGCGGAACAGCAAAAGCACGTCAGACTACTCACCTTTCCGCCGCCTTCCAAAACCGGTTCAGGGTCGCGGAGATTTCTTCCGGGTCCCCCACCCCGTCCGGCTGCCACCAATCCGGCATTAATTCTCGGTATCGCCGCTCGGCAAATCGGATGTCGATCAGCAACACTACCCCGCGATCCGTCTCGGTACGGATCACCCGGCCCGCGGCCTGGCAGACCCGCGTCATTCCCGGAAAGACATACGCGTAATCGAATCCGGCGCCGTTCTTCGTGTCGAAATGGGCGCGAATCAAGTTGCGTTCCAGGCAAATCTGCGGGAGGCCCACCCCGACGATCACCGCGCCGATGAGCCGTTCGCCCGCCAAATCAATTCCTTCACCGAAAATCCCGCCCATGACCGCGAAACCCACCAGCGTTCGATCGTGGTCCGACCGGAAAGCCTGCAAGAAGGCTTCGCGCGCTTCCTCGGTCATGCCCGGAGCCTGCGCCAAAGTGGACACGCCCGGATACAACTCGACGAAGCTGCGCCGCACCTGATCGAGATACTGATACGAGGGGAAATATACCAGGTAGTTGCCCTGTCTGCCTTGCGTTACGGCGCCGATCGCGCGAGCCACCTCTTCCACAGTAGACCCGCGCCGTTTGAAGTCGGTGGCAATGGAATCCGCGATGAGCACGCGAAGGTTCTCGCGCGGGAAAGGCGACGCCAATCTTAGAACCGCGTCTTCGGCATCGCGACCGAAGGCGTCGCGGAAGTATTCGATGGGTGATAGAGTAGCCGAAAAGAAGATCGCAGCCCGTCCGCGCCGGGTCGCTTCCAGGAGGAAGGACGCCGGATCCAGGCAATAGAGCCTGAGGCGCGTGGTATCGCGCAGCCCTTCGACCAAGGTCACGTATCGTTCATCGAACAGGTCGAGCGTGCGCAAAAAGTCGGCGACTCGAAAGTAGAGCATCAGGAGTTCGTCGCGGAATGGCACCGGGGTGTTTTGGGCCAGCCATTCTTCCGCTTTGCTCAAGAAGGCTCGAAGCACTGGCGCGAATTCCGCGGGAGGTTCGGCGCGAGCGAACGACGACCGCTCGTCAACGTAGGGCAGGCTTCCAGCCTGCCCGCTGACAGACGAAAGACGAGGCAGGCGGGAAGCCTGCCCTACTCTTGGGCCTTGTTCCGAGGAGGACTCTGCTCGCAGCGTCGAAAACTGCTTTGCGATGTTAATCATCTGCCGGGCAAGCGATGGCAGATGCTTCTTCGTCGCTTTGCTGGCTTCCCGGAATTCTTTATCCCCAAGCTCGGACGAAAACATCTCGCGCGAGCGATCCACCAGATTGTGCGCCTCGTCGATGAGAAAAACGTAATCTCCACGCTCCTGATCGAAGAAGCGCCGCAAATAAACCTTGGGATCAAACACGTAATTGTAGTCGCAAATGATCGCATCCACCCAACGCGACACATCCGCGCACAACGCCGCGGGACAAACCTGATGTGCGCGCGCCAATTCCTCCAAGGCCGGCCTCGTCAACGTCGCCTGGCTGAGCGCGCTGCGGAGGGCCTTTTGGACCCGGTCGTAATAGCCGACTGCATAGGGGCAGGTCCGGACGTCGCAGGGGTGGCCGTTGTTGAAGCAGAGTTTTTCCCGCGCGGTAAACGTCAGCGTGCGGAGGCGCAAACCCGAGGCGCGCAAATCCGCGAATGCCTTTTCCGCCACCGTGCGGCCAACAGTTTTGGCGGTCAGGTAGAAGATTTTCGTGACCACGCCTTGCTCCAACGCCTTCACGGACGGAAACAAAACCGCAATCGTCTTCCCGATGCCTGTTGGCGCTTCGGCGAACAGATTGCCCCCCTCGGACAACACGCGGGCCGCCGCCGACATCAACGCCTCCTGACCCGCGCGGAATTGCGGGAAGGGAAAGGAGAGCGCGCGGATCGAGTCGTCGCGCAACTGCCACCACTGGATTTGTTCGCCGAGCCAGGCCGCATAGACGCGCGTGAGTTCATTGAAGAACGCGCTGAGTTCACCAGCGTCGAGTGATTGCCGGAACGGGGTCACGGTCTCGGAATCCAGGTCCAGATAAGTGAGCTGAACGTCGATCCGTTCCAGGCCCTGCTGCGTGAGGTAGATGAAGGCGTACGTCTTGGCCTGGGCCCAGTGCAGCGGGTCCGGCTCGCCAGACCAGCGCTGGCGCACGGTTTTGATTTCCTCAATCAACACCGAGTCCGACCCCGCGAGGATTCCATCGACGCGCCCGGAGATGTTCAGGACAAGCTCGGGGGTTTCGATCTGAAACGAAAGCGGAACTTCAGATTGATAGCCGGCGGGCCGCGAAGCTTGCAGCCGCTGGTGGCCGCGCGTCCCTTCCAACGCCCGGGTCGGGCCGAAAAAACCTCGGTCTGTTCCCAGGTCGCCGCACCGGAGAACAAACTCAACCAGCTCACGGACGGAGATGGACAGGGTGCGCTTCGGCATGGGACGGAGTTCAGAGTTCAAGGTTCAAAGTTTTGACCGAGATCAACTCGTCAGAGGTTTTCTTCTTGGCGGCAAATCTTGGGTTATCTTAGCTTTTCACGCGAACACACACAGTCTTTAACACTGAAATCTATCGAGTCGTGATGAAAAAATCTGTCCTCCTCGTTGTGCTCCTTCTCCTTTTTGCCCTCCCGGCCCAGGCCGCTAAAATCGCCTGGGTCAGTTTCCATTCCGCGGATGGAACGCCTTCAGGCGCCGCCGGCACCGCCGGCTCACCAAGGCCGCCGACGTCGAATACACCGATCTTCTCAAAGCCAAAGGCCATACGGTGACACGGATTGTCACGTCGGGAACGCCCAATCTCACTTTGCTCAACACGTTCGACCTCGTCATCATCAGCCGGTCCGTTCCAAGCGGGGATTACCAGGATCCTCCCGAGACCGCGGCGTGGCACAGCCTGGGCACGCCGACGATGATTTTGGGCGGCTACGTTTTGCGCGCGAGCCGCCTGGGATTCATGACGGGGAATAACATTCCCGACACCGCCGGGCCTGTGAGCCTGAATGTGACCAACCCGTCGCATCCGATCTTTCCGGGCATTGCGCTGGACGCGAACAAGACCATGGTCAACCTCTATGCCGACATCGTGGCCTTCAACGACATCTCCCAGCGGGGAATCTCGGTCATCACCGATCCGGTGGCGAGCGGTGGAACGGCTCTGGCCACGATTGGGACGGACGGAGACCCAGCGTTCGGAGGGACGGTGATCGCCGAATGGCGAGCTGGCGCGACGATGAGCAATGGCTCGGCGGACAAACTGGGCGGCAGCCGGTTGATTTTCCTCACCGGGAGTAGGGAGAATAGCGGGTTAACCTCCGAAGGCGCCGGCATCTTCGACCTGGCCGCGGACGGTCAAAAGCTGTTTCTCAATGCCGTCGCCTACGCGGCAACCCTGCCACGTTCGCAGACGACGCCGCCTCCAGTGCAGCCGCCGGCCCAGCCGCAAGCGGATCCGCGCGGCATTGCCTGGATCAGTTTTCATTCCGCCGACAACAGACCGTCCGGAGCCGCTGCCACCGCGGGCTTCACCAATGCGGTGGATGTCGCTTGCACCGATTTGCTGAAGAGGAACGGCTACTCCGTCACGCGCATCGTCACGTCCGGCACTCCGAATGCAACCCTGCTCAATGGCTTCGGGCTCGTCATCATCAGCCGTTCGGTGCCGAGTGCAGATTATCAAGATCCGCCCGAAACCGCGGCGTGGCACGGGATCAAAGCGCCGACCCTGATTCTGGGCGGCTACGTTCTTCGCGCCAACCGCATGGGCTTCGTCACGGGGAACAACATCCCCGACACCGTCGGGCCGGTGAACCTGAACGTGAATGACCCGGCTCACCCGATCTTCGCTGGCATCGCGCTCGACGCGAGTAAGACCATGGTCAATCCTTACGCCGACGTGGTGATGTACAACGATATCGTGCAGCGCGGCATTTCGGTGAACTCAGATCCGGTCTCGGAAGGAGGCGTCGTTCTGGCCACCATTGGAACTGTGGACGATCCCGCGTACGGCGGAACGGTCATCACCGAATGGAAAGCCGGCGCCGTCATGAGCAATGCCTCCGCAGACACCGTCGCCGGGAAACGCCTGGTCTTCCTCACCGGCAGCCGCGAGAACAGCGGCCTCACCGCGGAAGGCGCGGGCATTTACGATCTGCAGCCGGACGGCGCAAAAATGTTTCTGAACGCCGTGAAGTACCTGCTGGGCGCTCCACCCGCGCCCAGCTCCAAATTCGATCGCATTGTCCGAAACGCGAACGGTTCGCTCACGATTACCTGGTCTGGAGGCAGCACGCTGCAATCGACTCCCGCGCTCACCTCGACGGCCTGGACGCCTGTCGCAGGCGCGACGAGTCCTTACACAGTCACGTTTTCAGCCGCTACGGGTTTCTATCGCCTGGCCAGTCCATAGCAGGGCGGCACTGCTGCGCCGCGGCATCGACCGAAGACCGGCTGCGCGGCCCTACCCGGTTCCTGGGCAGCTTCCTTAGAGCCTGTCTGAAAATTCCGTGGGGTTCAGAGACCATGCTCGCCGCCCATGCACCGCAAACTGCGCGGACCGCAGCCTTTAGCCTGCTTCTGCGCACTCTCCGCAGTCGGGCGTTGAAGCGGCCTAAAGGCCACGCTCCGAAGAGGCGGTTCATAGGAAGCTTCAACGATTTTGCAGATCGCGCATCGGAGCCATGCACCGGCTCGGTCCGGGCGGACCGCAGCCTTTAGGCTGCTTCCGCGCACTCTCCGCATTTGAACGATGAAGCGGCCTAAAGGCCACGGTCCGGAGAATGGTTCATGGAAGCCGTGCCTGGTGCTCCGTCGTGGCCCCCGCCACCGCAGCGAGAATTGAGCGCGGGAACGGGTGGAATTGTCCAAACGAACGTTGACACCCAGATAGTGACTGTCTAGTGTAACCGCCGATTCAAACCACTTAAATTTGGAACATGTTACTGCGAATTAGCTTAGTCGTCGCGATTCTGGCGGGAGCGGGCGGTCTGTACGTGAGCCATTTCCAGGTCGCAGAAAAACTCCGGGGCCTCACCACCGAACTTGATGACACCAAGAAGGGGCTGATGGCGGCGCAAGGCACGGCGGCGAAAGCCTCCGCCGAAGCCAAGAAGGCGAAAGAGGAAGCTGACAAGGCGACGAAAGCCCTGGCCGAGTCCGAAAGCGCTCTCCAGGAAACCCGCAAGAACTACAACGAACAACGCGCCCGGGCCGATGGACTGTTCACGAAACTGACCGAGGCCACCAAATCTTTGAACGAAGCCCACACCGAACTCGCCCGCTGGCGAGCCCCGGGAGTCTCCGTTCATCAAATCGTGGATCTGCGCGACTCCGCAAACCGCGCGGCCAAAGAGCGCGACGCCTTCGCGGAAGAAAACAAGATTCTTCTCCGAAACTTGAACCAAACCAAGGCCGAGCTCGACAGCCTGGTGGGCACCAAACCCTACGAACCGCCGTTGCCTCCGGGATTGAAAGGAAAAATCCTGGCCGTCGATCCCAGATACGATTTCGTGGTTCTGGACATCGGGACAAAACAAGGCGTGATAGAAAAAGGGCAGATGCTGGTGAACCGCGATGGCAAGTTGGTGGGAAAAGTGCGCATCACCAAAGTGGAACCCAATCGCAGCATCGCCAATATCCTTCCGGAATGGAAGCAGGGCGACGTGCAGGAAGGCGACCAAGTTCTCTACTAACCTGACTTTGAAACCTAAACGGGTCAGTTTCGCGACGGTGCTACTGGCGATCGTGTTCGCTGCGGTCGCCGCCGGCTGCGCCAGCACTGATTCCGACCGCCTCTCCGAACGCCCCTGGAACGCTCCCCGAAACTGGGAACACGGAATTCCTCCTTCCATGATGGAAGGCCGCTAGACAGTCCCTCTGAAGCCGCTTTTACGGTTGTAACGATCCAACCTGGAAACGCTGGTTGGGAATAGCCGCAAAAATCACAGAGATCACAGAGAGAAGGAGGTGAAGGAGAATCGCCGCTCACGCTCCAGGTGAACAGGTCTAGTGTCGGATGAAATCTGAATCTCTTTGTGTTCTCTGCGTTCTCTGTGGCTAAGCAGAATTGTCCAGCTTCAGTGCCTTTTACTTTGCGTAGTCGATAAAGCGCGTTTCGCGCACGACCGTGATCCGGATTTGGCCCGGATAATGGAGTTCCTCTTCAATCTTCCGAGCCAGGCCGCGCGCCAAAGCGAAAGCCTGCTCGTCGTTCACCTGTTCGGGATGCACCACGACCCGCAGTTCGCGCCCGGCTTGCACGGCAAAACATCTGTCCACTCCCGGATAGGACAGGCCGATCTGCTCCAGATTCTCCAGGCGCTTGATGTAAGTCGCGACGGTTTCGGACCGCGCGCCGGGCCGGGAGGCGCTGATCGCATCGGCGGCGCTGACCAAGATGCCGAGCAGATTCTTGTGCGGAACTTCGTCATGGTGAGAAGCGACGCCATTGACCACATCTTCGGACTCGCCGTAGCGCCGCAGGAGGTCTGCGCCGACAATGGCGTGGGTGCCTTCGACTTCGTGATTGATCGCTTTGCCGATATCGTGCAGCAACCCGACGCGCTTGGCGGCAGCGACGTTCACGCCCAGCTCAGCCGCCATCAACCCCGTGATCTGCGCGACTTCGATGGAGTGATCGAGGATATTCTGCGAGAAACTGTATCGAAATCGGAGCCGGCCCAGCACCTTGACCACTTCCGCGTGCAAAGGAGCGAGACCGAGCTTGTAAACTGCCTCTTCGCCGGCGCGCACGATAGCCTCGTCGATTTCCTGGGAGACCTTCGCCACGACCTCCTCAATCCGGGTGGGATGAATGCGGCCATCGAGAATCAAGCGTTGCATCGCCTCGCGGGCAATCTCGCGCCGCACGGGATCGAACCCCGAAATCACCACTGCGTTCGGCGTGTCGTCAATCAGAACCGTGACGCCGGTCACAGCCTCGAAAGCCCGGATGTTCCGGCCCTCCCGGCCAATGATCCGGCCTTTGATGTCATCGCCCTGGAGCGTCACCGTCGCGGTCGTGGTTTCGAAGCTGTGGCTGCCCGCGTAACGCTGGATCGCGAGGCTGACGATGCGGCGGGCCTGCTCTTCGGCGCGGGACTTGGCGTTGTCCATTACGTGCCGGGCCAAGTCTGCCGCGTCCTTCAGACTCTCTTGCTCAACCTCTTTCAAGAGCATGGCGCGGGCATCCGCCTCGCTCAAATGGGAAAGCCGCTGCAATTGCTCTTTGCGCTGTTTGTCTTGTTCGAGGAGCTGCAAGTCACGCGCGTCGAGTTGAGCGGAACGTTTCTCGAGTTCCGTGACTTTTTCGCGGAGGTTTTTCTCCTGGCTGACCAATTCTTTCAGTTGCTCGTTGATCAGCGTTTCGCGCTGCGACAGGCGGGCTTGAACCTCGGTCAATTCGCGGCGCTGGGCCGCAAAAGCTTTCTCGGCTTGCTCGCGCAACTTGGCGGCCTCTTCGACGGCGGTGAGGCGGGATTCTCGGAGGATGGTCTCCGCTTCGCGCCGCGCATGTTCGAGGATTTCCTCCTTTTTGAGTGACATTTCCGCCTGGCGGGTCCTTTCCCGCCAGCGGAAAAACCAGTAGCCCAGGGAAGCGCCTCCCGCGAGAAGGGCGAGGCTTGCCAGCAAATTGTCGATGAAACCAGTCATTTCACAACCGCGCGCTGGCCAAACGTCCGCCAGCGCGTCGGCGTCAGGATGCAATCTAAACGCACGTCATGCGGTTCGACCGGAAGTTCCGCTGTGATTTGCTGATCAAACGCCACCCCGCATTTGATGGCCGGAACGCTTGCCAGCAACCGGTCGTAATAACCGTAACCGCGACCGATCCGTCGTCCACTGAGGTCAAATGCTACCCCGGGAACCAGCGCCAAGTCCAGTTGGTTTAATGCCAGGTCAGGCGCTTCGGCCGGCGGCTCCGGAATTCCGAACTTCCCGCGAGGCAGCGGCCGGTTGACCTCCAGGACTTGACGGACGACGTAACCGCCTTTCGCCGTGTCAAAACGAGGGAGCGCGATGAGTTTGTTTTCCGCAGTGGCTTCCGGCCACAGAAGGGACGTGTCCAGTTCATCGTCGAGCGGCGCGTAGAACAAGATCGCGCGGGCCCTTTGCCAGACCGGTTGTTGCTTCAAGAGCGCACAGGCGCGCGCCGACATCACCCGCCGATCCTGAGGCGGGAGGTGCCTCAACTCCGCCCGCACCTGAGCGCGAACATGCGCCTTTATGTCTTTCGCATCGGACATCGTAGTCCTCGTACCACCCCGCCACTCCACTACTCCAACGCTCCAACACTCCCATTACCCCTCTGTCCCCTTGGTTTGGGCAGAGCGAGCGCGCCATTTGGTCACTCGTTCCTTAATCGCCCGCTCCAATCCTTGCTCCGTCGGTTCGTAATAGTGTTTTGCGGCACCAAGATAATCCTGCGCGACAAAGTGCTCCGGATGGTCGTGGGAATACTGGTAGCCTTTCCCATGTCCCAGCCGCTGGGCGCCCGCATAGTGCGCATCGCGCAAGCGCTGCGGCACGGCCAGGGTTCGCCCCGTGCGGACGTCATCCAGCGCGGCGTCGATCGCCAGACTCGTGTTGCTCTTCTCCGCGGTCGCGATATAAAGCGCGGCTTCCGACAGAGGAATTCTCGCTTCGGGCCAGCCGATGAATTCCGCCGCTTGATGCGCGGCCACTGCCACGACCAATGCCATGGGGTCCGCCAACCCCACGTCTTCCGCGGCGCAAATGACGATCCGTCGCGCAATGAATCTCGGGTCTTCACCCGCGTGGATCATCTTGGCCAACCAATAAAGCGTCGCATCGGGATCGCTCCCGCGCATCGACTTGATGAATGCGGAAATCGTATCGTAATGCGCATCGCCATCGCCGTCATACACGACCGCCTTCTTCTGAATGCTCTGTTCGGCGACGGCCCTGTCGAGACGGACAATCCCCTCGGCGTCGGGCTGCGTGGTGAGCGCGGCAAGCTCGAGAGAATTCAGCGCTTTGCGGGCGTCACCGTCCGCGACTTTGGCCAGGTGCCGCAACCCTTCTTCCTGCGCTTCAATCCGCATATGCCCCAGGCCTCGTTCGGCGTCGGCCAGGGCGCGACGCAGCAATTCGAGCAGTTCGGCTTCGCTGAGCGGCTGCAGCTGAAAAATCTGGGAACGCGAGACCAGCGGCGAATTGACGAAAAAGAACGGATTGTGCGTCGTCGCGCCGATCAGCCGCACCGTGCCGCTCTCCACGTCCGGCAACAACACATCCTGCTGCGCCTTGTTGAAGCGGTGAATCTCGTCGATGAACAGGATCGTCGGCAATCCTTTGTTCGCCAGCCGATTTGCGGCGGCCGCCAAAACCTTCCTCATCTCGGCGACGTTGGATTCCACGCCGCTGAGCCGCTCGAATTTGCTCCGCGTCTGATTGGCGATGATCTGGGCCAGCGTGGTTTTGCCAGTGCCGGGCGGTCCATACAGAATCACGGAATGCACCCGATCCGCCTCGATAGCGCGGCGCAGAAGTTGTCCGGGGCCGAGAATATGGGATTGGCCGACAAACTCTGCCAGGCTCCGAGGCCGCAGCCGCGCTGCCAGCGGCGCCTGGGATTTCTTTCCCGCGGGCGGCTCCGACGCCTGCGAAGCATCGGGCGAGGACAGCGATTGGAATAGATCGTCCGACGCCATGCGTGCAAGATAACATGGAAACGCGCCGGGACGGAAATTGAAACTGACCTGACGAAACCGAACCGTCGGTTGTCCCCCCTTGAAGCGCCCCAGACGTCTCAATAGAATTGTGCAATGAGTAATCCCACAGTTCACGATTGGCGGGGCGCGGCTCCTGCCGAGCCAATGCCGTCGGCGAAAGGCTCGGCAAGAGTCCTCGCCCCACCTTAACTGAGGCAAATACGTCAATGAGAATTGCTGATCTCGCCTTGCTCGTCCTGTGGCTCGCCAACGCTGCGAGCGCGGCGGTCTCCAGCGTGCGGCTCAACCCGCCGGCCTATTCGTCATCCCGCACCCTATTCGAGCGCGTCTCGGCGGAGGAATCCGGCATCGATCTGGTCCAAAGGTTTCCCGCAAACCCCACGCTCGAAATGCTGGAAGACCAGCGTTCCGGCGCCGGGGTATGCATTGGAGACTACGACCTGGACGGACACCCGGATGTTTACATAACGAACTATGACCAGGGCAATCGCCTCTATCGCAACCTCGGAAAGTGGCGATTTGAGGATGTCACTGACAAAGCGCGTGTTTCGGGCGAAGGCCGCTGGTGCGGCGGCGCAACGTTCGCCGACGTGGACAACGACGGCGACCTCGACTTGTACGTCTGCGTGTTCGGCGCGGCCAATCTGCTTTATGTCAATCAGGGCGATGGAACCTTTCGCGAAGAAGCAAAAGCCTTCGGTCTCGATTTCGCCGGCGCCAGCGTCATGGCGGCATTTGGAGATTACGACCGAGACGGTTTGCTGGACGCGTATCTGGTGACGGGCCGGCTCACGTTGGAAAGAAACCACCGGGTTCCCAGTTCGAGCCGCGAAGCGTTCAAGCGCGGCGCCATTGAATTGACTCCGGATGGGAAGATCCGCGTCAGCCCGGCTTATCGCGAATGGTTCGCCGTCATCAGCAAAGGCGAAGGCCGCTCTGAACTGATCATCGCGGGTCAGGCGGATTATTTGTTCCGGAATTCGGCCGCGCGGAAGTTCACCAACGTCAACGAAGCCGCAGGGATTGCCGGCCACCACATCGGGCTGGCGGCGATTTGGTGGGACTACAATGAAGACGGATTTCCCGATCTCTACGTCAGCAACGACTACAAAGGGCCGGACCAGTTCTATCGGAACAACGGCAATGGAACCTTTGCGGAGATCACCATCAACGCGCTGCCCGCCGTTCCCTGGTCCTCGATGGGGAGCGACATCGCGGACCTCAACAACGATCAGCGCCTCGAGCTTTTCGCCACGGATATGTCCGGTTCCAGCCACGCGCGCCGCCTGCTGAATTACACCGAACCGCAGAAGGATCGCTGGTTTCTGCTGCGCGCGAACCCGCCGCAGTACCGGCGCAACATGCTCTTCGTCAACACCGGCACGGACCGCTTCCTCGAACTCGCCTATCTCGCCGGCCTGGAGAGCACCGATTGGACGTGGTCGCCGAAATTTGGCGACCTCGACAACGATGGTTGGACGGACCTTTTCATTGCCAATGGCATGTCGCGCGACTTTATCAATCGTGAACAAGGGAATGATCTCGCGGGCAACTCCGCCTGGATTCGCGCGCCCGTCTGGCGAGAGGCAAATTTCGCGTTTCGCAATCGGGGTGACTTTCGATTCGAGAATGTCGGGGCAGCCTGGGGGCTGGATCAAGTCTCTGCCAGTTACGGAGCGGCCTTGGGAGATCTGGACCGGGACGGCGACCTGGATCTGGTGGTGAATAATTTCGATGAGCCGGTTTCCGTTTTCCGCAACACGGGAACAAATGGTCATCGCCTCTTGATCCGGCTTAAAGGCGCGGCGAGTAATTCGTGGGGCATCGGCGCGACCGTGAAGGCGGAGACTCCAAGCGGCGTCCAGACGCACTATCTGACGCTCGCGCGCGGCTTCATGTCCGCGAATGAACCGCTCGTCCATTTCGGACTGGGACCTCATGCTTCCGTCGCGAAGCTGCGCATTGCCTGGCCCAGCGGGCGAGAGCAGGCGTTCGAGAACTTGGAGGCCGACCGGCTCTACGTTGTTACAGAACCAAACGAGGCGCCCCAAAGAACAAGCCCGCCAGGCCAGCCCCCGCTCTTCTCCGCAACTCAGTTGGGACCAGGCGCCGGGCACCGGGAAAGCGAGTTCGACGATTTCGCCCGGCAACCGTTGCTCCCGTATCGGCTGTCTCGGCTCGGACCGGGTGTGGCGTGCGCCGACGTGGATGGCGACGGTGACGACGACTTTTATTTGGGCGGCGCAGCCGGCCAGAGCGGGATGTTGTTCTTGCACCAGCCGGGCGGGGAGTTTCGGCTCTCGCCTCAGCCCGCCTTCGAGAGCGACGCGGGGTGCGAAGATATGGGAGCCTTGTTCTTCGACGCCGATGGCAACGGCACGCAGGATCTCTACGCCGTCTCCGGCGGTGTCGAAGGCGAACCGGGCGATTCCAAGTTTCGCGATCGCCTTTACCTCAACGATGGCCAAGGAAGATTTCGCAAAGCCGACGATCGCCTGCCGGATTTCCGCGACTCCGGCAGTTGCGTCGTGGCGGCCGATTTTGATCGGGACGGCGACCTCGACTTGTTTGTGGGCAGCCGATCGGTGCCCGGCAAATACCCGGCTTTCCCCGTGAATCATCTGCTGCGCAATGAAGGAGGCCGTTTTGCCGATGTCACCGATACACTGGCCGCCGCATTGAGAAAAACCGGAATGGTCACCAGCGCGTTGTGGTCCGACGCGGATGACGATGGCTGGGTCGATTTGCTGATCGCGCAGGATTGGGGGCCGGTCAGTTTCCTTATCAATCGGCACGGCCGGTTGGAGGACCAGACGCGCGAGGCCGGCCTCGATTCGTTGAGGGGTTGGTGGAACGGCATCGCAGGCGGTGACGTCAACGGCGACGGACACATTGATTACGTCGTGACCAATCTTGGCCTGAACACTCAATACCGCGCCAGCACGCAGCAGCCGGCGCTGTTGCTGGCCGGCGAATTCGGAATACCGGGCCAAACGCAGTTGATCGAAGCAACCTGGGAAGGGCCACGCGCCGCTCCCGTCGTGGGCCGGAATCTGTTGGCCCGCGCCCTGCCCCATTTGTTGGAACGCTATCCAACCATCCCGTCATTTGGCACGGCCACCGTTTCCGATCTCGCGCCTCCGGAGGCGCTCCGCAAGGCAGCGCGCTTGGAAGCGACGACGCTTGAATCCGGCGTTTTGATCAACAACGGCAAAGGGCGTTTTGATTTTCATCCGCTGCCCCGGCTGGCGCAGGCCGCCCCTTCGTATGGCGTGACGCTCGTTGACGTGGACGGCGACGGCAAACTCGATTTGTATTTGGCGCAGAATTTCCTTTCCACGCAGCCGGAGACCGGCCGCATGAACGGCGGCCTGAGTTTGTTACTCCGCGGCACCGGGAACGGCACCTTCGCTCCGGTGTGGCCAAAGGAAAGCGGCCTGATCGTTCCGGGCGATGGGAAGGGATTGGCCGTCACTGACCTGAACCAAGATGGGTGGCCGGACTTCATTGTCGGCATTAACAATGGGCCGGCGCTGGCTTTCACGAACCGCGGTTCGCCCGAGAACCGTTTCCTGACCGTGCGCCTTCGAGGACGCCCTGGAAATCCGACCGCTGTTGGCAGCCGGGGGACGATCCGTTTTGACGATTCTTCAACTCAGACGGCGGAGATGCATGCGGGAAGCGGCTACCTTTCCCAATCCACCCCAACGCTCACTTTCGGCCTGACCGGCGCGAACAACGCAAAGGCGATTGAAATCGTCTGGCCTGATGGCCACAAAACCATTAGCCCCATTGCCCCCGGACAAAGGGCCGCCGAGTTCAAGCAGCCAAGCACCAGCCGCCTGCCCGGTGATTAGCTCAGGCCCCAAAAGCAATTTCCGATGATTCAGTTGGGACTGGGGAGCACACGCGCCCTCGTGTGTGCTCCGACCGGCGCCCTCGCCGGTCGGAACCTCGGAGAAGCCGTCTCCTCAAGTGATCGTCTTTTCGGACCGAAGAAGTGTGGTCGGCGGGGGCGCCGACCACAGCACGCGAGGGCGCGTGCGGTCCCCATGAGGTCTGATGCACGACGCGCATGATTACGCGAGAGCAAACCCACGCGCCATGGTACGAAAGGAGTAAAGGAGTAGCCGCATTCGCCATCCGTAAGCCCACAGTTAACGACGGTTGGAGCGACGCTCCGGCGGAGCTTTTCTTCAATGGCATGGGCCCGGCAGTCGCCCCACCTCAACTACCTTAGTGGTCCGTTTCGTAAATACGCTCACGTTCGTTGCGCCCAATTTGGCCTGGGGCAAGGCGCGACGAGCGAGCATCCCCCGCCAGTGGGGCTGTGACCGAGGAGCAACGCAGCCCCAGGCAAAATTCGGCGCAACCCGAAGGGCGGCAGTTCTTTTTCGCCAGACTTCGTTGCTTGCTCCTTACAGATCCACTTCGGGATATGCTCGTCGCTCGCGCCTCGTCTGGCCGAAAAATCCCTTGCCGCGAACGTGAGCGTATTTATGAAATGGACCACTTAGTTGAGGGGTTACGAGGGGTTACCGCCATCCACATTTTCAGGCGTGCAAACCGAGAGAATCGGTGGTAAACAGTAGCCATGAAGCGCCTGCATCTCTCCAGTCGAAGATGCCTTGTCCTGTACACTCCGCACTTGCTTCAAACCACTGAGGAATCCCTGTGACGCTGCTGACCAAGAAAGCTCTGCCTCGCCGGACATTTCTGCGCGGCGTGGGAGCGACCATCGCGCTGCCGTTGCTGGACGCCATGGTTCCCGCCGCAACCCCTCTGGCCAAAACTGCCGCCAATCCCATGCGCCGCCTCGGGTTCGTCTTCATGCCCATGGGATGCGATATCACGCGGTGGACACCAAAAAGCGAAAAGACTCTGGACGAACTCTCGCCAATTCTGAGCTCGCTCGAACCCGTCAAGAAGCACGTCACGATCATCACCAACCTGGAGTTGAAGAACGCTTATCCCGGCAGCCATGCCACCTCCAACTCCGCCTTCCTCAGCGCCGCCAAGGCGAAATTGACGGAAAGCACGGACTACTACCTGGGGACCACAGTGGACCAAGTCGCCGCGCAGCAAATCGGCCAGGAGACGCAGTTGCCCTCGTTGGAGCTGGCGATGGACCTTCTTCAACTTGTGGGCCAGTGCGACAACGGCTACGCCTGCGTTTATCAAAACAATCTCTCGTGGTCATCGCCCACCACGCCGCTTCCGGCAGAAGCCCACCCGCGGATCGTGTTTGAGAGCCTGTTCGGCGAAGGCGGCAGCCCGGCTGAGCGCCGGGCGGCCTTGCGGAAAAAAGCCAGCCTGCTCGATTCGTTCAACGAGGACATTGCCCGTCTGCAACGAAAACTGGGACCGGGTGATCGCGTCCGCGTCAGCCAATACCTCGATTCCGTCCGCGAAGTGGAGCGCCGCATTCAGAAGGCGGAGGCGGATGCCAAGGATAATGCTCTCCCGGATCTCGACCGCCCCGTCGGCGTGCCGGCGGCTTACGCCGATCATGCGCGGTTGATGTTCGACTTGCAGCTCCTGGCCTTTCAAGGCGACGTGACGCGCGTTATCACGTTCCAACTCGCCCGCGAAACCAGCAACCGCACTTACCCCGAAATCGGCGTGCCTGATCCGCACCACCCGCTCTCGCACCACGGCAACGACCCGGAAAAGATCGCGCGCATGGCCAAGATCAATCAGTTCCACGTTTCGCTGTTCGCCGAGTTCCTTGAGAAGTTGAAGGCGACGCCGGAAGGCAATGGCACGTTGCTCGACCATTCGCTCCTTCTCTACGGCAGCGGCATCGGCAACCCGAATGTTCACGACCACACGAATCTGCCCATCATTGTCGCCGGCGGCGCCGCGGGAGGAATGAAAGGCGGGCGGCACATCAAATTCGACAAGCCCACCCCGCTGGCCAATCTGCACCTGGCGTTGCTCGACAAGGTCGGCGTGCATCTCGACAAGTTCGGCGACAGCACAGGCAAGATGGACGAGGTGTTCGAGCCGCTTCCGGTGTGAAGGACGTTCATGGGCTGCAAACCGACCCACCCGTTACCCCTCCCAGGAGGGGAAATTGTTTCCGACGCGACGAACGGGGATCACCTCCTGAGAGGGGCAAGGGGTGGGTTCACGGCCACAATGCATAATCGAAGAATCATGGAAGCGCCTCAAGAACCTGACGGTAGGGCGAGCCTGTCCCCAGCGAGCCGATCCAGACGTGTTCCACGCACGTCGAGCGGCTCGCCGGGACGGACTCGCGCTACCGGACTCATGGGGCGAGAGCATGGTAATCTGACCAGGGTAGCTTCCCATGAATTCAGCAGGGCTGCGCTGCCGCGCAGCCGTATGTCTGGTCCTGCGCTTGTTCTGTTGCTTTCGCTCGTCAGCTTAACAGCGGCCTCCATAGAGTCACCCGTGGCAGACGCCGCGGAGAAGGCGGACCGCGCAACCATTCGGGCATTGCTGGAAAAGCACGCCGATGTAAACGCGCCGCAAGTCGATGGGATGACCGCGTTGCACTGGGCGGTTTACTACGACGATTTCGATACGAGCAAACTCCTGGTCGCCGCCGGAGCAAGCGTCAAGGCCACCAACCGCTACGAGGTCACGCCGCTTTCGCTAGCTTGCCAAAACGGAAACACGGCTTTGGTTGAACTGCTGTTGAAGGCGGGCGCCGATCCCAACACTACGCTGCGCGGAGGCGAAGCAGTTCTGATCACCGCGGCGCGCACGGGCCGCATCGGCCCGGTCAAAGCGCTGCTCGCGCACGGAGCCCAGATCAGCGCGCGGGAACGGCGCGGGCAGACCGCCCTGATGTGGGCTGCCGCTGATGGCCACACCGAAGTGGTTGAAGCCTTGCTCGAAGCCGGAGCCGAATTTCGCACACCGCTGTCGGATTCTGGTTTTACACCATTCTTGTTCGCCGTACGTGAAGGCAGGACTGACGTCGTGCGCGCCTTGCTCAAAGCGGGTGCCGATGTGAACGAACCGATGCAACCGCGCCGCCCCGGAGGCAAGAGCCCGCGCCGCGGAACCAGCCCGCTCATGCTGGCCGTGGAGAACGGGCATTTCGAAACGGCTGTCGCGCTTCTGGAGGCGGGCGCGGACCCGAACGATCAACGCTCCGGATTCACACCGCTCCATGCCTTGACCTGGGTTCGCAAGCCCAACCGCGGGGATGGCCCGGACGGTGATCCGCCGCCCATCGGATCGGGAAACCTGAGCAGCCTCGATTTCGCCCGCAAACTGGCGCGGCACGGCGCGGACGTCAATGTTCGGCTAAAGAGCGGGCGCGGCGGCGCAGGTCAGTTCAGCAAGGAAGGTGTCACACCCGTCATGATGGCGGCGGGAACCGCTGACACTGCGTACCTGCGATTGCTGGTCGAGTTGGGCGCCGATCCGTTGCTGGGGAATGTCGATAAATGCACGCCCTTGATGGCCGCGACCGGCATCGGCGTCGGAGGCGCGGCAGCGAATGAAGTCGCGGGGACCGAACCCGAAGTGCTCGAAGCGGCGCAGTTGCTCCTGGATCTGGGCGCCGACGCGAATGCCGTCGATGCGAACGGCGAAACCGCCATGCACGGCGCAGCCTACAAGAATCTTCCCAAGGTGGTGCAGTTCCTCGCGGACAAGGGCGCAAAGATCGAGATTTGGAATCGGAAGAACAAGTACGGCTGGACGCCATTAATGATTGCCGAGGGCCATCGTCCCGGAAATTTCAAGCCGTCCTTCGAAACCATCGACGCGATTCGCAGTGTGATGCTGGCCGCGGGTGTGACTCCGCCTGCGAGCACAGTTCCCGCCAGTGGGAGCGGGCCGGACGAGTACAATTCCAGCGCGGCGAAAAAGGCCGACCGCTAAGCCAACTCAGATTTCCAGTTTTGCCGTTTCTGTTTTCTCTATTGCCTCCGATTCACCCCAACCCCACGCTGAAGGTCGGCATGAAGACATCGATTTTTCGATGCGGCCTCTTCGCGTTGGCCTTGGCGTTGCTCGGTTGCGAGACCCCGCCGCGCTCCGATTCCAATCACCGCGTCCGCGTCTTGACCTACAACATTCATCACGCCGAAGGCACGGATGGACGATTCGATTATGAGCGCTTAGCCCGGATCATTCGGAGCGTGGATCCGGACCTGGTTGCGTTGCAGGAGGTGGATCAGAAGACCCGCCGCGCGGGCGGCGTCGATCAGCCGGCTGAACTGGGGAGGCTGACCGGGCTGCAGGTGGCGTTCGGCAAAACTTATGATTATTCCGGCGGGGGCTACGGCAACGCGATCCTGTCGCGCTGGCCGTTGCTCGAAATCCGGAATGATCCGTTGCCGGGATCCGCGGGCCATGAACCGCGTGCCGTGCTCTCAGTGCGCGTGAAGGCCGATAGCGCCCGCGAACCGTTCTGGTTTGCCGCCACGCACCTGGATCACACGCGCGACGAGAGCGAGCGGTTGGCGCAGGCAGCCCGGCTCAACGAATTGTTTGTCGATGATCGTCCAATCCTGCTCGCCGGTGATCTCAACGCGGTTCCGGAGAGCAAGACGATGCGGAGGTTGTTCGAGCATTGGAGCGACGCCGCAGCCAGTTCTCCCGCACCCACTGTGCCGGCCGGCACTCCGCGCAGCCGGATCGACTATGTGCTTTTCCGCCCCGCCAGCAGATGGAGAGTCATGGAGACGCGAGTGCTGGACGAACCAATCGCTTCAGACCACCGTCCAGTCCTCGCTGTGCTGGAGCGCGTGCGGACCAAATAGCCCGCCGCGGCTTACGGCACGACCACAGGAATCGGACGCTTCGCGGGCCGCGCCGGGGCGCCTTGAACCGATTCCTGGACCACGGATTTCGGGGATTTCGCGGATGCGAACGCAGTCCTATCCGTGTGATCCGTGTAATCCGTGGTTGAATCAAGTTCGTGCGAAGAACTCTCTCTGGAGGACCGGGGGCAGGGAGAAAGCCCGGATTCACGCTCACATGAACTGGGACCTGGGCTCGTATTTTTCACCTCGGATTCTCGCGCACTGAAATCCACCACCACCTGAAATGCCGTTTACCCGGCAGCTTTCCAGGTGGTTGCTCAACGGCATGCCATTGTAAACGGGGTCATTCTCCCGCTGAATGGCGATGCAAAAGGCAAGTCCGAGCCCGGCTACAATTCCTGCACTGGACAGAATTCGGCCTCTCGCGTTTATGACCGACTCAGTTCTTAGCCCGATCGCCTCATGAACGCGAAGGCCCGGACGGGATTCTCTTCGGTCAGCAGGCGGATCGTGGCGTCATCCAGGCCGCTGGTCTTCAACTTTGGAAACAAGGTCTTGTGGAGATAACTAGCCTAGGCTAGACTCAGAACTCGCAGTCCACGGTAGGAGAAGAGCGGTTGCGAGTTGTCACATAGACTTCTGGCCTCCCTCACCTGCCATTGTGAGCACTTCATTCCGAAGTGATTCAGAAAGCCAGAAGCCAGCATTTCCTTTGTGTAGAGGGGAACTTGGCGCTCACTTAGTTCGCGCTGGAACGTGAAGAAATCCACCCCTGCCATCTCAGCCGCAGCGATTTTCCCGATGCGCCCACGCGCGTACAACGCACACGCTAAACAGAGCGTCATAAGTAATTGCCGATATGATTGAGCGGAGTTATCATCCGCTCGATGAAAGCACTCACCATTTCGGACAAAGAAAACATGATCATGGCCCTT